>Ga0209709_10000893_pt1 | contig 27968 bp, 25 predicted proteins | sample ArcticOcean_MG_C_2_FD_187435 | JGI IMG/M metagenome (GOLD analysis project Ga0209709, IMG submission 187435) | Marine microbial communities from western Arctic Ocean - ArcticOcean_MG_CB4_136 (SPAdes) (version 2) | ecosystem: Environmental > Aquatic > Marine > Oceanic | place: Arctic Ocean...
ACGTTTGCGTGCAGGGTTGAGGTAGGCAACAGCACTGCTGCAACGCCGGCCTTTTTTCGCGGTGAGTTGAAACAAGCCAACACCCTCTTGATCGGCACCGTTGTAATCTTTATTAGCTGGGTAGCCAGAATTTTGTGCCGCTTGCAGCCAAGCATCAACAACGGGACGGCTTAAGCGGGTTTCGGATACTGCTAGTGGTCCACCTTGGCCACGCAGGGTGTTGGCCTCACCTTGCCAGTCTTCAGAGCGTTTAAAATAAGGTAATACGTTATCCCATTGCCACCCTTCGTTGCCTAGGTTAGCCCAATCGTCAAAGTCTTGCGCTTGGCCACGAACATACAAAAGCCCATTAATTGAACTACTGCCACCCAACACCTTACCTCGGGGCCAAGGTATAGAACGCCCATTGAGCCCAGCGCAGGGTTCCGTTGTATAACACCAATCTGTAGAGGGATTACCCATAGTCTTAAAATAACCTACAGGCACATGAATCCAAGGATTTAAATCCCGGCTTCCTGCTTCTAACAAAGCTACTGTGTGGCAGCCATCTGCCGATAGCCGATTGGCAACAGCACAGCCAGCTGATCCAGCACCAATCACAATGTAGTCATACTGCTTTTGCATTAACTACCTCTAGAATTATTATAATTATCAATAAATGAGACTTATATGCTCACTTTATGTACTAAAGATACAGAAAAACACATTGCTTGATTGAACTCAAGCTTTTAATTAAGGTGAGTATTACTTACGAGAGTTAACGTCATGTGCGCTTTAAATAGAATAGCCACTAATATGCACTTACTCCACATACCCAATGCTATAACTACACAACAAATTATTATCTATATCAATAAATGAGACTTTTATGCTCAATTACTGTATTGTACATACACAAAAACACATTACTTGATTGAACTCAAGCTTTTATTTAAGGTGACTACCACTCAAGGAGAGTTAACGTCATGCCCGCTTCTAATAGAATCGCCACTAATATGCGCTTATTTCACATACTCGATGTGATGGCCAAACAACAAAGCCCTTTAACGCCATCGGAAATAAATAAACACTTAAAATGGCCTAAACAAACTGTGCATCGGTTATGTAAATCCATGATTGAAGAGGGCTTTTTGCACTATGACGCCACTGGTAAACGGCTGTTACCAAGCGCTTCTTTACGAACCTTAGCCAATGGCCTTTTAGCCAGTGACTGGCACACCAGTGCTTTGCATCAAATTTTGGAAAAACTCAGTAATAAGGTGAAAGAAACCGTAAACTTTGTCATCCCTGAACATCCCGGCATGATTTATAGAGATCGGGTACAAACCAATTGGGCGTTTCAAATTCATTTACCTGTGGGCACCCATGTTCCATTCTACTGTACAGCCAGTGGCAAAACCTACCTTGCCAGCCTAACCCCCAAAAATCGCCGTACCATGGTGGAAAGCTTGCATTTAAAAAGCCTCACGGACACCACAGTTAGAAGCACTGAGGCACTCATGTTGGAGCTTGCTCAAATACAAAAACAGGGTTTTGCATTAGACAATGAAGAGTTTTATGACGGTATGATTGCCATCGCTGTGCCTGTGCTAGATCCAAAAGGCCATTACCATGGTGCAGTTGCCATGCATGGACCTACTGTACGTTTAGATATAGCTACCCTTGAAGACAATTACGCCGACTTAAAGTCCGCCTCTACTCAGCTTAGCCTACTAATATTTTCAATTTAATTAAATATTTAGCAAGAGCATGGCATTAAATAATCGGGCCAACAATAGCGTGCAAAGTTGAGCGGCAATTCATCCATTACAGGAGGTGATCTGGTTGTAACACAATTTTAGCAGCCGCAGCACGACCATGGTGCAAGTCTGAAAAGGCTTGGGCACCCTCACTTAACGGCCTTAATTGGACCCACTTCAAATCACCCAAACGGTCACCCGCAAGCATATCCAAGGCAGCCTGCATGTCTGCTTGCGTGTAGCAATAATTGCCTAATAAGGTAATTTCTTGCAAGGTTATACGGCGAATATCCAACCCTTCATGGCTGTTTTGCAGACCCACATGAGAGAGGATACCACCGGCTACAACATGTTCACTAGCCATGGCCCGAGTGACGCCCGCTCCAACACAATCAAATACAACATCATAACCGTTTGCATTAGGCACAGCTTCGGAACTTGGGTCAAAGACCCGCGCCACAGCTTGTTCTTCAATGGTGTTTCTGCGTAAGGCATTGGTTTCTGCCAAATCAATATTGCAACAACCTTTTGCAGCCAAAATTAGGGCTGTTAGCAACCCTATTGCGCCGCCGCCAATAATCAAACACCGTTGTTCTGAGAGGGGCCGATACCCCACCCGCTCAACTAAAGCTACCGCATGTAAAGCAGTAGCTGTGGGCTCGGTGAGACAGGCCACCCATGGCTCTAACGCAGCTGGCGGTATGAGCAAATTAGTCTCATCAATAACAAGATATTGCGCATAAGCACCTTCTAAACGCATGCCTATGATCTCACGATCACTGCATAAGTTAGCCCGCCCGGATAAACAAGGACTGCACTTGCCACAAGTAATCAACGGATTAATCACGACTTGCTGTCCCACTAAGTGTGGGGCACCCGTTATTAGCTTACCTGCCACTTCGTGGCCCAAAATTAGCGGTGGTACACGACGTTCATCCAAACCATGGTAAGCATGCATGTCAGAGCCACAAATGGCTGTAGCAGCCACCTCTATGAGGGCCTGATTTGGCCCCGCAACTGGCTTATTTTCATCCCGGTACTCTACTTCTTGAGTACCCGTGTAAACTAGTGCTTTCATGGTCATAAACGTTACCTTTTAATACTGTGGCTGTGGCTTAATGGCCTAGATTAAATGTTTCTTTAGGGAAGTACTTATTTAACCGGTCATCACCACTCCGAGCGTGCCCCTCCATGCCCTCAAGGCGAGAAATACGGGCTGCCGCTGCACCTACTTCTCGGTTTGCTTCTTGTGTCATCCTTTGGGTCGTAACCGTTTTAATAAATTTACCTACTGATAAGCCACCGGTATAACGGGCTGCGCCCTTAGTAGGCAAGATATGGTTAGTACCCGAGCACTTATCGCCGTAGGTGACTGTTGTTTCCTCACCTACAAACAAAGAGCCATAATTATTGAGGTTATCAACCCACCAATCTAAGTTTTCACAATGGATCTCTAAATGTTCGGCTGCATAGTTATCACTAATTTTAGCAGCCTCTTCGCGGCTGCTACAAACAACCACTTCGCCATAGTCTGCCCATGCAGATCGCGCCGCAGAACGGGATGGATCTGGCATAGATTCAATCAAACCAGGCACTAATTCCATAGTTTTACGAGCAACTTCTTCATCTAAACTAATGAGCCATACTGGAGAGTCTGGGCCATGTTCGGCCTGCCCTACAAGGTCACTTGCCACAATCCTTGGGTCTGCCGTGTGATCTGCAATAACAGCAATTTCTGTGGGACCTGCAAACATATCAATACCTACACGTCCAAATAACATACGTTTTGCTTCCGCCACAAAACGGTTACCAGGGCCGGCTAACACATCGGCAGGTTGACCGCTGAACAAACCAAACGCCATAGCAGCAATGCCCTGCACGCCGCCCAAAGCAAGAATGGTATCTGCGCCACAATAGTTGGCTGTATAAAGTATGGCATCGTTAATGCCCGTGCCTGGTTTTGGAGGCGAGCACGCCACAACATTTTTTACCCCTGCAGCTTTAGCAGTGGCTACAGACATGATAGCGGAAGCCACATGTGAATAGCGTCCACCAGGAATATAACAACCTGCAGTTTGAACTGGTATTTGGCGCTGACCAGCCCACAAGCCAGGCGAGAGCTCAACCTCAAAATCAATCAATGCTTGTCGCTGTTTTTGAGCAAATTTATTCACCCGCTCATGAGCAAAATGAATATCATCTTTTACTTGTTGTGACAAACGAGCAGTGGCTTGTTCTATGTCTTCACTAGTGACTAAAATATTGCCATGATAGCCATCAAGGTCAGCCGCGTATTCGATACAACGTTGTTCTCCACCAGCTTCAATGGCTGTCAACATTTGTGACACCGTGGCGCGGGTATCATCCTCACCAGTAGCAGAAGACTTTGCAGCTCTTTTTAAATAACTAACAGCCATGATATAAATCCTTGATGTGTATCTTGTATGCGCTTACATTTATGAATGCAGCTATACTAGACTATTGAAATGAGACTAACAAGTGCTAAAATGAACTTTTTGTATGCGCTTACATTTTTATCCGTGTATAATATATTTATGACGTTAAAACAGTGGTTATTATATTGAACCCACTTAGCAAAACAGCTACCCAAGGTGATGTCGCTAAAGCATCTGGCGTGTCCACTGCTACAGTATCTCGTGTCATCAATCAGCCCGACTCAGTGCGCATTGGCGTTCGGCAACGAGTGCAAACTGCTATTGCTGAACTTCATTATGTGGCCGACGCTGCCGCCCGGGCACTAGCAAGTAAACGCTCTCGTTGTATTGGCGCAGTGATCCCAACCCTTGCAAATGCCATTTTTGCCGATGGCATTGAAGCGTTTGAAACTAGGTTAAACCGCGCCAGCCTCAGTTTAATGCTCACCACTTCTGGCTATGATTCGCAACATGAACTCACCCAAGTACGAACGCTCATAGAACGCGGCGTTGACGCTATCATGTTGGTAGGGCTCAACCACGACCCGTTGATTTATGATCTGCTACAGCAAAGACAAATTCCCTATGTACTGACGTGGGCTTACCACAGTGATTGTCGCCACCCTTGTGTGGGATTTAACAATTATGAAGCAGCTAAACTCATACCATTACATCTAGCATCTCTTGGTCACCAACAGTTTGCCATTATTAGTGGCATTTCAACAGGTAACGACCGAGCCTTTGATCGCTTAAAAGGCATGGAGGACGCTCTATCAGCACAGGGCATTGCATTAGCTCAGGACTCAATAATCGAGTGTAATTACAACATTGAAGCGGGTCGTACTGCTTGTCGTCAATTACTCAAATTACGCTGCCCACCTACTGCTATACTATGCAGCAATGACGTGCTGGCAACGGGGGCTTTATTAGAATGTCAGGCCAGTGGCATTGAGGTGCCTAGTCAAGTATCTATTGCAGGTTTTGATGACCTAGCCATCAGTGCAAACCTAACCCCGAGCCTCACCACCATGCATATTCCCTTTAAATTAATGGGTCAACGTGCAGCACAATACCTGATAGACCAATTAGAAGGTGCAGCACCCCAATCCCATCAACAATTAGATGTTGAATTGCGCTTGAGGAACTCCACTGCGGCCCCTAAACTATCGTTATTAGTATAGCCTTGCGCACAAAAAAGCCCCGCTAGGCGAGACCTAGCGGGGCTTTTTAAATCAGCGGTTGGCTTAGAACAAGCCTATGATATCACCGTTTTCGTTGATGTCGATTACTTCAGCAGCTGGCTTCTTAGGAAGACCAGGCATAGTCATCACGTCACCAGCAAGTACTACGATGAAACCAGCACCGGCGGATAAACGCACTTCTCGAAGTGGTATATCAAAACCAGTAGGACGGCCCTTTAGCGCAGGATCAGTAGAGAACGAGTACTGAGTCTTTGCCATACAGATAGGTAAGTTGCCATAGCCAGCTTCTTCTAGTGCCGCAAAGCGGTCACGTAGCTTCTGGTCACCTTGGATGTCGTTAGCACCATAAATCTTTTGAGCTACAGTTTTAACTTTGTCCCAAAGAGGCATGTCGTCTTCGTACAAGTAATGGAAGTCGTTATCATGATTTTCTACCAAATCAACAACAGCTTCTGCTAGCTCAATAGCACCCTTGCCACCATCAGCCCAGTGGTTAGCTTCAATCACTTGAACGCCTAAGTAATCGCACTTAGCTTGGACAGTTTTTACTTCTGCGTCAGTATCGGTAACAAACTTATTAACAGCAACAATTACAGGAAGACCAAACTGGTGCATATTTTCGATGTGCTTTTTAAGGTTTTCAACACCTTTAGCAACAGCTTCTAGGTTTTCGTTATTAACGTCTTTAAGAGGAACGCCACCATGTAGCTTAAGTGCACGGATAGTAGCAACAATAACAACAGCACTTGGAGTGATACCGGCCTTACGACATTTAATGTCTAAGAACTTCTCTGCACCCAAGTCAGCACCAAAGCCAGCTTCTGTTACTGTGTATTCACTTAACTTCATAGACAAACGTGTTGCAACTACAGAGTTACAACCGTGAGCGATATTAGCAAATGGGCCACCATGCACGAATGCCGGAGTGTGCTCAAGCGTTTGTACAAGGTTAGGGCTGAATGCGTCTTTTAACAATACAGTCATTGCGCCGTGAACCTTAAGGTCACGGGCAGTTACAGGCTTCTGGTCGCGAGTGTAACCAACAACGACGTCACCCAATTTTTCTTTAAGTTCTGCTAAAGTGTTAGCCAAGCAGAAAATAGCCATAACCTCAGAAGCTACAGTGATGTCGAAACCAGTTTCACGAGGAATACCGTGAGCTGGGCCGCCAAGGCCAATGGTAACATTACGTAGGGCACGATCGTTCATGTCCATTACGCGCTTCCATTCGATGCGACGTGGATCTAAATTTAGATCGTTGCCTTGCTGAAGGTGGTTATCAATAGCAGCAGACAACAAGTTGTGTGCAAGGCCTATGGCATGGAAGTCGCCAGTGAAGTGCAAGTTAATGTCTTCCATTGGAACAACCTGAGCGTAACCACCGCCAGCTGCACCACCCTTAACGCCAAAGCAAGGGCCAAGAGAAGGTTCACGCAAACATACAGAAGTTTGCTTGCCAATTTGATTCAAGGCATCGCCCAAACCGATAGTAGTCGTCGTCTTACCTTCGCCAGCTGGAGTCGGGTTGATGGCTGTTACTAGGATCAGCTTGCCATCTTTACGATCTTTAACGCTTTTGATGAACTCAGGGCTGATCTTAGCCTTGATTTTGCCGTACATTTCTAGATCATCAACATGGATGTTTAACTTAGCAGCAACTTCAGCAATCGGACGTTTCTCGGCAGCGCGAGCAATGTCGATGTCGGACAAGTAAGTCTTAGACATGATTTTACCTTGGGGTTTAAATTGAGCTGATTCGGCATCAATTTGTGGTTATTTAGTACGTTCTGCTTAGCGCATAACGGACGACGTTAATATTCGTGAAAAATAATACGCTTTTGTAAATTAACTACATACTTAAACGCGACATTTGATTAGCCCTAAAGTCACAAGTTATGACGCATATAAGAAACATAGGTCAACGGCCTTTCCAAAAGGAAACTTAGCACTCTGTTTGACTCCATTTTGTTGCCGTTTTTATCGCTTTTAACAAACCATTTATACCTGTAAGGTATAGCTCTATTGCCAACATCAAACTGTACAATTATTAATCGCTATTGACTAATACTTATTCGTATTTAATCAAGTTGATGCAAAAACTCTGAGGCATAGTAATGGCATACAAATCAGCTAAGTTTGCATCCACATAAGAGCTATTTATGGATAACGACATTTACCTTACTAAACAATATCGGACCTATCAATCTGGTGAACATATAGACTGCCCTCTCGCGCTTTTCACCGACAAGGTTCGTGAAGAATGGATCGATTATAACGGCCATATGAGCGAGTCTTTTTACTTATACGCCATGGGTGAGGCATCTGATGCACTCTTCCGCTACATAGGCATTAACGAAGCCTACCGCGCATCAGGCTCATCCTTCTATACGGTAGAAACTCACATTAACTATTACCAAGAAGTGGCCCAAGGGAAACCCCTACGCTTCACCACTCAAATATTGGGCCTTGATAATAAACGCTTACATTTTTTCCACCACATGTATCATGGCGAGACGGGCGACCTACTTGCAACCACAGAACAAATGTTGCTACATGTTGACATGAATACTTCCGCTGCTGCGCCCATTCAACCTCAAGTACTAGCGGTGTTACAGCAGGTGTGGCAAGCCCACCAGCACCTGCCAGCACCAAAACAAAAAGGCCGTGTAATGGCCGTGCCACCTGCTAAAAAAGCTTAGCTGAACCAAGCCAAGCTAACTCATACATCACTAATAGAGAAAACTAGATCATGGACTTCAGCCTTACCAACGAACAACAAATGATCATCGACACCCTCAAAACCTTTGTCGAGCAAGAACTATACCCCCACGAAGCAGAGGTGGAAAAAACCAATGAAATCCGCCCAGAACTGTATGCAGAAATCAAACAAAAGGCCTTAGACCTCGGCCTTTATGCCGCTAATATGCCAGAAGAACACGGTGGTGCCGGATTAGACAGCTTAACCCTTTGTTTAATGGAACGTGAATTAGGCCGTGCCAATTTTGGGTTACAGTACATTGTTGGCCGCCCTAGTAATATTTTACTAGCCTGCAAGGGCGACCAAATTGAAAACTACCTTCATGCCAGCATTCGTGGCGACAAGGTAGATTGTTTAGCCATGACCGAGCCTAACGCCGGTTCTGACGTTCGTTCTATGCAGTGCCGTGCTGAGCGTGATGGTGATGACTTTGTCATTAATGGAACTAAGCATTTTATTAGCCATGCCGATGTGGCTGATTTTGTCATTCTATTCGCTGCTAGTGGTGTAGAGGAAACACCACGCGGCCCAAAGAAAAAGATCACCAGCTTTCTTATCGATAAAGACACTCCGGGCTTCACAGTAGAACCAGGCTATAACAGCGTATCCCACCGTGGTTATCATAACTCCATCTTGAATTTTGATAACTGTCGTGTGCACAAGTCTCAAGTACTAGGTGAAGAAGATCACGGTTTTGATGTGGCCAATGAATGGTTAGGCGCAACCCGCCTTTCTGTTGCCGCCATGTGCTTGGGCCGTGCTGAACGGGCCTTAGAAATTGCTACAGAATGGGCCGCTACTCGCAAACAATTTGGCCAAAGTGTTGGTAAATTTCAGGGGGTATCTTTTAAGTTGGCAGATATGGCCACAGAACTTAAAGCTGCTGAGTTACTCACCATGTTCGCTGCTTGGAAAGACTGCACTGGTGAAATGACTGATTCCGATGCCGCAATGGCCAAGCTAAAAGCCACAGAAATGCTGGCAATGGTATCTGATGAAGCCATACAAATCTTAGGTGGCATGGGCTTAATGGACGAGTTACCCCTAGAGCGTATTTGGCGCGACCACCGCGTAGAACGCATCTGGGATGGCACCAGCGAAATTCAACGCCATATTATCTCCCGCGCCATGTTAAGGCCTTTAGAAGCATAGCTACTTATCATAAACTGGGCGTCTAACTTAGAATGATTAATAAACAACGATTACGGCGTTTGTTAGCGCCAAAATCCATCGCCGTATTTGGCAGTCGTGGTGCTGATTTCGCTATCCGTGAAAGCCTAGCCATGGGCTTTACTGGCCCTATCTGGTCTGTGCACCCTAAGCGTGACCAACTCATGGGTATCAAATGCCTAAAATCGACTGCAGATTTGCCCCAGGCGCCAGACGCTGCCTATGTTGCAGTAAATGCCGAAAGTGCTATAGAAACTGTAGCCCAGCTTAATAACATGGGCGCCGGTGGCGCCCTGCTTTATGCCTCTGGGTTTAGTGAACTAGGTGACGAGTTACAAACCTTGGGTATAGAGCGTCAACAACGGTTAATAGAAGCCGCAGGCGACATGCCCATTATTGGCCCTAACTGTTATGGCGTTATTAATGCCTTAGATAAAGCTGTTTTATGGCCTGATCAACATGGCTGCCAGCCAGTAGACAAAGGCGTAGGTATCATTACCCAAAGTGGCAATATTGGTCTCAATATGACCATGCAAAAAATTGGCCTACCCATTGCCTATATGTTTACTGTGGGCAACCAAGCCCAAGTGGATATTGCTACGGTAATAGACTCCATGCTGGATGACCCACGGGTAACAGCTATTGGTTTACACATTGAAGGTATTGCAGACTTGGCAGCCTTTGATACCGCAGCACGGCGTGCTTTATCTCGCAAAATACCTATAGTTGCCATTAAAACTGGACGCACCGCAGCTGCCGCCAAAATAGCCCTATCCCATACCAGTTCGTTAACGGGTGCAGACAGCCTTTTTGACGCTTTATTTGCCCGCCTAGGAATCGCCCGAGTTAACACCGTACCCGAATTTTTAGAGACCTTAAAACTGTTATCCCTGTTGGGGCCACTGACCCACAAAAACATTGCTTCCATGAGCTGCTCAGGTGGCGAAGCCGGCATGATGGCAGACCTCATTGATGGCCGTGATATTGTCTACGGAGCGATAACATCAGCCCAAAAGCAGGTCACTCTAGCCACCTTTTCCAACGGCGAACAGGTGGATAATCCACTAGATTACCAAACTTACATTTGGAACAAACGTCAACAAATGGCCGCTACTTTCGGGGCCCATATGGCAGCTAATTTCAGTGCCACCCTATTGGTACTAGATTGGCCCAACAACGCTACTGCTGACCCAGAAGAATGGGATACCGCGCTGCTGGCACTGGCAGACGCAGCCCAAGCAGGCAACCATAAAGCTATTGTATTGGCTTCCATGTCTGAATGTATGCCGCCCCACGCCATTGACGCCTGCATAAAAAAAGGCATGGCCCCCATGATTGGCATGGAACAATGCCTAACGGCCCTAAACCATGCGTATACCATTGGCCAAGCCTTTGCTGCGCCCATACCGGAAGCGCTACAAATTCGTAACATTAACGTTCCCTGTAACGACGATATGCCGCCGCTTTCTGAAGCACAGAGCAAACAGGCATTAAAGCAACATGGGCTATCTATACCGAAAGGTCAAACAGTCTCTAGTTTAGAGCAAGTACTTAAAGCTGTAACCGACCTTGGCTACCCGGTCACTTTAAAAGCCGTGGGGGCAAACCTAGCCCACAAGACCGAATTAGGCGCTGTTAAGCTCAATCTTAAAAATCAAACTCAAGTAGAGCAGGCCGCAACCGTATTATTTGCCCTAAGCGATACCCTATTGGCTGAGCAAATGATGCAAGATGTGTTAGCAGAGTTGATCATTGGCATCAATACAGACCCACTATTTGGTCAATATTTGGTGTTAGGCGCAGGTGGAATTTTGGTAGAAATACTGCAAGATGCCCAAAGCTTGCTACTTCCCACCAACAAGAACGAGGTTATGCAGGCGTTAACTAACCTAAAGTGTGCGCCCCTACTAGCGGGTTACCGAGGCCAAGCTCCTGCCGACATGGACGCTATAGTTGATGCAGTAATGGCAGTGCTAAACTATAGCCAGCAACACCCCGTATATGAACTCGACATCAACCCCCTACTCGCACTAAAACAGGGCGCAGTAGCAGTTGATGCCCTTATCCAATTAGGCCAAAAAAAATCATGACCGATTCAATTATTTGTGAGCGCCATGGCGCCGTCTTACTCGTCACCCTAAACCGCCCAAAAGCCAACGCGATAGACGCTCCCACGTCCCATGCTATGGGCGAAACTTTCATTGACTTTGCAAATGATCCTAGCTTACGTGTCGCTATTATCACCGGCAGTGGCGAGCGTTTTTTTAGTGCTGGTTGGGATTTAAAAGCTGCCGCTGAAGGCGAAGCTGTTGATGCCGATTTTGGTCGTGGCGGTTTTGCGGGAATTACAGAATTGTGGAACTTAGATAAACCCGTTATCGCTGCGGTAAATGGCTATGCCGCTGGCGGTGGGTTTGAACTGGCATTGGCTGCTGACTTAATCATCGCTGCTAACCACGCGCAGTTCTTTTTACCAGAAGCTACCTTGGGCATCATACCAGACAGTGGTGGCGTACTTAGATTACCGCGTCGCCTACCAGAAGCAGTAGCCATGGACATGTTGATGTCTGGCCGCCGTATGGCCGTGGAAGAAGCCATTCATTTTGGTCTCATTAATCGTCATTGCGAGGGTGAAGTGCTTATAGAACAAGCCTTAGCTTGGGCCCAAGAAATTGCCCAATCTGCCCCCTTGTCTTTAGCCTCCATAAAAGCCATTACTCGCGCTACCCAAGGTATGGAGTTAGAGCAAGCTTATACTCACATGCGTAAAGAAGTACCGGCCTATCAAAAAATGTTACATTCAGAAGATGCTAGTGAAGGCCCTAACGCCTTTGCGGAAAAGCGAGAACCCCATTGGCAAGGTCGATAAAGCTAGCCAACCTAGGCTCGACGTAGTTGTGGTTGCCTATCTTGGCTTGGCGCCACACTAAAAAACTGCCTATAGGCACGAGAAAAGTGTGCTGCCGAACCAAAACCACTAGCCATAGCAATATCTACCACTTGTCTGTCGGTTTGTTGAAGTAATGCCCTGGCCCTTTGTAAACGTTTAGCCCGATAATAGCGGCCCGGTGATTGCTGTAAATGCCTACTAAATAATCGCTCTAACTCACGTTCAGAAACGTTCACCATGGCCGCCAAAGTTGGAATACTCAGGGGCTCTTCTAAATGATCTTCCATAGCACCAATGACCGTAAGCAATTTACGATTATTAGTACCCAACCTTAAGGCGCTACTCATACGTTGAGGCGCTTTACCCTCACGCATATGACTATAAATTAGTTCGTCAGATACAGACAAAGATAGCTCGTGACCACGCTGGCACTGAATTAAATACAACATCATATCCAAGCCTGCTAAACCACCTGAGCAGGTAAAGCGACGACCATCGATTTCATAAAGCTCGTCCACCACTTCCACACGTCGAAACACCTCTTTAAAGGCCATAAGATTTTCCCAGTGAATGGTGGCTCGGTGATCATTAAGCAAACCGCTTTTAGCCAACAGATAGCTGCCTGTATCTTGGCTACCTAACCAAACGCCACGCCGGCTATGCTGCTGCAGCCACGTTTGTAACCTTTTACATTGGTCTTTTTCTGGGTTAAAACCAGCACAGATAATAAGCATGTCTGGCGTTGCTTCTTGGCCTATAGCGCAATCAGCAATCAAACTCATACCGTTACTTGCGACTACCGCCTCACCCGTAGCACTCACTACCTGCCAACGATAGAAGGTTTCACCAGACACATTATTAGCCTGACGCAAAGGGTCTACCAAGGCAGAAAACCCAATCATGGAAAACTCTGGCACCAGGTAAAAAACCACGTTAATAGTCTTAGTGATCGCTTTAGCTGTAAACATAGAGAGCAAGTCGTTAATGTGCAATAATAATGTGATATTAATCATTCTTTAAGGCCCTTGCAACGTCTAATCTATGCATTGTAATCTGCCCCACCTATTACGGAAAAAAATATGCCCAGCGCCCTACAAACCTTACAAACGCCAGTGATAAAAGAATGGATTGATTATAACGGTCACCTTAACGATGCCAATTACCTTGTCATCTTCACCAAAGCTTCCGACGCATTGCAAAACCACTTGGGTTTAACTTTGGAGCATATCCAAAATACAGGTGAAACCCTGTTCACAGTAGAGACCCACTTGGCGTACGTGCAAGAAATTGGTTTGGGAGAAACGGTAACTATCACCACACAGATACTTGAGACAGACAACAAACGCATGCGTATTTTCCACCGCATGTTTAATGACCAGAATGAACTGCTAGCGACAGTAGAAATGTTGTTTTTATGCTACAACTTGCTGGCAAAAAAGGTAACCAACTTTAGCGATATGATGGTGCAAAGCATTACCATTCTTGAAGCTGAACAGTCACAGCTACCTTGGCCAGACAGTGCTGGCAAAGGTATTGGTTTAAAAAGAAAATAGCAACTCTGCTGGGGATGACGCTCAACTAACGGCGGCGTGATCGTCGATTTATGGCAGCCCCTTCAGCAGCACCACCTGCCACAGTCAAGTCGCCGCCAAACTGTGCCTTGCCGCCTTTAGAAATCTCACCTAATGCCGCTTCAATTTCCTCCACAGTTGGTGCTTCACCTTTAGTATGACCGTCTAACGCTTTGCGCATGGCAGCAACATGCTCTGGAGACGTACCACAACACCCACCAATAATGTCTGCACCGGAATCCATAGCCATGGTGGCGTAGCGGGCCATAATTTCTGGTGTACCATTGTAATGAATGGCGCCATTCACATATTCGGGAATGCCACAATTCGCTTTAGCTACCAAAATGGCTTTATCACCACCTGGCGCATTACGCATATTGCGGATAGCCATCACTAATTCAGAAGCACCCACACCACAATTAGAACCACAAGCATATGAAGTATGATCTTCGTGGGCGCACGACTGCACCATGTCGGCAGGCGTAACTCCCATCATAGAACGGCCATTGGTATCAAAACTGTAACTACAAATGACCGGTAATCCAGTTTGGTTTGCACCTTCTATAGCCGCCTCAGATTCTTGCGTTGAAGACATGGTCTCTACCCACAATACGTCTGCACCACCATCCTTTAGTGCCTGAGCTTGTTCTGCAAATGCGGCAACAGCATCAGCATGGCTTAAGCTACCCATGGGTTCTGGTATTTCACCCGTTGGACCAATGGAACCAGCAATAATCACAGGGCGGCCTGCTTTAGCTGCAACTTCGCAGCCTATTTTAACACCAGCAACATTTAACTCGTGCACTCGGTCTGCAGCATCATGCAGCTTTAAGCGGTAATGGGTACCACCAAAAGTATTAGTTAAGATAAGGTCTGAACCTGCATCTACAAAACTTTGATAGTTAGCAGCAATACGATCTGGGTGATCCACATTCCATAATTCAGGTGCGTCACCTGTTTCTAATCCCATGGCAAATAAATTGGTGCCAGTAGCACCATCTGCAAGTAAAACACCACGCTCTGCTAATAAATCTTGAAGTAGATTAGCGGTCATAACTGATTCTCAAAAAATACGAATAATGACGTTATGCTACCTATCTAGGTGCTTGTTAGCTAGCTTTAGGGGCGTTTACACTCACTATTCAAGTTGAGTTTTTCTCAAATTACTATGAATATGATTCATGTTTATACTCAACTTTTGTGCCCAACGCTTACGTTTCATAAAAGTGGCGCTTAGACACAACAAGCAGTCGCCACTTAGTCAGCATAGAAACCTCAAGAACTGCAAAATTTGGCCCATATTAAACTCGTTCCATTTTATTGAGGATTATTTCCATGAGTGAAGTCCGTGGACGCCGCAAAAGCGGTGGTGGTCGTAGCGCACGTCAAGCATCACGCGCCAGTGAAACTGTACAAGCACCCGCCTTTATTACCCGCCAACTCAATCCATTTGAAGTATTAGATGAAGCTGGCCTAGAACTTATCGAACGTAATGCTGATACTATTCTTGAAGAGATTGGTATTGAATTCCGTGACGACCCAGAAGCGTTGGAAGTACTTAAAGCTGCTGGCGCTAGTGTAGAAGGCGAACGTGTACGTTTTCCTAAAGGCATGTGTCGCCAGATCATTCAAGCGTCGGCTCCATCTACCTACACTCAGCACGCACGTAACAGCGATCGTAGCGTAGAGATTGGCGGCAAGAACACCGTATTCGCTCCCGGTTATGGTTGTCCATTTGTACGTGACTTAGACAACGGCCGTCGTTACGCCACTATTAACGATTTCCAGAACTTCGTTAAGTTAGCCTACATGTCGCCTTACATGCACCACTCTGGTGGTACCGTATGCGAACCAGTAGACGTACCAGTAACGACGCGTCACTTAGATATGCTCTACAGCCACATTAAGTATAGCGACAAAGCCTTCATGGGTTCTGTAACTGCACCTTCTCGCGCTCAAGACACTGTGGACATGGCCAAGATTGTATTTGGCGAAGACTTTGTTAAGAACAATACCGTCACCACCAGCTTAATTAACGCTAACTCGCCGATGACCTTTGACGACACCATGTTGGGTGCGGCTAAAGTTTATGCTGAGAACAATCAAGCGTGTGTAGTCACGCCGTTTATCTTGTCTGGCGCTATGTCTCCTGTAACTATTGCGGGCACCTTGGCACAAATTCTTGCAGAGGTATTGGCTGGTATCACCTTCATTCAGTTATACCGCCCTGGCACACCATGTATCTTTGGCACCTTTGCAAGCTCCATCTCCATGCAATCTGGTGCACCTACCTTTGGTACACCTGAACCTGCTTTAGTGCTTTATGGTGCTGCACAACTAGCCCGTCGTTTAGGTGTTCCATTTCGTAGTGGTGGTTCATTGCCTGGTTCTAAAATTGCTGACGCCCAAGCTGCATATGAAAGCGCCAACACATTAATGCCTACCATTATGGCTGGCGTTAACTTTGCATTACATTCTGCCGGCTGGTTAGAAGGCGGTTTGTCCATGGGTTATGAAAAGTTTGTCATGGACTTGGATCAGCTTGGCATGGCTCATACCTTCTGCAAGGGCATAGACCTTTCAGAAAACGGTCAAGCACTAGATGCAATTCGTGAAGTAGGCCCAGGAAACCACTTTTTAGGGTGTGCCCATACTCAAGCTAACTTTAAAGAAGCGTTTTACATGTCTAACCTTACAGACAACAACAGTTTTGAGCAGTGGGAAGAAGACGGTAGCAAAGACATGCTAGTGCGGGCCAATGGGCTTTGGAAGAAAATGCTTAATGAATACCAAGCACCGCCTTTGGATCAAGGTATTGACGACGGCTTACAAGACTTTATGGCCAAGCGTAGGGAAGAGCTTGCAGGCACAGGCGACTTCTAAACCACGCTGTACACCTTGTACAAACAAAGCCCCAAAGACTCAGCCTTTGGGGCTTTGTTATGACCGTTCAATAATTAACTAACTTTGCTGCCGCCCATACAGGGGGCCGTTGCAGGCATCTTTTCTTGCTTAGCCTGCCACTGGTCAGCGGTATAGCAGTGAAGTGCCAGGGCATGAATAGGGTTATTCATTAACTCACCAACCAATGCGTAAACTTGTTGGTGACGTTTCACCGGACCAATGCCAGCAAAGTCATCAGACACCAATACCAAATTGTAGTGACTGTCAGTGGCTGAGCCACTGTGTTTTTGACTGTCATTAACGAGCTGATGATGGCTGACATTTAATGGTGTTAACACCATTTCGAGTAATTTATTGGCCGTAGCATCCACAGTTATTCCCTTGGGTTGAAACATTTATTCATCATAACACGGAAGTTATTTCACCGGCGTTGAAAATAATATCAACATAACGCCTGAACCATTTTGACGTTTTTTAAATGCATTTATATTAAAGCTAGATTTTTGACAGTTGGGATTTTGGCAACAAGCAATGCCATCCTGTATTTGTTTACCCCTCGTCAGGAGTCGCAGGTGGTAAAAAATGTAACGCTCAGCTACAACCTTATAAAAAGGTTTAAGCTATTCATATAAAGTGGTTTTTTAGACTTGACTCAAGACCAATAGATCATTAATATTCGCGCCTCGCATTGAGCAATTCCTCGATAGCTCAGTTGGTAGAGCAGTAGACTGTTAATCTATTGGTCGCTGGTTCGAGTCCAGCTCGAGGAGCCAACCTCAACGCGAAACCTTATGATTCCTCGATAGCTCAGTTGGTAGAGCAGTAGACTGTTAATCTATTGGTCGCTGGTTCGAGTCCAGCTCGAGGAGCCATTCTAATTAAGCCACTTAGTTGTGGTTTTTTTATGTCTGTTATTTACGACCATAATTTATGACCGTCTTTGCGTACAGACTCACCACAGGTCACATTATTGTTGTGACAACTTGCCTCTGCTTATTATAAGCCGCTCAAGCAATTCAGCGGTGTGCCAGTAAAGGCCATTACCTTGCTCCTGATACACTTTAATACCTGCAACCACCTTGTCTATGCCTACTTCATCGGCGTAGCACATAGGGCCTCCTAGGTGGCGAGGAAAACCATAACCATTTAGCCAAATGGCGTCAATATCGCTGGCTCTTGTGGCAATGCCTTCTGACAAAATACGAGCACCTTCATTAATTAAAGCAAACACCAAGCGATTTTGTATTTCTTCTTGAGAAATATTGTGACGCTGAAGTACTCCTAACTTGAGAGCCTCCTTGGCAAAAACAACCAATACACTTTCGTCAATCTGTGGTTTCTTCGTGTCACTATCATAGCGATAAAAACCCATTCCTGTTTTCTGTCCTAAACGACCTGCTTCAACCATGAGGTCAGAGGCACGAAAGTAGAGGGGGTCTTGCTTCAATATCGCATTCTCTTGGCGCGCTTTATACGCAATGTCGATACCAGACATGTCGTTAACTGCCAAAGGCCCCATAGCCATACCCCAGTTTCTCATAGCCGTATCAATCTGATCTGGGCTTGCACCTTCCAATAACAACATATTCGCTTCGCGCCCATAACACGAGTACATCCTGTTGCCTACAAATCCATAACATACGCCTACAGCGACCGAAACCTTACCTAATTTCTTACCCAACGCCATCACGGTTTTAAGGGTTTGTTCGTCCGTATCATCGGCACAAACCACTTCCAATAGTTTCATAATATTGGCTGGGGTAAAAAAATGCATACCCAATACTTTGTGTGAGCGAGAGGTTGATTGGGCTATTTCATTAATATCCAAATAAGACGTGTTGGTTGCTAAAATAGCGTCCACTTTGCACACTTGATCTAAGGTGGAAAATATTTGTTGTTTAACAGCCATGGTTTCAAAAGCAGCTTCAACAACCAAATCCACATCAGCCAAATCTTCATAATCACATGTACCTACAATTAAGCTCATGCGCTGCTCAAGTTGCACCTCATTAATTAACCCACGACTCAGCGCTTGGTCAAAACGCGTACGGATGGCTAATAATCCTCGCGCTAGATTATCTTCACTCATTTCTAGCAATTTAACACTTAGGCCCACATTGGCAAAACACATCGCAATGCCACCGCCCATAGTGCCAGCACCAATTACGGCAACCTGTTTAATAGGCAACAAGGGTGTATTTTGGGTTTTGTCATAGCATTCAGGTAATTTAGCTGCTCGTCGCTCAGCAAAAAAAGCATGCCGCATGGCAGTAGATTGGGATGAATCACGACATTTTATAAAGAGGTCACGTTCGCACTTTTTGCCCTCTTCAAAAGGTAACAAGACTGCATTTTCAATCGCATCAATAGCACATTGTGGCGCCTTTTGTCCGCGGGCCTTTTTGGCTATTTTTTTACGCCACTGGTCAAACAGTTCAACATGTGAATCGCTCGTCTCAATGTTCATTTGAGAGACACGCCGAACACCTTGGCCTGTGTCTAATATTGTGTAGGCAAACAAAATAGCCTGCTTTAACAAAGAGCCCTCTGCCAAAGATGAGTCTTCTTCAACCAATAGATCAATAACACCGTGATCAAACAGTTTTTTAGCGGTATGAGGCTTACCTAAAGTAATCATCTCCAAAGCCATTTCCAGGCCAGCCAACCGCGGCAGTAACTGTGTGCCACCTGCACCTGGAATAAGGCCTAAGGTTACCTCGGGCAAACCCAGTTTAGTATGCGTGAGTGCCACTCGATAATGACAAGACAGCGCCACTTCGAAGCCTCCACCTAAGACCGTGCCAAATAATGCAGCAATAATAGGTTTGCTACATCGATCTAATTGCGCCAACACATCTGGTAAATGGGGCTCTAGGGCAGGTTGACCGAATTCAGAGATATCTGCACCAGCGATAAATGTACTGCCAACGCAGCTGACAACAATCGCCTTAACACCATTATCTTTCTCAGCCGCTTTGAGACAACTAACTATGCCCTCCCGCACTGCGTGAGACAGCGCGTTAACTGGCGCATTTTCAATGGATATAACGGCAATTGAACCACGGTTTAATAACGTTACTGGGGCAATTTTATTACTTTGAGAAGGGTTCACTGTAGTTAATCCTAGATGTTCAATATAGAGATGCATGTAGCGTAATTATAGCGCCAGCTAATAGTCCTGGTGTGGTTTTAAACCACCAAAGCGTGTGAAGAAACGTTTATTGGGTTCTGGCATTGGTCCCTGGGCGTTTTTCATTTTTTGACTAATATAATAAGTTGAAGACTCTGCCAGCACTTTATAAGCTCGCTTAACCAGATCTTGGGCTTCGTGGCCCACCCACCCTGGCGGTAACATTGCAGCAGGGAAATCGGGGTCACGCAGTAAAATACGACGGTAATCGTGGATCATTGCCTGACGTAATAGCAAACACTCACCTGGGTCGGGCAAAGTTAAAAATATTTTTTGACAGATCGGCCGATAAAAAAAGAGAAAATCCTTGTAGTAGGTTTCTAACTCAGACAGTTTCCATCGGTTTTTTATTAAATCTTTAAGCACACCCTGAGAGTTTAAATCTGACGTTGATGCAGTGAATACCACAAGATCATTGACGATACCTAACTCATGAATTAATTCATCTAGTGATGAGCGTTCTGATGAAGGGTGGGCATAAAGCCCACTCGTTACGGTATTAAAGCCTTGCCATATAAGGCTTTTTCTAAATTCTTCAAGTTTCATATCTGGTACAGATACGGGCAAGACCAAAGTCCAATTATTGTCCCACTCTGGCTGATTTACAGCGTAAATACGCCGAGCTGCTTTTTCATAATGGCCAGTCGCTGTGTCGGTAAAGCAATAGTAACTGCACCGACCCACTTTATTAACTTGAAGCCAATTATTTTGCACTAAACGGTAGACTGAAGTTCTGATTTGGCGCTCGTTAAAACCAAAAGGTTCTAGCACCTGTATTAGACTCGCTAACGAGACCCAACTACCATGCTGTGAAACAACGTCACCGAATACAGTCACTACCATGGATGTGCAGCTAATGGTGCTGTCCTTGATGTGTTGTTGAATCTTTTTAGTACGTTTATTTTTATCTGTCACTTTGTTCCTATCTATCGTCAAAGCTCACAATCACCTCGTCCGACACAGGGTGTGCCTGACAGGTTAATATATAGCCAGCTTCAACTTCATGTGGCTCAAGCCCATGGCTAATGTCCATATCAACCCTACCCTTTATTAGTTTGGCTTTGCATGTAGAACACACGCCTGCTTTACAGGAATAAGGCAGCTCAACACCATTGTCCATGCCCGCATCTAAAATATTTGAACCCACTGTGGCCAAATCAAAATCAATGGAACGAGCGTCAGAAATAATGGTCACTTTACTGGTTTTATCTTCACCATATTGTTGTATGCGTAATCTTGATTTTTCTAACATCAGGTCAGAATCTGCCGATGAATTTGCAAATAATTCATAGTGAATCTGTTTGCTGGCAAGGCCTTCGTTTCTAAAACCATGAGACACTTCAGAAATCATTGATTCTGGGCCACAAATAAACGCTTCGCTAGCATTGAGGATATCAATCATTTTATGTTTTTGTAATAAATAGCCTTTTTTATTATCGATCTTCCCCTTCAATACGTCAGAACCTTGGTCTTCTTGGCTCATGATGTTGACCCACTTAAAACGATTGATATATCGGCTCTTTATGAAACTAAGCTCTTCTTTAAACATGACCGTATTTGTGCGTTTGTTGCCATAAACGAGCGTTACTTTGCTTTTAGGTTCGCTGCTTAAGACCGAGGTGATAATTGACAAAATGGGTGTAATGCCACTACCTACAGCCAAACACATGTAATTTTTTTGATGTTTGGGATCTAATTGTGGACTAAAATTACCTTGTGGTGGCATCACTTGAATAGTGTCACCCACCTTAAACTGATCGTTGGCATGGTTTGAAAAAAGTCCACCCCTTACCCGCTTGATACCAACGCGGAGATGCCCATCATTAACACCACTGCAAATTGAGTAGGACCGTCGAACTGCTTCACCGTCAATTTCTGTTTGTAATGTTAAAAATTGGCCTGGTTTAAAAGTAAAGGTGCGCTGTAACGCTTTAGGCACATCAAAACTCACCCGAACAGCAGTCTCTGTTTCTGGTTTAACGTCGTCTATTATTAACGAATAAAAATTAGTATCTAACACAAATCTTACCTAAATATGTTTGAATAAATCAAAGGGCTCACTGCAATCATTGCATTGAAATAACGCTTTACAAGCCGTAGAGCTAAATTCACTTACCATACGTGTTTCATGGGAACCACAATGGGGACATCGCACCTGAGTAGTTTCAGTTAACTCAACAGCGTGCGCCAAATGCCCATGCATAGGGTCTACTACGTCATCTGGCGGTGCTATGCCATAACCACGTAACTGCTCACGACCTTTGCTGGTCATCCAATCAGTCGTCCAAGCCGGGGTTAATTCAAGTTCAACTTTCACTTGGGCAATACCATCACTCAGTAAGGCAGCAGTAATATCTTCACGAATAACATCCATGGCTGGACAGCCTGAATAGGTCGGTGTAATGGTTACAGTGACGCCTTGCCCGTGTTGGCTAATATCTTTTAGTATGCCAATGTCCCACAAAGACAAAACAGGTATTTCAGGGTCTTTCACTGCATCTAGCAAAGCCCATAAGTGTGGCACTTGCGAGTTACTCCGAAATTTTTCACGTTCATATTGAAGGCTTGACTTCATAGGGATCAACGAGCGTATTAGAGCGGTCATCGTATTACCACTTAGCACCAGGGAATGAGCGATAGACGAACTGCATTTGTGTTAACAGGTGTCCCAAGTGCTCACTATGATAACCTTTGCGGCCGCCACGCACAGCCCAAGTTGTTTCAGGAACGTTAAGGCCTGCTTGTTGAAAAATGGCTTCAACATCAGCAAGCCAAGGCTGCTTTAAGTCAGCACAATCAACTGCTATACCGGCATCAATTAAACGCTGCTCTAGCAAGTCTGATTCAAATAATTCGTGACTGTAGCCCCAAATATCATCAATAGCTAATTGCATTCTTCGCTTACTTTCCTCTGTACCATCACCTAACCTGAGGGTCCATGATTTGCTACGTCTGCAATGATACGTTGTTTCTTTAACTGCCTTTTGTGCGATCGCCACAAGTGTAGGGTCTGTGGATTGTGTCAGCGCCTGCAAATAGTATTTATTATATAAATCAACCAGTAGCTGGCGTGTAATGGTGTAAGCAAAGTCACCACGGGGTAACTCGTTAATTAAATAATTTTCAAATTCACGCTCGTCACGCAAAAAAGCAAAATCATCTTCTGTTTTTTCATCACCACTTAGGGTGGCAGCATAGCCATAAAACATTCGCGCACGGCCAATATAGTCCAGCGCCACGTTACCTAGTGCGATATCTTCTTCTAGAAAGGGACCTTCACTGACCCATTCTGATATACGATGCCCTAACACGATGGAGTCATCCCCCAAGCGCACAACATAGTTCATTAAGTCTTGCTTACTATCCACTGTATTTTGAGTAGATTGCGTCATAACGAGGCTCCCGCTCACATAGTAGTGATTTCTTTAGGCAGTGGGTAATAAGTGGCATGCCGGTAGGGTTTGTCATCTGACGGATCAAAGAAACATTCATTGTCATCTTCTTGTGACGCACTAATGTCTTGTGACTTAACCACCCAAATGCTAATACCTTCAGTGCGACGGGTATAAACATCACGAGCATATTCTAACGCCTGCTCCCTACCTTCGGCGTGCAGGCTACCCACATGTTTGTGATCTAGTCCACGCTTTGGGCGAACGAACACTTCAAATAATTCAAGCTTTTCTATAGTCATGATGTCTCGTGGTCCTTGATTATCTTAAATATTAAGCCGCATCTTTTGCCAGCTTTAATTGTTTTTTTAGATTGTAAGCAGCGGTAGCTTCGCGCACCCAAGCCCCGTCTTCATGAGCCTTTACATGATGCTGTATCCGTTGACGGTTACAATGGCCATTGCCATTGATGACGCTATAAAACTCATCCCAATCAAGCTCACTACTGTCGTAATGTCCACGCCCTTCATTCCATGTTAAATCTTTATCTGGATGTTCTAGCCCCAAATAGTCTATCTGTGAAACCGTCTGATCAATGAACTTTTGGCGCAAGTCATCATTCGTTTCACGTTTTATTTTCCATTTCATTGACCGACCTGAATGGGCTGATTCCGAGTCATGGGGACCAAACATCATAAGTGATGGCCAATAAAAGCGATTAAGGGAATCCTGCGCCATGTCTTTTTGAGCAGGTGTACCATGAGCCAACTCAATCATGATTTGATACCCTTGCCGCTGATGGAAGCTTTCTTCCTTACAAATACGAATCATGCTTCTGGCGTATGGCCCATAAGACGTACGCTGCAGTGAAACCTGATTACATATGGCAGCACCATCCACTAACCAACCAATGGCGCCCATGTCACCCCAGGTTTGGGTTGGGTAGTTAAAGATAGAGGCGTATTTAGCTGTTCCAGTTTGCAACGCCTCGATCATTTGCGCCCTAGAGATACCTAAGGTTTCGGTAGCGCTGTATAGGTATAACCCATGACCCGCTTCATCTTGCACCTTCGACAACAACACAGCTTTGCGACGTAAAGAGGGCGCACGAGTAATCCAATTCCCTTCTGGCTGCATACCAATCACTTCTGAATGTGCATGTTGTGACATTTGACGAATTAAATTTTGACGATAGGCATCAGGCATCCAATCTTTAGGCTCAATTTTTTGCTCGGCATCAATTTTGGCCTGAAATAGTCGTTCTAATTCAGTTTCGGGTGTCGTGTTTGTGATCATTTTATTCACCATGTTTAGCCAGGGTTAATTCGTTATGCTGCATTTGATAGGCACACAAATGGTACCCACAGTTGGGTATATTTATACGCGTTCAATAATCAGTGCAATGCCTTGCCCAACACCAATGCACATCGTGCATAAGGCATACCGGCCATTAGTTCGGTGCAGCTGATACATGGCTGTTGTAACTAACCTAGCACCGCTAGCCCCAAGAGGATGGCCTAACGCAATAGCGCCACCATTAGGGTTAACATGGGCTGCATCGTCAGCAATACCTAATGCTCGCATTACGGCAAGGCCTTGAGCAGCAAAGGCTTCATTCAATTCAATCACATCCATTTGGTCAAGGCTCAGGCTGGTTTTTTCCAGCACTTTTAGCGTAGCTGCTACAGGGCCATACCCCATGATATTAGGTTCCAAACCTGCCGTTGCCATACCTAAAATACGGGCTTTTGGGATTAAGCCGTGGTGTTTAATGCCCTCACGTGATGCCAATAACAAGGCGCAAGAACCATCATTAACACCCGATGCATTACCTGCGGTTACACTGCCACCATCACGAAATGGGGTAGCCAATTTACTCAGAGTTTCTAGGCTACTTAGTCGGAGATGTTCATCTTGTGCAAAGACAATATCTTCTCTTTTCCGTTGAGGGATCCGTACTGGCACAATTTCTTCTGCGAAAATACCATCCGCTTGTGCTTTTGCAGCACGTGTTTGGCTTGAGAATGCGAATGCATCTTGAGAAGCACGGTCTATGTGAAACTGCTCAGCGACGTTCTCAGCAGTTTCTGGCATAGAATCAACGCCATATTGCTGTTTCATTAGAGGGTTAACAAAACGCCAACCTATGGTTGTATCGAACATTTCAGACTGCCGACTAAACGCTGTATTGGCTTTTGCTACAGCAAATGGTGCGCGCGACATAGACTCAACACCACCAGCAATAATTAAGTCTGCTTCACCACTGCGTATCGCTCTAGCACCCGTACCTACAGCATCAATACCAGAGCCACACAGCCGATTTAGTGTCATCCCGGGTACATCAATGGGCAAACCTGCCAATAAACCACTCATGCGAGCAACGTTACGATTGTCTTCACCTGCTTGATTAGCACAGCCATAAAAAACATCATCAACACAAGCCCAGTCGACACTGGGATTACGGTCCATCAGTGCCTTTATAGGCACCGCACCCAAATCGTCAGCACGAACACTGGCAAGGCTGCCGCCATAGCGACCAAATGGTGTTCTAATAGCATCACAGATAAAGGCATCATTCATTGGTTATTCCTCAGTGCCCATTGTCAGGGCATGTTATATCGAGCAATTAAGCTTTAGGTGTCGTTGCGTCGGGTAATACACTGGCATTAACTCGGGCCGAATTGCCCTTAAATAATGCCACTAACTGGGCGTTTTGATTAGTCACTTCCACGTAATAAATACCACTACGCTTACCTTGATATCGCTGTGTTGCAGTGGCACTTAGCTGGTCACCCAGCACCCCAGGGCGTAAAAAATCAATGGTGCAGCCTGCAGCTACGGCAGCCTGGTTTTGAGAGTTACAAGCAAACGCAAAAGCAGAGTCTGCCAAACTAAAAATCATGCCACCATGACAAGTTTTGTAGCCATTTAACATTGCATCTGTAACGGTCATCGTGGCTGTTGCACAACCAGGCTTTATAGCTCCAATGGAAATGCCTAAAGCTTTAGAGGCCGCGTCTTGGGCAAACATATGCTGTGCACAATCTTCAGCTAATTGCTGATCCCTTGCTTGATCCTTAGATTGTTGACTCATATTATTTCCCAGTAAAACTCGGTTGGCGTTTTTCCATAAATGCACTTACGCCTTCTTGGTAATCGTCTGTTTTGCCCAACCAGCGCATGGTTTCTTTTTCTATTTCCAATTGTTGATGTAATGGGGTTGAAAACGAATCATTAAGCAACTTTTTGGTCATTGCCAAGCCTAGGGGTGGCAGCGAAGCCAGTCTCTCTGCTAGTGCCAATGTTTCTTCCATTAAAGTGTCATCGTCAACACATTGCCAGATCATGCCCCACTGTTCCGCTTGTTCAGCCGATAACTTATCGCCTAACAGCGCTAATCCTTTTGCCCTTGGTAAACCTAAGGCACGAGGTAAATTAAAAGTGCCTCCTGAGTCAGGAACAAGACCTATCTTGCTAAAAGCCTGCACAAATTTGGCACTGCGGGCGGCAAGTACAATATCGCAAGCAAGTGCAATACTGGCACCAGCGCCCGCAGCAACGCCATTTACAGCACAAATTACAGGCTTTTCCATGGTCATAATATTGCGGATCAGGGGGTTATAATACTTTTCAATAGAATCACCTAAATCTGGCCCATCATCTGTTACTTTAGCCGCTCGGTCACTAAGATCTTGGCCAGCACAAAACCCCCTACCTTCACCCGTGATCACTAGGCATCTAACGGCATCATTAGTTTGAGCGTCTTTAATGGCTCTTTTAACATCTTCATGCATCAAACCATTAAAGCTATTTAGTGTTGCTGGCCTGTTTAAAGTAAGTACACCAACACCACGATTGACCTGATAAGTGATTGTTTCGAATTCCACTAGCTACTCCTCGTTAATTTCCTGAATGTCTGGACACTATTGTTTATATAAGTAACCATAAAGCATCACTGAAGATGTTTAACTATTTACTCGGAATCCACTATGCCAATTTATGCTATAGAAGATCTTATTCCCGTTGTCGACCCTAGCGCCTATGTGCACCCTACCGCCGTTTTAATAGGTGACGTCATTATTGGCAAAGACTGCTACATTGGCCCCAATGCCGTTCTACGTGGCGATTTTGGCAGAATAATACTTAACCAAGGCTGCAATGTTCAAGACACCTGCGTGGTGCACAGTTTCCCTAATAAGGACTGTGTCATCGAGCAAGATGGCCACATTGGTCACGGAGCAATCTTGCACGGTTGCCACATTGGACGTAATGCCTTAGTCGGCATGAACGCAGTCATCATGGACGACGCTATCATTGGTGACGAATCGCTTGTCGCTGCCACCGCTTTTGTTAAATCAGGTTTTCAATGCCCACCAAGAAGCTTACTTGCTGGCAGCCCTGCCAACATAAAACGTCAGCTAAGCGATCAAGAAGTGGCTTGGAAAAGCGATGGCACACTCGAGTACAAAAACCTCACAAAACGTTGCCATACCAGCTTACAACAAGTTCAACCATTAGCTGAGGTTCAACAAAACCGACCTCGATTTAATGCCAGCAGCCATCAACCTAAATAGCCATTAATCGCGTTTGCGCTCAACCAATGTCAAAATGTCATACAGTGCTACAATAACCTTATCTTGCTTAGTTACTTCTACGTCCCATAACACTACACCCGTAGGACTCTTATCTTCAGGGCGCCGGTCTTTTTTAATCTTTT
>Ga0209709_10000896_pt1 | contig 27901 bp, 45 predicted proteins | sample ArcticOcean_MG_C_2_FD_187435 | JGI IMG/M metagenome (GOLD analysis project Ga0209709, IMG submission 187435) | Marine microbial communities from western Arctic Ocean - ArcticOcean_MG_CB4_136 (SPAdes) (version 2) | ecosystem: Environmental > Aquatic > Marine > Oceanic | place: Arctic Ocean...
CCATTTGATAGGGAAGATTGGAATGTGGCAAAAGAATTGATGGACATGCAAGGCTGGGATGTGACTGAAATAGATTATAGAACTCCAATAAGGGAGGCATTTTGGCACATAAATACATGTGAATGTACTGTCTCATACGAAGGTATGTGGCATTATGTTGCAAAGAACTTTCAGAAACCTATGATCGTTTTAACCAAGGATATTATAACCAAACACCATACACCGAACGCGATGATATATCAAGTGCCAAAAAGACTAGAACACAAGATAGAATATTTTTATAGGTTCGATAAAAAGATTCAACGGGCAAAAGACTACAACCTTGTTGAAATAAACAAACGGAAAGCATTATACCATGAAGGTTGATAGAGCAGTAATAGAGATAAATGGTGGGTGTAACTACACCTGTTCCATGTGTCCACAGACCGATACGGTGACAGGCAAACATGGCGCCAGAGGTAAAAACTGGTTGAAGAAAATGCCATTGGATATGTTCGAGGACGTAGTTGCAGAGTGTACCGAAGCTGGATTAAACGTTGTTAATCTTGAAGGATCAGGTGAACCCACATTGAATCGCAATCTTCCAGAATACATTGCAATTGTAAAGAAGTATGGTGCAAAGGCATTCTGTTTCTCAAACGGTATGCGAATGAAAGACAGACGCTTTATGAAAGAAGTTGTGGATGCTGGAGTAGACTTTTTTAGATTCTCCATCATTGGATACAACGAAGAACTTTACAAGAAGTGGATGAACAGTCCATTTTATAATCTTGCACTTTCAAACATGAAAGCAATGAACGAATATGTCGCAGAAAGTGGTTCTGACGCAACAATAGCATCATATCATCTAGTTCTTGATAATGATAATATCGAATACGAGGTAGAACAATATAAAAAGATAGTCGAAGATGCTGGTGTCTCTACCGAGATTTGGAAAATGCACAACTGGGCTGGTGTGTACAAACCAGAATACGAACGTGAAGGTAAAATCAAAACCTGTGGAAGACCATTCTCTCCCGATCTAGTGATTCGTGCTGGTGGATTAGACGGTAAAACTGGTGCAGTACATCCTTGTTGTCAAGTCTTAGGACGTGATGACGAAGCAGTTCTAGGACACTTCCAAGACAATACTCTTGCCGAGATAGTAAAGGGTGATGCCTATTCCCAACTACGCGAAGATCACAGAACAGGCAATTTTCCAGATTTCTGTAAATCTTGTGATTTTCTTATTGACGATCCCGAAACTTTAGTGTATACTAACCACAAACGCGACTTATATAAAATGCATGGAACCAACTTTGACCTCAACGATTATAGATAAAACCGTACCATTTTTTATTATTGGTATGAAGAATAACGAAGTCTCTCAGTATTATGAGAAACAATGTATTGACAATCTCACCAAATTCGGGTATAATAACCTTACACACTTTGAAGCAATCGTTCCCGAAACTATGGGTGACGAACTAAGTTTCTTACCATATAGGTACTATAACATGACTCGTAAACGAGAGTGGGATATAGTAGAAAAAGCGATCTGGTACTCACACTTCTACCAATGGGTAAAATGTGCGGAACTGGACGAAACAATAGTAGTCGTAGAACACGACTGCATGATGACAAAGGAATTTACACCGTTTGTATTGGAACATGGACTGTTTAGTTTTGCAGCCACTACAAGAACAAGTCACTCTATCGCTGGTGTTGGATATATTATCACACCAAAGTATGCAAGACGATTGATACGTAAAGCAACAGAAAGAGATATTGCTGGGCCATGTGACGGATTTATACATTCTTTTCAAAACAAAAGGATGGTGTATGGAGAGTTTGACAATAAGTTTTTACATAAACAAGTGTTTGCCAGACATTTTGTAGATCCAAAAGTAGGTACAGTGAAGAAGACTAGGGGTAAAAAGAGAAAATGAGAAGAAATCTAGTATGGCAGTATTATATACCATACGAATCGTTTGATAAGGATATGGGTGGTGTTAAGATGCCAGATTGGGCATGTTCTGGATCTAGGTCTGCGAGTACATATGCGAAGCACTGTGATGCAGATTATCAGCTGACACACGAACGATACTTTCCACATCTTGATCCTAGACTAGATTCTCTACGGATCATCTACGATCCATACTTTGAACAGTTTGAAGAGATACTAAGCATTGACTTGGATATGTTGATACATTCTAAGTGTCCTAATATATTCAACACACCAATAGACGACGTTGCAATGGTTCACGAACTAGGCATCTTCTCAGGGAACGCAAAGAATTGGTTAAACAATGTGATGACACCACCTCAGAGCAAACGAGGCATTCACGCATACGGTAAAATGTTGTTTGGTGCAGACTGGAAGTTTCCAAAGTCATATCTTTATCCAATGGAAGACTACCGATACATGAACGGTGGAGTTCAACTATGGTCGAGAGATGGTAGAATGAAAGCAAGAGAATACTTCACGTCAGTAGACCATTACGTTCTACATACACGATATACAGAACAGATGTATATCAATCTACAATTATCACAACCAAAATTTAATGTAACAGAACTCGATACCAAATGGAATCGTCTATCTTCATACCAGTGGAAACCAAATCCAGATGGTTATATAAATCACTTCCTTGCAAGATCAAAGTTCAGTATGCCTAAATTAGAAAACACGGAGTTAAGTATATGGCAACCTATCTAGAAATCGCAGCGGAAAAACCACGCGGACTCAATTGGTCTGTAATAAACCTTGCAGAACATGACGGAGTTCAAAAAGGAGATCTTACAAATCTTCCTACAAACTTCCTTGACGAAGAGTTCAACGGCATATACAGTGAACATTTTATTGAACACCTATACAAGTATCAGGGGATAAATCTTTTCAAAGAAGCATGGAGAATATTAAAACCAGGTGGTACTATTAGAACTGTATGGCCAGCGTGGGAAGTAATTGAATGGTTAGTCAATCCACACATCGATCTTTCGGACAACAAGTTTGTTGATTTTTACTATAACAAGTATGTACTACAAGAAAAGTTTCCACCAAAAGGTAATGAACACAGAAGTAAACAAGAACAGGTTGCATTAGGATTATTATATCAAAAGGGTCAACACTTACATATCTGGGGAGAAAAAGAGATGAAAACGACTCTCGAAGGACTTGGATTCGTAAACGTAAAAACATGTGATTATCAGAAGAGTTCTGTTCCAGAATTTAACGGTATAGATACTCCTAGTAAGATCAGACAGTGGCATTCTACTGTTGTTGAAGCGAGTAAACCTTGGTAAGCATCATAGTAAGATATAGAGAAGAAGATGAACATGCATTCATACGATGTTGGCATCCACTGATCTACAAACACGGCGAAATGGATTTTATGATAGTAGGAGAGAATATCCCACTACCAGACAAAAATAACGTCAGAACTTTTCCTGTCAATCTAGATGCGTTTAATGCGGCACAGGAAACAATGTTCTATACATACGTGAATGCAATACCAACCTATGAGACAATGATATTGCTTCAAGAGATTGACGGTAAGAACGTGAGAATACAACCGAAGTGGTTTAAACCAAGTGAAGACAAATTGGAAGTTGTGTCTGATTGGAAACATGCGGATGGTGGATGTGAAGTGTTGCAAAAGGGAACAATGTATAATATAAAGGATATGTTATGATTAAAGGTGATTTTACATATTGTATAAATCTCTCACAGTTTAATAGAGATATAAGAATACTACAAGAAGATCATCATGGCAAGGGGTATACTAACCACCATGACGAGATAAGGAGACTTGCACCAGAGTGTAATTCATACCGAGAACTGGGTGTTATGCAAGGTGCGACATCTGCACAGGCGGCAGTGGTAGGAATACTAGACCAACAACTTATAGACATTGACGACTACCAATGGACACCATACAAAAAACTATGGGATAACATGAAAGGGTTGAAATACAAATATCACAAGAAGTCTTCGTTGACACCAGAGATGGTAAACCTACCAAACGTTGACTTGATGTTAGTAGATTCCGTACATAATTATAACCACGTGTCACAGGAATTAAAGATCCATGCACAAACGGTAAATAAATATATCATATTCCATGACACATCGTTGCCAACTGATCAGGTACATCGTGCAGTAAACGATTTCTGTATGACTAACTCTGCATGGCAAGAGGTCGCTAGAAGTCAAGAGAATGTGGGATACACACTAATAAAGAGGATCTAATGAAGAATATATTACTGCAACACTGGACTGGGAACCAACCAGAACTTGTACAGAAATCTGTTGCAAACATGAAGAAGTATGCAATAAAATGTGGTGCAAACTACAGGTTGCTGGAAGGTAATGGATTTAGATCTTGGCTAGCAACGCCCTGTCAGAAACTGTGGATGTTAGACGAAGAGTTTGACGAGTATGATGTAGTCGTTATGGTCGATCCAGATATGTTTACACGCAAAGGGTTACAAGAAAACATCTTTACTGATGTAACAGGTATTGGAATGTATACAGAGTTCCAAGCAAACCTATTCATAAAATTACAACAACAGTATCCACTACTAACAGACAAAGATTTTCCTTACTGGGGTGGGGCGATCTATAGATTAGAACGTGAACACAGAGTAGAGATGCGTAAGTATCTAAACGATGCAGAGATGACTGCTCACAGTGGAAACTTCAATGATGAAGGTATTATGCACAGACTTGCAACTCATGCACGTATTCCTATGCAAAAACTACCTGGCGGTTTCAAGTGGTGTCATTGTAGTTACCGAGAAGGTATTGAAGAATCTGCAATGATACACATACGAACAAAGACAATCCCGACAGGGAACAAAAAACCGAAACTAGATAATTACTACACATTAGTGAAAAGAGGATTAATATGATTATATCAGTAACAGGCTCAAGTGGATTTATTGGCAAATGGTTAGTAAAGAGACTTATCGAAGATGGACATGAAGTCCGAGAATGGGATCGACATATTGATCGTGAGATTGCGGATTGGGAACTAGAAGGTGCAGACTTTGTAGTTCATCTTGCGGCCATGGCAGATGTACGTGCATCTATGTTAGAACCTGAGTTATGGTACAAGAACAATGTAACGACCACAACTCGTATACAACGTATTTGTAATGAAAACAAAGTACCACTAGTGTATGCGTCATCCTCATGCATTCATGCGTGGTGGAAATCACCTTATGGTACTACCAAGAAGATCAACGAAGAGACTGCATTTCCTGGCCAGGTAGGTCTTAGGTTCACTACGGTGTACGGTGAAGGTGCAAGAGACTCAATGTTTATCGGTAAACTATTACGTAACGAAATCAAATATGCAACTAATCATATCAGAGACTTCATACACGTAAGTGATGTTGTTGATGGTATTATGTTGTTTATCAACGAGGGTACAAAAGACAGATTGCCTGCATATAACATGGGTACTGGTAAAGGTAACAAAGTATATGAAGTTGCTCAAGCTTATGGTTGGTTAGGAGAAATAACTGATGGAGATGACTGTGAAGCATCAGATAACACAGCAGATAATAGTGATATGCGAGAAACGGGTTGGGAACCTAAAGTAGATGTGATGGAGTATGTTAAGTTCCAATCAGATCATGTAAACGTTGATAGTGAAGGTGATCCACAGTCTGAAGAAGAACTGCGACTTACACTAGATCCTCGACCTAATTTGCCAACCTTTGAGAAGAACCCCAAACTAATACTAGAGGGTGAAGACGTACTGCGAGCATCTCGTAAATTAAATATGCTAATGATAGACGATGATGGAACCCCCATCGGTGAAGTAGCCACGCGTAATTTACCACTTGCCTTAAAAAGAAAGAAAGCACAAAAGAAATGGGAAGATGTCACTGATGTCTGAGAAATATCTCAAGGGTCAAATAAAAGATGAGACTGTAGACAATAGTGAGTTAGTAAAACTGGGATGGAAACCAAAAATCGACGTTATCGAATATGTTAAATTTCAAAAGTTGTCATGCCCAGGTCGATCAGGTTCAGTAACAGAACTCAACCAATTTGATGCACTGGGCCCAGAAGCAGTATTACAAGCACAACCTGACCATGAAAGAAATAAAAGATATGATGTGGAAACACTCAACTCTGAAGACATAGGCGGATGGCGAGGCGATCTCGTCAAGAATAAACCATGAAATTTCTAGTCGTCGGTGCTGGTTTTGCTGGTGTTACAGTTGCTCGTGAATTAGCAAATGATGGACATACAGTTGTTGTTATGGATGCACGTGATCATATTGGTGGTAACGCTTATGACTATGATAACGAACATGGTATTCGTATTCACAAATATGGCCCTCATATCTTTCACACAAGTAATGAAAAAGTTTATGATTGGGTTACTCAATTCGGAGAATGGGTAGAATACAAACATAAAGTAAAAGCACAACTGGCAGATGGACAATATGTAACTTTGCCAGTAAACCAACACACGAAACAAATCGTCGGTGAAGACAATATTATAGATACGTTCTACAGGCCTTACACCAAAAAGATGTGGGGTAAGGAAATAGAAGAACTCGATCCAAGTATTACTAAAAGAATTGCCATTCGAGATGATAATAATGAGTTATATTTCCCCAATGCAGAATATCAAATAATGCCCAAACATGGATATACAAAGATATTCGAAGAGATACTGGATCATAAAAATATCACTGTACAATTAAACTGGACTTACGGTAAAGACCTAGAACCGTTATTTGATCATGTGTTCAACTCAATGCCTATTGACGTTTATTATGATTATCGGTTCGGAGAATTGCCATATAGATCACTCAAGTTTCACAACATAGATTTACCGATGGTAAGAGTTTTACCTACCACAGTTGTTAATTTTACCAACGATAGTCCTTATACTCGTATGACCGAATGGAAGAACTTTCCAGAACATGGATCAAATGATAAGTTAACTACATTAACATACGAAGAACCATGTGATTATAAGGACAATGATTATAAAAGGTATTATCCAGTGAAGGATATTGACGGTGTTAATCAAAGGATATATAAAACATATAAAGAGATTGAAAACCCTAAAGTGACCTTCATAGGCAGATGTGGAATGTATGTCTACATTGATATGCATCAAGCAATCATGTCATCGTTGGCAACAGTTAAAAGATTTAAGGAAAGTATAAAATGAAAAATATTATTTACCAGTATTGGCAAGGTGATATGAAACCTGGTGTAATAGAAAGCACTAGGCTTATAAAAGAATATGCTAACAAGATAGGTGCAGAATATAGATTTGATCACAACATAACTATTGCAGGTAAAACTGTGAACGTTCCAATATACTACGAACCTGCAAATCCACTAGTAGATGATTCGTTTGATGGGTATGATAATATAGCGCTCATAGATATAGATGTATTTCCTGTAGATGGGTTAAATGATAATATGTTTGATCTACTAGACGGAGATGATGCTGGTATTTGTACTGAACCAAAACAGCCTCACTTTAGAGAAATCTATAATTCGGGTGGTATTACTAGTGCAATTGATAAAAAATGGGTTTCTGTTTGTGAAAATGAATGGAAGAAAATCAAATACTCTTTAGACTCAAAGAATAGGCCTAAAGTATTTAATACTGGTGTTGTTGTTATTTCAAAGGCTGGTTTACAGAAGATGAAAAAAGAATGGCCGTCGTTTCAAGAATATGTTAATGTTATGAGACAAATTGGATTCCCTAAATTTTATAGTCTGTTTCAAGATTACTTTTCTGCATTTATACATACAGAAGAATTTAAATTAAAAGAGTTGCCAAATGAATGGAATTGTTATATGCATAAAGTAGGTTCTCATCCTAATGCAACTATCGGTGATAATAGACCCGAAAACGCAAAACTAGTGCATATTATGTTTCGTACTGCTGATAATTGGTCTGCTAAATCATTATGGGAGATTACCAACTTACCAAGTTCTTTTTGGAATTTACCAGTAAACAAGGAATGGCCGAACGATGGATAATACTCTTTTAGAATGTTTTAATAATGCAAAGTCTGATAAAGGATCTAGGAAACACTATTATAACGAAGTGTACGAACCACACTTTGAACCTCTCAGATACGAGGAGTTTAACTTCCTTGAGATAGGTATTTATCGAGGTGCGAGTGTAGAAGCACATTTGGAGTATTTTCCAAATGCAAAAATCTATGCAATTGATACGTTTGAAAGAAAAGAAGCTAAACTGATAAAAACTTGTAACGAACCAGATCCAAGATTTAAATGGATGAAGGCAGATAGTAGTGATCCATATCTTACTGCAAAGATGCAAGAAGCATGGGGAGATATTAAGTTTGATATTATTCTTGATGATGGGGCACATTGGTTTGATATGATGCGGTTGACATTTCAACAATGTTATCCTATGATGAGTGAAAAAGGTAAATACTTTATAGAAGACATGTGGCCATTGGGATGGATGACAGAAGAAAACTGTGCAAAGATGTGGCAATTAACTGATTTTCCAGATAAATTTGGCAGACATATGTTTGACGCAATGATAGAATCTTTTGAACATATGAAAACTACTCACTACGATTGCCGAGTAAAACCAAGAGGTCATAGGATAGGAAAAACAAATGCCAGCATGAATGGTGGTAAAGCGTGGTTAGAGAACGGTGAATGGATCGGGGATAGTACAATTATGATGTTAGAGAATAAGTAATGTCTACGATTGGTGGTCGAGGGTTGACTGTCGGTGGAATCAGTGGTATAATGGAGAGAGAATTTCCAAGTCAAGACCTCGGTGTAGACGGTGTAATGAAAAGGACGGAACATACAATGAAAGCATACATTATATCAATGCTTAATGATCACGACTCTACAGTTGCGACACGTAAGTTATTGCGATCTATAGAAATAACAAATTCAAACGTGGATGCAATGTCGTTTAATGCGGTTACACCAGAGACTATGGATGCAAACATAAATAGGTTATTTGGTTCACAGATGCCTTATGCAAAGATACAATACACATATCCTAAGACAGCTGCAGAGAATAGACTTGATATTCTATCTGGACTAAACCTATCTGCATATCCTACAAAAGATTTAAGAAAACGCATATCATGTTTCCTTAGCCATTATTCTTTGTGGAGACTTTGTTTTCAAATGAAAGAACCAATTATGATATTGGAACATGATGCGTTTTTTGTACGCACATTTGATTTCGAGAGTATTTCAGCACGTGTTACTGGAAACATACTAGGATTAAACGATCCAAGTGGTGCAACTCGAAAACCGTGGGTATATAATTCAAATTGCATAGAACGACATAACACCTTTGACCACCAGTGGTTTGAACGTAACAAAGGTAAAGCCAGAAGTCAAAAACCAGAATATACAGTGTTTACTGCACCTAATGTAGACAATGATAATAAAATACCACAGGGGTTAGCAGGAAATTCTGCATATATAATCAGACCCGAAGGTGCTGCAAATCTTATGGGATTGGTTGCAGAACATGGATTTTGGCCCAATGATGCAATAATGTGCAAACAATTGTTACCTAGACAACTGATGCAGATATATCCATATGTGACTAAAGTTCAAGGTACAACGTCTACAACATCAACATGACAAAAGCACGTGTAATAACAATCAAAGATAATGAACGGTCTAGACAAACGGCACGTAGAACTATTACAACTGGTGCAAAGGTTGGAGTCGAAGTCTTAAATTGGAAAGCAACTACTCCTGCTGACAATCCAGAACAGATTGCCGAGGATAAAGGGATTCCATTAGACGGATTTCGAGAAATATACTCTAGATTTGACAGATGTTTATCTGCCTTTTTGTCGCACCATTCTCTCTGGGAACACTGTGTCGAGATAAACGAAGACATATTAATACTAGAACATGACGCAGTATTTGTTGCACCGCCACCTGTTATATCATATCATTATGGAATTGTCAACCTCGGAAAACCATCATACGGTAAACACGTACAAGCGCCAATTCTAGGCTTAGGTAAATTGGTTTCAAAACAATACTTACCAGGCGCCCATGCATATCTTATAGAACCAACAGCTGCTCAACTGTTGATAGATACTGCAAAGATAGAAGCGGGCCCTACCGACGTGTGGATAAACAATGCAAGATTTAATTTCATTCAAGAGTATTACCCATGGCCAGTAGAAGTAAAAGACAATTTTTCCACAATACAAGTAGAAAGAGGGTGTGCTGCCAAACACAATTGGAATGGGGGGTTAGGTTATGACATCATCTAATCTATTCATTACTGGTTGTGACAAGACAACCGAGTGGATGTTACCTTGGTTCATTCATAACTTCAAGAAACATAACACAACACCTCTGAAGATATTTGATTTTGGTATGACAAACGATATGAAAACGCAAATAAGATCTCTACCTAAATCATCACATTCTGATCGACGTATGATCATTTCTATGAAAGATGTACAGTCAAAAGGTTGGTATAAGAAACCAGAAGCAATGTTTCGTGCATCAGGGATGGCAGAAAAGATCTGTTGGATAGATACAGACTGTCATATATTAGATAACGTAGACGATATATTTGATTTTACGGAACCACTTAAACTTGGTATGGTAGAAGATAGGCCTTGGACTAAACGTACAGGGGGTAAGTTTCATAACAGTGGAGTGGTCGTATTCGAAGGATCGCCGCCTGTGTTGAATCAGTGGAGAAAGAAAGTTGCTGAAGGGGATAGACAGATCGCGGTTGGTATGGGAGACCAAGAGGTTCTACATACAATGATGGATACTGCTTTAACTCGTCATATACATATTACTGATGTACCGAATATATACAATTGGTTACGGTTACAAGTAGAAGTGGACAACGAAGATAGTCCATACAAAAAGATAATGCACTGGACTGGCAAAAAAGGCAAAGACCAGATACAAAAAATGATAGAGGGATGGAATGGGTAGAACAGTTCATGTTATAGGCAACGGTGATGGTGCAAACCTGTATAAACCGTCAAAGGGTATTAAGTTAACTTGTAATTTACCACCTTTTCCTGTGGAAGATGTTTACGCGACTTGTATGGTAGATTTCAAGATGATGAACGCTATTATGGATGAAAGTTTACAAGTGCCTGGAGAATGGATTTGTGGAGCAAGACCTCAACTTTGGTGTCAGAAGAAACCTGAGTTCTATATGAAATATGCACCACAGATTAAAGAATTTTATATGGCATTACCAGAATATGCTAAAGACTATACTGATTGGAACTGTGGCCACTTTGCAGTACACTACGCGTTGAATAAACTGAAAGCAGATGAAATACATATGTATGGATTTGATTCTGTATTTGATTTCAATATGAAAAGTTGTACAGATTTTTACCTTTCTTCGGATAGGGCAGATCCAAACAGTTTCAGACTTATGAACAACTGGCGACCTATATGGGAAGCTATGTTTAATGAATTTGCTGATAGAAAAATAATATTACATCATAGACATGATGGACTCAGATTGACAGTTGGTAGTAATGTAGAAATCCGTGTTAGCAATGGCAAGTAGACACAGTAAACTTTGGTCTGACAGAGATTGGTCATGGCCCGACGAAGATATACATTGTTGGAAACATCTGCACAAACACGGCCCAAGAATAGTAAAAGATATTACGAGGCTGCTGCCAACAGATCAAAGGAATCTAGTGATTCAGGCCGGCGGTAACTGTGGAATGTATCCGTATGAGTATGTAAAACGTTTTAAAAAAGTTGTTACATTTGAACCATGTTATAGAAATTTCAAACATCTTATTATCAATAATCCCAGTTCGAGAATTACAGCTGTAAACGGAGCGTTGGGTCAGAAGTCTGGAGAGTTTGTTCCTATAAGAAACAGCACAAAGAACAGCGGTGCAACTCATGTCACAACGATACCAAAAATAGCGACATCATTTGCAATGACGTTTGCTCTAGATGATCTAGGATTGAAACCAGACCTTATCCATTTAGACGTAGAAGGATTTGAACTAGAAGTGATACAGGGTGCTAGAAGATTGCTCAAAGAAGTAGGCCCTTTATTAGTTGTAGAAATTAAAAAGGACAATAGGTTTTTATTCTGGGAATACTTGAGAGAGTTTAGTTATACTGAATCTGGTTTTTTAGAAAATGGAGATTATATTTATGAAAAGAAGCGTTAAAAGAACTCATAAGTGGTGGATTGAATACCAAGATGGTACACGTGCAATGGACTTAGAAATGTCTCAGAGTGCGTACACATTAGGATTTTCTAACGAAGAAATCATCGACGATATGGCAGATCAACTCAGACAAGTGTCTAGAGTGATTCCGTATTGGGATGAAGAACATCCAACTATAAAAGAAGCAAGTAACAGTATCCAAGAGAGTGGTAAATGGTCAAGATTACAATGGTCGGTATCTGGTACTAGTGCGGTAGAAGCTGCAATTGGTATGGCAGATCATTACTGGAAATCGACAAAAAACAACAAACCACTAATAGTTTCCTTTACACCAGTATGGCATGGAACATCATATCTTACACTGGGGATGAGTAATCCTGATATACGTTCATTTAACTCTTCGCGTTGTGTAAATGTTAAGACTCCCACGTGGATCGAAGAGAAACATAGACACAATGAAGAGAAACGTGCATTAAAAGAGACTGAAGAAATATTTAAAAAGGGTTATGTTGGTATAGTTATATTCAATCCCGTGTCATACTTTAATGGTATCATGCCTTTTAGTTCATGGTTTTGGAAAGCGTTGCGAATTCTATGTGACCAATATTACGTAATAATGATATGTGATGACATAACTGCATGTTGGGGTAAATGTAAAGATTGGCACAGTTTTAATTCTATGGGAGGTGGTGTCAAACCAGACATATCTGCGTTAGGTAAAGCGATTGGTGGTGGACATGCACCTATAGGAGTAACAGTTGCAAATCATAAAGTTGGCCATTATCTGAAGAACTGGGTATATGGACATTCATGGAATCCGTCTATGGGTGCTATTGCCGCAATCAATGCAACTACACGAATAACTAAACGAGACAAACTCATTGAAAACTCTCATTGGATAGAGGATCAACACGATAAAATGTGTGTCAGACTATTAAAGTCCAACAAGATCGCAAGTTGGAGATCTTATGGTTGTTTCCTTGCTATTGATTTAATCAATGACATACCACAAGAACATTATATTGCAAAAGGTCTATCGACTAAGTATAGACCGAATGTCATAAAGATAACCGCACCATTGATTGCAGACAACGAATACTTTAACGACTTAGAAACATCACTTAGGGGATTACTAGAATGAAGGTCGCAATAACAGGACACAAGAATGGCCTCGGTAAAGAACTAGCCGCATGGTTTGTGGGTAGTAAAGACGAGGTAGTTGGATTCGACAAAGAAGACGGATTTGACGCAAACGATTTAACTATGAGTGATATAGAAGACTGTGACATGTTTATTAATAACGCATGGGATCAGTTCTTGCAAGTAAAACTTTTTGATATAGTGTACAACACATGGAGACACGATAAAACAAAGACCATTGTAAACATATCCAGTATGGCGGCAAACAAAGAAATAATAAGTAACTATTCTGCATGTAAAAAGATGTTAGATGAGATGAGTGAGAGATCTATCTTCTATGGTTATTGCAAAACACACAACATTAAATTGGGATATATGAATACACCCTTTGCCAAGGGGTTACAAAAACAAGAGGATGCATTAGATGTTTCTGAAGCATCTAGGATGATTTACGAGGTTATTACGCATAAATACTATATACCAACAATAGGGATAATGGCAAAAAAGTAAAATGTTTTACAGTAAGTCGTGGATTTACTTCCACGTGCCAAAGACCTCTGGCACTAATATTCTCTTGAACTGTGAAGAGTACGGAGATATTACAAAGGGTTACAAGTTCAACCCCGAGCGTCACAACCCAGTATGGTATTGGGAATCCAATACTAATCTACTGGAAGAAGGTAGAGACTTGTACACAACTGTAAGGAATCCTTACGATAGAGTTGTAAGTTTATGGTTTCACCTTTCACACTTCAAAGCAGTTACCTTTGAGGATTTTGTTTTAAATTCAATTGAACTAAAGGAATTTCTACAGGGAAACGTTATTATGGGTGATTACCAATGGGATACGTGGTCTACAATGACAGATCACTTAAAAGGCAATCATGGAACATTGCCTGAGAACCTACAATGGTTTAAGGTAGAGAAAGATCTACATGATCTGGAAAATAAGCTTGGGTGTAAGTTTACGCATACACGACACAAGAGTTTTCCTGATAAAAAGAAGACTAAATATTACTACACAGATAAACTACAAGAAGTGGTTTATGAACGATACGAACGAGACTTTGTGACGTTTGGATACGATAAGGAATTATAATGGAATACGTGATTTTGAGTTTTATATGGTGGCAGATACTTTCTGTCACTGTGATCTCTAGCGGGTATCACAGATACTTCGCACATCGTGCATTTAAAGTCCACAGGGAGAAAGTGTTTTATGAACATTGGGTTTTATTTCTCGGTACACTCACTGCATCTGGCCCTCTCTTGGGCTGGGTCGGTGTACATAGACAACATCACAACCATACTGACACAGAAGAAGATCCGCATTCACCACGACATCATGGGTTTATACCTGTATTAACTTCTACGTTCAAAGTAAAATCAATCAGACATCGCGAGATAATAGATCTATTACGTAACGAACGTGTTATGTGGTATTACCGCAATCACCTAGCAATACGTTGTGGCACTGCTCTTGTGTGCCTCGTGTTATTATCTTTTCCTATGTTTCTAGTATTTTTCGTTTCTCCAATGATCTATTCATACATTGGGTTCGGATCTATTAACGCATTCTGTCACAGGAATGGGAAGATAATAAATTCTATGTGGATCAACATATTGGCCGCAGGTGAAGGATATCACAAGAACCATCACGAGAATCCACGGTCATGGAAACTAGGTAGGTATGATCCGACTGCATTGTTTATAAAGTGTATAAAGAAATGAAAGTAATTAGACTAGACAAATTCGGTGAGGAGAGATTCGTCAAGACATTGTTTGAATTGATGAACGAAAAGCACTCGTACAACAGAAGAAACCAAGAATGGTTTGAACATTTAATTACCAATTGGGACGATAAAAGGAAATATTCGGAATGGTTTTTCCTTATGAACGAAGGAAAATTATGTGCGTTTGCTTCTATCCAGCCGTACTATCATCGGTGTTACAGGATGTTAACCCGACTATACATCACCAGAGAACACCGTAGGTTCACTCAGACAAAGAAAGACGAGTGGATGACACCATCTATGCGGCTGTTAAACAAACAGTTACAGTATATCGACGAGAGATATAGGACTTTATTCGTTTCATTACAAGACGTTAAACGTAGACCTGCGGCAGAGAGATACAAAGATAAACTAGAATGGTTGACATGTAATGATTGGGATCTCCACCCTGATATGGTACAGACGTGCGGCAATCCCAAGAATAAACAGTGTTGGCAGAATGTTATATATACAGGTGAAACACCAAAATTAAATATGATGAGTATTGAAGAATGGAAAAGTCTCCGTTAGAGTTGACAAAAAGAAATAGAGTAAAAGGTACAGGGCCAAGAAGAAACAAACTAAAACCGTTTGTTAAGTTAGGTACTGCCCCACACCATGTTGTCAAAGAGCTGAATAGAATACTTGACAGGTATCAACACAACGATATCGGTGGAGACAACTATAACATAACTAACACCACAGACTATGATAAGAGTTTTGGTATATCCAAGACAAACGATACTTACAGACAAGTGTTATTACAGGGTAATGCATTGGTTGATATGGACAGTACCGATGAGTACACATATAACAAATGGGATCTTGGATATAATCTAAGATACACCAGACCATTCCTAGATAAACTATTTGATCGCACTGTACGGTTTAGACTGAGTGAAATGTCTGGTCATCACGAGATCAAATGGCATATAGACACAGACACATCAGTTGCATGTAGGGCACAGATCTGTTTGAGCGAAGACGATAGTGTATTTGAATTCAAAACAAAAGATGGTATACACAAACTTAAAATGGAACTGGGTGAGTGTTGGTTTATCAATACTGGTTGGAATCATAGAGTTGTATCAGGTCATGATACACGCAGAACGGCAATATGGTCGTATCACTTTAACGATGTAGTTAACAAGGATTTATTATGGGCATAGAATCAGACATTCTAGGAAGAGTTGCAAACTTTGCATTTGCATACGATCTACATAAAGATTTTTATGAAAGTTTTAGACCTGATCATCTAAGATCTAAGAAATGGTTAGTACACGAGATTCTCAAATATACAACAGGTGACTTCAATAAAGTAGCAGTTCTCGGTAGTTGGAATTGCGTATTGTTAAAAGAATTACTTGAAGATAAAAAAAATGTAGGCCATTGGGATTTTTATGATATCAATCATGGTTGTCACCGAGACAGAGATATGTACCACGATGGTAATGAGTTACAACGAAACTATACATCTATAGAAAGTGATGTTCCTACGTTGTTTGCACATGATGACGTACACCAACAATATGATCTTATAATCAATCCATCATGCGAACACATGGAAGATATTAAAGCGGTCAAGGGGCCTTTGTATGCATTGACATCAAATAATTATGAGGGAATCAAAGGTCATATCAATTGTATTACTAAACATGAAGAACTTGCTGTTAAAAATGGTATAAATACTATTGAATATGAAGGAAGTTTAAAACTTACCAACTACACCAGATTTTGCACAATAGGAAGAGTTACATGACTGAAGAGATGTTTGATTTCGGTTTTACAGCCGTAAATGAAGACGAACTAGAAGTCGCACAGACTGCGGTTAAAGCAACTGCGACTGCGACAGGTACTGAGACTAAACTAAATGCATTGTATAACGCAATGATACCTCTGTTGACTAATTTGAAAAAGAATCCTGAGAAGGATTATATCCTCTGGCCGAATCGGTTAGAGAAGGTCGAAGCATTTGAAGATCATTTGCAAGCGATATATAAAGGATGATATCATGTGGTCAGCAGTCGTATTAATTTGTAATCTCGCGGTAGCACCTACCTTTGAAATGAACGAAACAGTTACAACAGAAATGTTACCTAATCAATCATGTTATATGTCAATCTCACCTAAATGGGGTAAGAGTGAAAGAGAATGTTTATTATCTGTAGGACAAGCGATGAATACCCCAAACTTTGTCATAAGACCAGATTTTCAAATCTTTAGTTTTCATTGTTTCCAGTGGGAAAATCACCACTACTTGGGTATACCTACTTAGAGGTTGCTCGGTAAATACCGTCCCAGTCTTTTGGCAGTTTCTTAGATTTCATCTCTTTGATGCGTTCTATCCAGAGATCATAGTAATCATCTAACGCACCACCAAATCCACCTTTTAATTCATTACAAAACTTAGTTGCTATTTTCCAACTTTGAGATTTGTATAACTCTAACATCTTATCATGTTGTTGTCCATCGAGTACGTAACTGGTGTTCTCGTTTGCCCATTCGTGTGTACCGATAACTGTGTAGAGGTTAACACCCTGTGTCTTACCTTTAACTGCAAGACAGTCTAATCGTACTACTGCATATTCATCTTCGATTGCCAAAGCAGTATTCTCACCGAGTATAATCTTCACTCCGTAATTTTTACTTTGTCCTTCGAGTCTTGCGGCTGTGTTGACTCCGTCACCGAGACAAGTGTAATCGAAGCGTTGATCCGATCCCATATTCCCCACGACGACAGTATCAGTATTAATACCGAGACCCATACCAAATGCTGGTATTCCTTCAGAAACGACTTCCTCGTTGAATTCATTTAGACTCTCCATCATTTCTAGAGCAGTTTTTACACTGTCTTTTGCGTGATTTTTGTTGTCTAACGGTGCATTCCAAAATGCCATCTGTGCATCTCCTATATATTTGTCGAGTGTACCGTTGTTCTCAAGTATTTTCTTTGTCATAGCAGTCATGTATCTATTCATAATAACAGTTAAACCTTGTACGTCTTTACCGTAATGTTCTGAGATATTTGTAAACCCTCTCACGTCTGTAAACATAATTGAGAGTTCTCTGCTTTCTCCACCCAGTTTTAACAGGGTAGGATCTTTTGCAAGTTTATTGACAAGATCTGGAGAGAGGTACGTTCCGAATTGTTTCTTAATTTGTTGTTTCTGTCTAAATTCTAATATAAATCGCAAGAATATTGCGTGAAACCCTACCAATATGACAGATATGATCGGCATAGTAACATCTAGTAACATTAAAGCAGTAGTCCAATACCACCATGATGCGAACACTAATCCACCGACAGAACCTATAATGGTTAACCCCGCCCAACGGTATGAGAAGAACCTTGCCGCGATGATTATTAAGAAACCTAATTGTAATGTTGCATATATTTCTAATAATCTACTCCACCAAGGTCGTAGGATTGTTTCTCCGTCCATCATTGTTTGTAAGGATACTGCACTTGGCATATAGTTATGTTTTGGCCCTGTAGGTGTTGCAATAAACCCACCTAGGCCTTCGGCAGTTGCACCGATAATAACCATACGTCCAGAAAATGCAGAGAAGTCTGTCTCTGCCGCAGATATTTCGTCAAACGTTTTATTCCACCGCAACCATATACGAGCATTTGCGTCTGTTTTGATTATGGGGAATCCTTTGACACGGACTGCAACAATACCACCATCGTTCGCTTTTACCTGATACGATGGGTTTCCTGTTGCAACACGAAGAACTTCAACGGCAATAGATGGGTAGACTTCTTCACCTATACTCATCATCAACGGGAGTCTTCTGACCACTCCATCGATTTCTGGTACTGTATTAAGAACGCCTACACCATCTGCCGTCTGACCAAGTAAAGGTATCGGGCCTAGCATCCCATCCCACTCGAATAAGTAGGGGATTGGATCACCAATCTTGGCAACCCCTCTCGGCATCCCACCTTTGTTCACTTGTCCTGATCCGACTTGAGCGATGACGATACCGTTTTGGTACAATGCATCTGCGAGGTCTTCATCCCCACCGAGTCGGTCTGTTTCTGCCATTAATATAGGTAGTACAATTATATTTGCACCTGCTTCGCGAAGTCTCCATATTATATCGGCAAGAACATCTCTCTTCCAAGGCCATTGACCGTATTTCTCTATCGCTTTCTCATCAAGAGTGACGATACCAATATCGGTCGAACGAACTGGAATATCCGTTTGTTGTAGTAAGTCAAACTGTTTCAGTCTGAGGATTTCTACTGGTGTGGAATCACCAATATGTACGGTCAGAAAGACCATACATGTCACAACTGGAAATAACCAGTGTGTGAATATCTTACTTAGCATTTACTTTGTTCTCAAGTTCAAACATCAATTCAAGCATTGCTCTTATTTGATTATCATAAGTGTGTTCATGTGCAGTGTCATGTTCGTGGAACATATCATGCTCGTGAACTGTGTCATGCTCATGAGTCGTGTCATGCGTGTGACTTGTGTCGTGATCATGCACGTGTTCGTGGTTTGCAATCACATCTAATTGTCTTTGCAATCCGTTGTTTGTTTCATTTTCTAGATACGATGCGTATACTAGACCTACGGCAACTAATACCGCAGGTAATAACATTTTAATTATATTTTTCATTTTACTTCCATTTACTTATATTATCTATATAGTTCACCATTGAATGGTCACTGAAGTTATCTATACTTAATTTACGTAACCCCATCCACATACCTGACATACGATCTTTAAATCTTCTGAAAGGTCTGTAACCTTCCCACATGTCTCCGTGGGCATTCATATAATGTTCCGTTCCATGATGCACGTATCCCATAACTCTCATAGGAACGCGAGTAACAATATCATTATTGTTAACAAAACGGTGGTGATCTACACCAAGTGATTTCACATATTTTCTCCATCCTACTCGTGGAGAACCGAATGTGAATAGGCACTCTGGATTGATTAGTTCGGGTTCATGCATACAACGACTTGCCATAATGGTTGCCATTGCCGCACCTAAACTATGTCCACAGAACCATAAATTTCTTGCTCTCTTATTGCCTGGATTAGTATGCAATAATTTTGCAGACACATATGGCCATAGTTCGTCTACTTCCACTTTAAATCCGTGGTGTACTCTACTAACTGTTTCTGCCATTACTGGCACTGCCTTTAGGTCTGCTTTAATATCATTAAACTCTGTCGGTTGTGTACCACGACAAGCAATTACAATATCATTTTTATTTTCAAAACGATATGCCTGTGCTCCACCATTATCGAAAAATACTGTCTTGGTGAACCCATGTGCTTTCGCTTCTTTTCGAACTGGTTTTTCGTCGCCATATGCTAACGATGCCAGTTGTGCAAAGAGTAAACTTCGCTCTTGCAATGTCTTGCCGTCGATACTCATCAGTCTTCTTTTTTCCAAATACTCCAGACACCATATACAATAGCAGCATACGCTGCCCAACTTGCGATAGGGCCAGCAACGAGGACTATAACACCTACTACGATTAACACAGCACCGTTATGTGAAGTTCTTTCTTTTAATCTTGACATCATTTTGTCAATCCTTTTCTAATTGTTTTATTCGATCTTCTAATTCATCGATCTTTGCCGCAATTTTTGGAGATAACTTTCTCCAAGCATCTTCGGGTTGATCGAACCATGTTAAACCATATTTATCACGCAAATAATCTAGTATTTTATCAAATGCTGAATAACCCCATAAACCTATTTTAGTCTCTCTAAGGTAAGCAAGAGAGGCCGCACCTATTAATGCACCACCGATACTTGTGTAAATCCATAGACGATCTGACGCCATACTTGAAATGTAATCCCACATATTAACTCCTAATTCTGTGTTGCACTTACCGAACAACCACCGACTGTCATACAAGTGTTTGTAAGTGTGTACGATTGGTTGCTATTACTATACTGTGTTAAGGATAAATCTGTATGATATGATCCTTTTAAATCTATTGTTGCGGTGTGCGTACCATCACCTCTTTGTATGAGTGACTGTTCTCCACCATCTGTTCTTATTGTCATGTATAAATTCTTATTACCGTTACCGCTTTGTTTTGTAAAGACATCATTGTTTTCACCACCATATGTATATACCTGTGCATAATGATCTGCATTGCTAGAACCAGTTTCTTGACCCATTCTAATATCATTATTACCAGAATGTAAATCTAAGTTGATTGTATGTCCACCATATTCTGCAACTCCTGAGTCTGAACAACTTGTATCAGAACTACTAGAGAATGTTCCACCTTGACAGATATCTACATTGTTATCATTGCTCATAATATGAAACCCGACTCTGTTAGTGTCTGTTCCTGTTGTAATCGTTTGTTTAATCTTTACATTATTATTATTTCCGTTTATATCACCACCATAACTATACATCGGGCCCCAAGCTGCAACATGGGTTACAGTATTGCCTGCTGTTCCTTCTTGATCAACATTCAAAGTATTATTAGTACCATTCATACTCAAGGTAACATTGTTGTTGTTACCGTCCTGTGTAATATCTAAATCTAAACCATTACCCGATTGAGTAATGTATATATCATTAGCCAGGAGTCTGCTTGATGTAAATGCTATTAATGCCATCGCCAAGACGATAGTCATAAAATTCTGCATCACCTTGTTGCCAAGCGATATTGTATCCATTTCCGTTATCCAATGTTAGTTGCCAGTATTGTCCGTTAGCGTAATCATGTCTTTCGAGAATCCAATTACCTTCTCGTATTTCTAGTCGTGTACCTGTCTCTTCATTATAACCTTGAGATTCAAAACTAAGGATTGCTTCTTGTTTCGCGAACTCACCTCGTAATAATGCATTCAATGCAGCATTCAGCTGATCCATGATATCTACTAATAAGTTACCTAGATAAAATTCCGTGTTGTCAAGTTCAGTACGCCATAATTGTTCCTCATCCTCAAACCCGCCCTTTTCCAGAACATCGGTTTCCAGAAAATCTACCCCAAGAAGGTTTGCAAGTTTTTGCTTTGCTTCTTGTACCGCAATTTCACCATCAGGGTCATAAGGTTTTGCCTTACGAATGATGAGCATGTTGTTCATATCATCTTCACTTATATCCAAGATAACAGGTTTCGTTGGTGAACTTCCTGCCGCTCTGACGATTGTAGTTTGGAATGCTTGGTTCATTATAACCATTCCAACATCAGAGGTTACAGATATTTCTCCTACTATACAATCACCGTTGGTATCACAAGACGGAAGTAATGTAATCATACTACCACCAATCTCATCAACGATCATTGCGAAATCTGTTCCACGTACTCCGACAACGGCACTAGGTGTAGTAATCTTTACCGACTGTCGCGAATTCTTTGCTATCTTTCCACTTGCGTATCGTATTGTCCCTAAACCTGCTTTCAGACTTAGAGAACCAGTTCCACTTTCGGGGTCGTAAACAAAGTCATCAATAACTAGACGACTGTGTTCTGTGATGTCAACTCGTGTATCATCAATAAAATCAATTCTTATTTTACCTTTTTCGGTGACGACGACATCCATAGATTCTACACCGAGTTCGTCCTTTATCTCAAGGATCTCGAACCCATCGTCGCGTTCTATCGCACCACTTCCACTATAGTCTGTTACTTCTCCAATCGCACCAAATGCTAAACTTGGAAGAAGTAATAATAAACTAGTCGCTTTGTACAATGTCAATGTCATGTCCTGTACCACTTGCGATAATGCTTACAATTGCGTCATTCACACCAGACTGAGTGATATCAATTGTACCATCGCCTGTGTGATCTAATATTACGGTATGGCCTTGTGAGTCTCCGTTTCCGTCTATTGTTAAATTCATTGTTACTTTATCACTGCCTGCTGAAAGTTGGTTATCAAGCGATACTGTCACAACCGCAGAAGTACCATCGATATCAGCGTTGAATACGTTTGCATCGCCATCGATAGTTAAGTTAAGAGTTGCACTTGCAGAGTCTGTACTTTCACCGATTAGAATATCAATGTCAGATGAATTACCGTTGATGGTAATGTTGCCTGTTGCAGTTTCACATTTATTCGCTGCGGCACTGTCACATTTGAATAATATGTTATTTGAACTTCCAGTTATCGCCCAAGTACCTGTGTAAGTATTACCCCGTATTTGTGCGGCAATCACGTTTGCACCACCAATTTGACTTACTGTCCATGTATGGTTTGCACCACTCAGTATAACCTTTGCACCAGTTGTACCCATTACGTTGTTTACACCATCTTGTGTGATGTTCAAATCTAATCCATTGCCTGTACCTATTTGTTGTATATAGATATCATTTGCATGTGCTACAGAGAATCCCATTACAAACATTAATGCTGTTAATATTTTTCTCATTTTACCTTACCTTGAAATGACCAAAGACCTTTATTGGCACCTTGGTATACCAGTTCTATTACTGCCTGTTCTATTGCGGCACGTGTTGCATAGTTAACTGGTTCGTTGATCGACACTCCTCTTTCTAGTTCGAGTGCCTTAGTTCCTAAATCTAGAAACCTAAATGCGTTTTGACCATTTTTCATAGATGCAATGCTTTTCTCAGTTGCGACACTGAGTAAAACTTCACCTGTACTTACCATAATAACTCTTAATGCAACTGTGACGGTATCAACGCGATATTCTGTAGATGATCCGATACCAAAAAACCTAGCACCTAAACCACCAGAAGCAACGTTGGAATCATATCCTACAATGCCCCCTTCAATAATTAACCCAGCAAACAATAACGGTTTGAGAGTTACATTCTTTTCCCCATACACTTCTCGTGTACTTCGAATTAATTGTCTTTCCTTTACAAGTGCGTCTAGGTTACCACGTTCTACTACTTTGAACCACGTACCATTACCGACGTCTTGTAATGCTTTTATTACCCATACTTGTGTACCTTGTGATACCGCACTACTAAGTTGCGACATCTTTGAACTAGGTTTTCTTTGGCCAGTCATATCAGAGAAATTGTATACTGCGACTGTAATCTTGTCACCACCCAGTTCTGGTACTTCATTTAATCTATCTTTCAACGGATTCACTTGTTCTATTGGTGGAGCTTCAAACTTTACCACACCATCACCTTTCATGTTACATCCTGATAGTGTACAGAACACTAACATCAATAATGCGAATAGACCTATACCTTCCATCAAAAACCAAACCCATCTATCGGAACCGATATTGTTGTTGTACTACCATCTTCACTTACAATGTTAAGCGTGATAGTACCAGTAGTTTCATCCCTTACCCAACTAATCTCTGCACCCTCTACTGTAGCAACACCACTGTCAGTAGAGACACATTCAGTCACACCTGGATCACATATACCAAACATATTATCAACTAATTGTTTGGACAACTGTGCGTATATTCTTGACTCAACGTTGTTCAAAAACTTATTCAAGATACTATTTGCTTCTTCTCGTGCCGCCTTTGCTTCTGCACTTGCAATATCGTCATCTACATCTTTCTTTCGATTGAACTCAAGTTGTGCAATACTCAATGCATGTGTACTAAACCCTTGTCCACTGAACGAAGGATTACTGAAACCAAACGTCATACTCTCGCCTCTGGCCACAAGAGGTATTATAATTGAACAACTAGTGAACAATAATATCAACGGTATGAAAACCCATTTCATCATTTTCTTGTCCTTATCAATTTTGCTCTTCGATCTGCTTCTTTGTCCTGATACAATTCAATCATATCAAGTTTCTGTTTCAGTCGAATTAGATCATTGTCTAACATTCGTATCCTATCAATCAATCCAATCAGAGTCATATGCGATTCATGTATAACTGGATCTACTGATTCTGTCACCCAAGTCCAGATATAATATATGAAGTATCCCAAACCAAATGCGGCAATAATAGGAAACCCAAACTGGTTTATCATTGCACCTAAATCTTCCATTAGTCTTTCCTCGCGTCTTTCTGTCCGTCTGCACGTGCAATACGAGTTAGGTCAGGTTCTAAGTCAAAAGCATTAGAGAGTTGTACGTCTATCCGTATAACTTCGTTATTCATAGTTTTAACTCTATTGTCTAATGCCATTACAAATATTCTCTGTTGTTTGATATCGTCCAAAACTCCATCAAGAATAAACCGTAATGTTAAGAAGATGAAGAAACCGCCTGCACATGCAGCGGCAATGGGAAATCCCACATCAGTTACTAAACCCAAAAAATCCATATTATTTTCTCATACCTACTGCACTACCTGTTAAGATGGCACCAAACGCCAAGTGAAATAAGCCTCCGCCCATGAGTGTAAAAGGCGAATGCTGTCCTGTTAACTTTTTCATTAATTCCATTTGAACCATTGGTTCTGTTGTAGCATTAATGATCAACATAAATTCTGCGATGTCTGGCCTGTTCAGGCCGTACCACACGGGCACGAACAAAAAGTCGTAAAAACACACCAAAAGATATAAAAGCAAAGCCGCCCATCGCCACGTCATCGTGCTTTTTTCTATTTCGGTCATTAACAGACTGCTTCTTTACACATCGCACCTTCAACGCCCCAGATCATTAGAGCAATTAATCCCACTAAAGCGAGTCCTATCCATATCCATTTATTATTAAACATAACAATCTCCTTTGTTGTGAACTATTTATACGAATTGACTTGACAACTGTAACGAATCAGCGTACAATAAGGTATAACATTAGGAGAATCACATGAGTATGTGTGGAGAAATAGAGAACGTAGAACACGAAATTGCACAGTTGCAAGAACGTTTGAGGCTATTAAAGGGCGAAGATCAAGAACCTTATTGGGAATTTGTGTCTAGAAGGTACAAAGAAACTAGTAATGACTTCAAGAAATTCATTGAGGAAGCGTGATAATAATGCAACAAAGTAAAATAAAATGTTTTGTTTTGAAAATAACTCTTGACGAATCACTCGTTATGGGTTATTGTTAATTGTAATCAGAGAGAAAAGGAATCACTCAAATGGCATATATGTCTCAAGAAAACAAAAAATCTTTAATGCCTGCAATTAAAGCAGTCTTAAAAAAGTATAAAATGAAAGCAAGCGTTGGTGTTAGACATCATTCTTCATTAGTTTGTAACATCGTATCTGGTGAAATGGACTTGAGTGAATGTTTTAGTCACGGTGACGGATATGCACAAGTTAATACATACCATATTGATAGACATTATGAAGGTAAAATTAAATCGTTTTTGAACGAATTACTTGTCGCTATGTCTACTGGCAACCACGACAATTCTGACATTATGACTGACTACTTTGATGTTGGTTGGTATTCAAATATCAATATCGGTCAATACCACAAGCCTTATGTGCAGGTGTCAGCATGAATTTAGATAGATTAGAAAGATTAATTACTAAAGAGGAATTTGCACGAAGTGTTGAAATTCCAAATAAAAAACGTTTTAAGAAAATGTACTTTACCAAATGGGCAAATAGACGTTTGGTTTCGTATAGGTCAACTGGTTTAAAATACAGAAGTGAAAAAAAATATACTGCGTCGTTAGCTGCATGAGTTTAGATAGATTGGGAATAATCAAAGAGATTGCTGAACGCAAGAAACGCATCGCAAAATTAAAGATGCAACGTAAAGCAATCACTGAACACTTAAATAGGAATCCTATCAAACGTGAGTTTGTTAAAGTTCCGAATGATAAAGTAAATATAAACCATTGGACTGATGCGTCTAAATACGCAGATGAATACTATGGTGAAACTATGCGAGAAACTACTCGCTTTGATAATGAATGGAATTGAATATGAATGGACTTGATATGATGACTGAGGAAGAAAGTTTGCAGGAATTGAATAAGATGACTGAGGAAGAAAGTTTGCAATGGGCACATGACCTAACAGGTGAACCAATAGAGAAACTACGAGAGTGGCGTAAAATCAAACAGTCTGAAGAACCCGAACCCGTTTGGACAGGTTACGATCTTAGTGACCAGCAACTCAGATATAAATGGGAAGAGTACAAACGTTGGTTGGAAGGTGAGATTGCAACAGTCAAGTTCACCAAAGTAAATGGTGAAGAACGTGTGATGAGATGCACACTGCAAGAAAGTATCATTCCAAAAGCAACCAAGAAAGATCCCATGTCTATGAAGAAGATCCGAGAATTGAACCACGAGGTTCTATCTGTCTGGGATGTAAAAGCAAAAGGTTGGAGATCGTTCCGAGTCAGAAACGTCACAAGTTTTATTTGTGATAACATGGGTTTTGGCCATGATTGATGATCCATACATATTAACATTTATTATAGTCGGTGGCATCTTTGCCGTTGCCTATGGTGTTGCTTATGCACAGTTGAAACAAAAAGGTAACGACGATGCAATTGAAGCAACGATTAACCATCTTTGTCGTGAGGGGTACATTAAACACAAACGACGCGAAGACGGTGAACTAGAACTGATGCCCCTAAAGGAGTAATAATGGCAATTAAACGTAAGACGCGAAAAGCACCACCGAAGACTGGTATAGCAGCCGCACCGTACACATCTTTTAACGATTTGAATAACTATCTCAGGACTGAGACAGATCGAAAAGACGTGGCAGGAGTCATACGTACACAAATGCGTTTAGACTATAGTGGTGATGAACTTAGACTGATGTTGAATGCACCAGATTATTTTTATCACTTTAATGCATTACCAGCAACTGTTATATTGTGGAGACAAAAAGGTCTCACTCCCGTTAATGGATGGAACTTTGATGGTATTATGTCAAAGTTCTATGGAGAGGTTCGTGGCGCTGCTGAGAAGAAAGCAGAAGAACCTAAACTAATC
>Ga0209709_10000898_pt1 | contig 27897 bp, 35 predicted proteins | sample ArcticOcean_MG_C_2_FD_187435 | JGI IMG/M metagenome (GOLD analysis project Ga0209709, IMG submission 187435) | Marine microbial communities from western Arctic Ocean - ArcticOcean_MG_CB4_136 (SPAdes) (version 2) | ecosystem: Environmental > Aquatic > Marine > Oceanic | place: Arctic Ocean...
AAGGACAAGGCGAAGGCGAAGGCCAAGGTCAAGGTCAAGGTCAAGGTCAAGGTCAAGGTCAAGGTCAAGGTCAAGGTCAAGGACAAGGACAAGGACAAGGACAAGGACAAGGACAAGGTCAAGGTCAAGGACAAGGACAAGGACAAGGACAGGGTCAGGGCCAAGGACAGGGTCAGGGTCAGGGTCAAGGACAAGGTCAAGGACAAGGTCAAGGACAAGGTCAAGGACAAGGTCAAGGACAAGGCCAACAAGGTCAACAAGGTCAACAAGGTCAACAAGGTCAACAAGGACAAGCAGGGCAACAAGGACAAGGTTCAGAACAAGGCCAACAATCAGGGCAACAAGGTTCACAACAAGGTTCACAACAAGGCCAACAAGGACAACAGCAAGATAATGGTCAAGGTCAGCAAAACCAAGGTGGAGAGCAGGGCGGTCAACAAGGTCAGCAAGAAGGAGAAAATCAAGGTGGAGAAAACCAAAACGGTCAAAACCAACAACAACAAGGTCAAACTCAAAATGGTCAACAAGGTCAACAAGGCCAACAATCTGAAACACAACAAGGTCAGCAAGTTGGAAACCAACAGGAGAATGATAATGATGGTGATGGAATCCCTGATGATTTAGACAATGATGATGATAATGATGGAATCCCTGATGATATGGATGATTCACCCTATGACCACGACAATGACGGTATCCCCGACTTAGAAGATGATGATGATGATGGAGATGGCCTAATTGACACAGAAGAAGTCAATGATGGCGACTCTAATACTAACATTTATGACCACGATAATGACGGCATAGAAGACCGATATGACATGGATATTGATAACGATGGAATTGATAATCGGAATGATGTATATGCTAACGGAACAGATGCGAGGCACGACCACGACAATGACGGGTTAAACGATTCGGTGGATTCTGATGATGATAATGATGATATTCTTGATGTGAATGAAGTTGATGGGGCTTGGGGTTCATACAGATACGACCACGATAATGACGGCATTTGGGATGCCACAGATACCGATGATGACAACGATGGTTTGTCGGATTGGTTCGAGGCTAACGATGGCAACAACCTTACAGGACAGTTCGACCACGATAATGACGGTGTGGCTGATAATATGGATTCAGATGATGATAATGACGGTATCCTTGATATATTAGAAGGTTGATGTGTTTAACTACTTATCATACTTAATCGCTACATACTCTAAGTGAGTGTAGGCACAACCTTTATCAATCGGAACATAATATCTTGTATTATGACATCAGGATATGATATGCAATGTGACGCAGGTAGCCTTTACTATCGGAAGTGCTACATCATTGCGGCTGACGGTTCAAGAAATGAAATTATTGGCTGGCAAGACAATGGTTCTGCGGTTACAAAATCAGCAACCTCGGCGGCAGGTGCAGCATGGCAACCTCAGATTTTTGCATTAGGTCAAGACGGACAGCAATACCAACCCTATGCAGGTGGTGGGATACCAATGGGGTATTTACACTTCACACCAGCAACCAGCACAGACCCTCAAGACCTCTATTATCTAAATAATGTGATGCCGGGTGCTGCTGCTTGGAAAAAACAACAAACATATACTTCAAAATGGTGGATGCCTACATTCGGACTAAGACAATCAGGGCTAACTCAAGAAGAACTTAATCAGATTCAATTAAGTGGAACACAAACACCTGATGAGTATGTGGCGGGGAAGAGGAGAGAACACCTCACACTCATGGGTGTATCTTCAGTATTAGCAATTGGTTTATTTACAGGAATCAATAAATACTTGAAGAGATAGGTGGCTCGATGAACGAATGGCTTAATTGGTTTTTCAAACCTGATAGTGTATTCGCTACTGAAAGGTTATCAAAGGGTGAGTGGGATGTCTTACCTGCTCTCATCAAGAACTCATTCAAAAGAGCAATATTCATAGCACCGGGTATTTATCTGACAGGTGTTAAAAACAAACAATTAATATTAGCATCCATCTTAGGTTCGTTAGGTGTTTCAGCCTCATTAGTTGTATATTTCCTGAATAACCCTGACTATACTACTGACTTATGCGACACTAAAGGATAGATTGAAACTCTCTAACAAACTTGATTCGTATATGTCAAAGCCACTCATCCTTGAACTCTTCAGTAAAATTAGTCATGGAGTCATGGATTAAATCTAACACGGCATCCTGAGATACATCACTATCTAAATTATGTTGGGCTACCCAAATCAATTTACTTTCAGATGCAATATTCATAACTCCCGCAATAATATATGATTTAGGTTGTAAAATCTCGGCAAGGTCTTGGGCATCTATTTTTTTACTAAAAACAAATACATCTTCTAACTCTAATTCCATTTCATCCTCCATAATAAATAGATGATAGGTCGTGGAAATAGAAAGCACATGGGGCATTCATCCCTCCCCCTATTTAATATTTTCGCATAGCAAGTCAAGAGTTAGTATTAAATAGGAAACAGAGAGTTGAGATATTATGGCTAAATTACTTATGTTCACAGGGAAAGGAGGCGTAGGAAAGTCAACTACTGCCGCCGCAAGTGCATTACACCTTGCATCACAGGGCTACAAAACTATTTTGGTTTCCTCTGACCCTGCACACTCGACACAAGATGTTCTTGGAGTTGAAGTAGGGTTTGCCCCAACACAAATTACTGAAAACCTATGGGCTAAAAATCTGAACTCTCAAGAACAAGCCAAATCATTCTTTAATGAACTACAATCTAATATGAGTAATTCATTCTCTAAAGCAGTCCCTTTCTTGGATACGGAGATTTTAACTGATTGGGCTAATTTTCCCGGTATGGATGAGGTATTTGCACTTGAGGAAATACAATCTTTAGTCCAAAGTATTAACTATGATATTGTGGTCTTCGATACTGCACCAACAGGGCATACACTTAAGGCTCTTACTGCACCTGAAGCCATGAATACATTTCTTCTGAGAATACTTAGAATGAAGGCTAAAATAGAACGAATGAAATCATTCTTATTAAAACCATCTGATACCTCAAAGTTAGTCCGATTAATTGAAACTACATCGTCTAAACTCAACAATGTGAAGAAAATATTAAGAAATAATGAGTTTGTATCAATTAATTTAGTTTCAATTGCTACCGAAGCAGGGTTTGAGGAATGTAAAAGAACTATTACCTTTTTGAAATCGCAAGATTTTACAATTAAGAATGTAATAATTAATGGATTAATCCCTTCATTTGGTGAAGAAACATGGGCCGATGCGAACACAAATAAGGCAGTAGCATTAGTTAAGATGGAACATGACCTTCAACAGCCTTATGTGAACCAATATAGGACTTTAACGATGGGTGAGGGTTGCACATTGCATGGAGTATCCAAATTGCCGTTTGAGCCAAAGGGTGCGAAATTATCGGAGTTTGCCAAGTTCCTATGGAAAGAGGGTGGTATTAAGTTTGACCCCACACCATCTGTTATCAAAACTGATGATGATGGTATTGTGAAACTTAGATTGTATTTTCCCTACTCTAAAACTGTAAAATTATACAAGGATGGTTATGTAGTCGATGGGTCATTTAAACACAAAATATTTGAACGATTCCCTGAATTAGAAGAGATGAAGTTGAAGAGAAAACAAAAGAACTCAGATGGTGCGACTTATGTTTTTGAATCCTGAGATATGGTTTATGTATGCGGTCATAGGATACTTAGTTATTAATGGATTATTACAACTATTTTTTGTTAATTGGGTTCTCGGAAGGAATAAAAAATTGACTATATTGTTAGTATCCCATTACCGAAGTATTGATAAAGATAGAGGTGGAGAGAATGACGATGAGTGAGAGTGAAAACTTATGTGGTCTGACTTTTGACTTAGACGATATTACCCTTAATGATGCAAGAGTGATTACAACTCTTGATTGGCTTTCTGATGAATTAGGGAAAGAATATATTTGGTATAGAATCTCAAGTTCAGGAGATGGACTTCATGTCCTAATCGCTGAGATGGTTTGGGATGAGTTCGCAGGTGAAACTCAACTAAAGCCTATCCCTATGAGTGTTGAAAAACAAATGGAATATAGAGGAGGCATTGAAATTGAGTGCAATGGGAGGAGGATTTCAGATTCTTACAGGAAAAAGGTTGGACTAAGAACTTCTCGAATATTTAAAATAAAAAATGGGAATAAAACAGGTAAGTGGAATAAATGGCTGAAGGAATGACCACATCGTTTAAGTAGGTTGTCTGCATCATACAGAATCAAGAGGCATTGAAATGGTTAAAGAAGTAAGATATTGGGAACGACTTGGGATTTATGTAACAAGAGATTTTGCAGAAGAATACATTGAACGAAGCCAAGATACAGGCATCACAGGTGAATACTTAGATACTGAACTTGAGGAATATGAACAGATTACTACTATAAGTCCATACTCACTATCAAGAGAGGTGGAAGAGATATTTTCTCAACCATATGTTAGTGTGGATTTGCCTCCTGAATCTCAAGTGATGTTAGATGTTATTAAGATGGAAACAGATAAGAAGTCTATCATTAAGGAGAGAGTTGCAGAAGGGCTAAGTATGGATGAGGCTAAGGCCGAATATACTGCTACTATGAATACTATGGTTGCAGATGTATTGGGAATTAAAGTTGGAGGGGCGGAATCAGATGATACGGAGGCCACCCTCAATGAAGAAGAGTAATAGAGGGTTCCCCCTCACAGAAGCACTTGTCTTTGACATAGTGGATTTTCTTCTCGAAAATAATGGTTATGGCTATTCTAATGAGATTTCATACTATATTGTCGATAATAACCCAAGAAGATATACGAGCCGAGAAGTAGTAGGCATCCTTAGAAATAGGCCGATGTTTCAACATGCACAGTCATCAGATAGAAGAGGTGGCATTAAATGGCGATTGGATTTATTATCTCTTGAGACATACATTTTCCAAAAGGGATATGTTGAACGGGCAGAGGAAAGAAAGTTTTATGAACGAGGGACAATGCTCAAGGATATTCACATTGAACAGACTAAGGAAATAGTTAATGAGTATGAAGTTTCTAATTTAGATGAGACATACAAATCATTAGCGGATATATGGGTTTGAAACCACAATGTTTATGTATCTGTTCGGAGGGTGAAAAAATATGGTCTATTTTATCCGAAGATTTCTCAAGGGTGAGAAAAGTAGTGGAACTCAAGACATTTGGTCTGCGGATTCCCCTATGAATGATGATGACTTTCACCAATTCACTTCACTATATGGTGAGGGCAAATATATTATGTGTGTGCGGGGCGCAGGTATCAGAGGCTTCAAGAAAATTGCTGAGTCCCTAATCTCCCCTAAAAACTTAGTTTTTGCGGCTGAGGATGCGACTGTTGCCGTTCAAAGTCAAGTAAATGTTTCTGACCTGAATAATAGTCAATTAGTAGGAGCATTAACACAAGCGGCTGAGAGTGAGGATAATACTACTCTCATGTCAGAACTTGAAAGCAGATTGAATGCAATGCAGAATAATCAAGCAGATGATGTTTTGGTTTCGGCAGGGTTTCCTATTGGTAGCAAAATTGCGACATTTATGGTGGGAGCATTAAGTGGAGGAGTAGTTGTATATTTAATTCACAAACAAAAAATTGATACATTAAATGATGAAATATCATCTTTGAAGCAAACAATGAAGAACGCTGAAGAGTCAATAAAAAAGATTGAAAAGAAAACAGAGACTCTAAGCAACCCTGCGACTTTTGAGCAAAGTTTAATGAAAAACTTTAATCAGATGCAAGGCTATTATTGATTTTAAGCCATAAGGGTTAAATACAAGAAAACACCACCACCTATTATGAGTTCAGAGTTTGGAGATGTAATTGAGCGAGGAACGGTAAGTTCACCCATTCCTGAATCAAATAAAGGTCAAGTGAAAACACCACCTAAGAAAGAACCTAATGCTACAATCCTTGAAATGGTTGAAGGATTAAATATTGAAGGCATCTCAGACAAGATGAATCCTGAGATGAAGGAAAAGGTTCTCATCCCATTGGCTAATCTGTTAGATAAATATGGTGTCTCGGACAGTATTAGTGAATCCACTACTGCACAATCCACAATGGGATTGATGGGGCTAATTGGGGATGTTGCCCCTGTTATTAAGGGACTTGCAGAATACATCTCAGGACAAAGAAATAGCCTACGAGAAGAAGATAAGGCATTCCTTGACAAGATTAAATCTGCCCAAAGTGATTCTGATTTTTCAGATTTATTCGTTAGCGAATCGGAGCCTGAAGTAGCAAAAACCTCGGCCCCTACATTAATTGGGCCTATGGGAGAAAACTTAGCGGGGATTAACATATCAAATGCAGAGGTGGATTGGTATGCAGTCATGGGTGTTGAGAATCCTACTGCTAAGGTCAATGGTATGAATCCACAATTAAGTGAAGCGTTCTTTGGTAAAGATGTCGAGGCTAAATTACCTGCACTAAATATCTCTAAAGATAAACCAACCATCATCGGACTCCAAAGTATTGAAGATATGGCATCAGGCTCAGGAATTGCTTTTGATGAAGTCAATAATGCTGACTCAAAATATAGAGAAGTGGAAAAGGTAAAGGGAGATGAAAGAGTCGAGATTAACCTTGATGAGCATGAATTGATTACGCTTGAAGAGACTATTGGGATGCCTGAAACTATAATTCCCTCAGACAAAAATGGCGATAGTATTTTTAGTGAAACGAGTGATTTGTTAGGTGGGATGAGCATGGATGACTTTAATATTTCACTTGAATCGGAGGATTGAGTGTGGGTAATCCTATTTGGCGAGCATTTGTAGCCGAACAAATGGAATCATGGATAGATTTTTTTCGGAATAATCATGTTGAATCCTACATAGATTTAGTGGAAAAGTTTATTAGATTACACCCTTACTATATCCCTGATTTCAACGATATAAGGTCTGATGAGAGTAATATTTTATATCGGCTATTATGGAATAGTGGGTTTAATGATAAACTATCAGATAAGGGCTTGTTAGTTTGGGCCTCATCACCATTCTCAGAGTTTATTGAAGAATTAGCAGTCTATCAATATGAATATAAAGAGATTAATTTTTTGGTGGGGATGTTTTCTCGACATTCTTTATGGTTTGAAAGAGTATATTCTTACATCAGAAAAGGGATTAAAGAAAGCCGAGGATTGTAAGAGGAACATTTAACATACAGAATATCTCATTCACAAACATGGCTGAAGTTGAAGATACCGATTGGGGTGTGCAGAACGGCAGTCCTGATTTGGAAGAAATAATGAATGACAATTTTGTTCAGAAAGATGTAGGTTCACTAAACTCTAATGAAACTATCTGCTTAGGGTCAAAAATTGCTTTGCCACTTGAACTATTATATCAAGTTATGTTCGTAAGTGGTAAAAGAGGTTCAGGCAAATCATATACAGCCGCAGTTCTCATGGAAGAGTTTGAACGACTTGGGCTACAATTTATTTGTTTTGATGCGCTCGATGCACATGGTTATTTAAACCAATTAGACGGAATTGAAAGGATTGAGCCTAAGCCTGATGAGAATATTAATATGAAAAAACTCATAGGGAAATTAAAAACAAGTAATAAATCCCTCATAGTTAATCTATCTCAAATACCCCTTGAGGCACAACAAGACCTTATTGGGCAGTATTGTGAACATATACTTGACACCGATATGGGTGGCAAGGGACTGATGACTCTAATTGAAGAATGTCAAGATTTTGTTCCTCAACTTGGGCGACCAAGTTCATATGCTTCGATAGTGAGGTTATGTAAATTAGGTCGAGCGTCAGGATATGGTGTAACATTGATAAGCCAAAGACCTGCGGCAGTAAGTAAGGAGGCATTATCTCAAGCATCAGTATATTGTTGCCATAATATCATCAACACTAAGGACTTAGATGCCCTCAAAGACCAATTATCTTTCGGTAGCGATAAGGAAAGCATTAAAAAGATTCTACAAGGAATAACTTATTCTAAGGCAGGGGAGGCAGTTATGTATTCGCCTGAGTTTTTTAGAGATGATGGCTATATTGTAGTTGGTAAAATAGATACTCCACGAAGGACAGAACATAAAGGGTCTAATATTGAAGTTAAGACTAAGTTCTCATCAGAAACTCCTATAACTACATATTATGATAGTGAGTTTAATACCTCTGACTATGGACTGATGAAACCCATAGATGGTTTCAACTCTGAAACATCCATGATAGGGGATAATTTATTGACCTCTGTTAATACATTGGCTGATAATCAACCATTTAGGTATGAGCCTGAAACTTATGACTTTCCATCACCTCAAGACCCACTAACCTCTGTCATCAAAAATGCAGAACGATTTAACGAATCTAAAAATGGAACTATGAAAGCAATAGCCTCGATTGGAGTTATATCCGCAGGGTTATATGCTGTGCTTAGGTCAGTTGGTAAGAGGAGATGAGCGATATGCTTAAGTATCAGAAGGTAATAAGTAATAAATAGTTGGTGTAAAAATGTTCAAACCTGTAAGACAAATTGGAAATACCGTATTACCTGCATTACCTCCACAACCGAATATGCCTAAGTTCCCTGAGTTTAATCTTGCCGCAGATTCACTACCTGCCTATAATGCTACTTTAAACTCTATTGTTCCCGTAGGGCCAAGACCAAGTGGAGATTATATGCCTAATATGCCTATATTGAAGATTCCTGAATCTAACATTGGATTTGAAAATCATCTGCCTACTTTGATGTTTAATAGGTCTGTTCAAGAATCATTCGGTGGCGACCCAAGATATGAGGCACAACAAATGGCTCACAGACCTACAAACCCACGAAGTTTAGGTGTAGCCCCACAAGTTCAAATTACACCTACTTCAAGACAAGTTCCAATATTTGAAAAGACTCTCCTACCTCAACCTAATCTGCCTCACATGGCCGACTTTGCGAAAATGATTAGGCCAAGTGGTCTAATGACTCTTGAGGCTAAAACAATAACTCCTCCCGTTAGAGGAGCCGACTTAGGAGGCTTACTCAGTTCCACTTCAACTCATCTCGGTAGTATAGGAACTACACCGGGAAGGGCGTTTGGCGCAGAATCTTTCCTCATTAATATTTGAGGGGTGAACCCTCATGGTGGAAAAAGTAAGTGATACAGAATTGGCTTCGATGTGTGAAGCAGGTATAGATACTTACATTAGAGATAGAAATAAAGAAGTTATATCTAACCGAATTACTGAAGGTATGACGGGAGCAGTATTCGCTACTGCACTTTATCTCCTTTTCGGAGGATACAAAACACTCAACTATAAGATGGTTCTCGCTCCATTCGTAGCAGGTGCGGGTTATGCTTTCGTAGGTGCTAAACAAGCGACAACTAAGGAAACTGATTATAGAATCGCATTCAACCAAGTTTGTAGCAATATGAGAACGGAGGATGGCGAGGATGACTCTGAATGAAGCCTCAGTTTTAGGGGCTGATGAAAAACCACCTTCAAGATGCACAGGTTGTGGAGGTCAAATTATGGGCCAACCTGCAATGGCGTGGGGGGAATATGATGAGGATGGATATATTCACTTATATCCTATTGATTGTAAAACAAGAGGAAAATGCCCACAAGGTCTTGGAAAACATGGAATCGTTCCCGCATCTGATTGGGAAAATAGATTCATAGTCGATGATGTAGGAGTCAAAAAGGCGAAAAAGAAAATAGAAATGAATGATATAGGTTATGTATTTAGCAAATACGGGTATCAACAGAGAGATGATGTTCAAGAAGATTATGTAGGGGCTTATGTTTGTGAAAAATGCCGAGTAAGGTGGAGGCCAAACCTACTATGTAAGTGTGATAAAGGCGAAGGAGTTGAGTTGAAATTATATGATAGAAAAGGCAACCTCCGAACCGTTAATGCGTCATTTATAGAGGCAGTAAAGGCGAAAATGGAGGCATTAAAACTCCTATTAAAAGCAAGCCGAAAACAATATAACTCCACAGATAATGAAGATACAAAATCAAGGTTGCGAAAAGAAGGGTGGAAAATACATGATGCTATAATGAGGCTACGAAAATATCTTGACGACCCCATAGAGCATGAAGGTGGGAGTTTTATGGTGGAACTTAATGCTGAAGAGTTTGAGGCTGAAATTGCGAGTGGACTCCATGAATGTGATGCTTGTGGAAAAAGAACTGAAACCTATTATGATGAGGTTTGGTCGGATATGTATTGCCGAGAGGCTTGTGCAAGAGGTAAGCCGCAAAAATGTAGGGGCAGTTGTGGAAAAAATGGATGGGATGTTGAGTTCAATTTTGTGAACCACAGGGGTTTCTCAAACCGACCATCTATTGATTCAATATATGGTGTTACAATCTATTGTAATGATTGTAGGGTAGGATTTTACGGGGATATGCGAAATGAAATCTATGAACAAGAACCCGATAGGGGTGAATCTAAAGAATTGAGGGCTGAAGGATGTAATTGTGATGGAGGATACTGTAACTGCGGAGGACTAATTAATGCTGAATCATTTGAAGCACCAAGAAGAGAAAATACTTGCACCCACAGATATGAAGATACTGAGGGGGAGGCATTTTCAGATTATAGTGCATGGAAAATGAGGTATTCAGATGTTGAGGTGGGGGATGGCTCATCAGGCTATGTTGAAACCGGAGTCCGATGCGATATTTGTGGGCAAGAAAGGGTCGGTTCTTGGGCAATTGAAAGTCCGAAAGAAGGATTCCAAATCACTAAGGGCGAAGAAGGGAGAATGCCGAGAAGTTATGGATGGACTTCAGTTAATGAAATGTTTGGGGCTGAAGGATGTAATTGTGATGGAGGATACTGTAATTGCGGAGGACTAATTAACGCTGAAGAGTTTGAGGCACAAAGAATCCAATATGATTATATGGTTCATAGAGAACCAAGCGGAACTGAAGTTGGGGCAGATGGGAAACGAATAACGAATCCAAGAGGAGGCCGATTCACTTCAGCCGATGCTGAATCATTCGCCGCAACAAAAGGAATAGATACCTACTCTCAACCATTTAAAGAAATGAACATTGGTTCGACCACTAAAAAGGTCGCTACATTTGTTGCCGCTATGATTGGAGGGGGGGCAATCTATTCGCACCTCACGAAGAGAGGTGAATGATATGCCTTTTAAATCCAAGAAACAAGAAGAGTATCTAAAGATTAACGAGCCTGAAGTTTATCAGGATTGGAAAGAGAAATACGGTTCTTTCAAAGAGGCTGAAGAGTTTGCCGCTTATGTTTCCACAGATATAACAAAAAGAGTGCGAGCCGAACTAAAGAGAGCAATCCCTAATATGAAGTTTTCAGTTTCTAAGAAAGATGGAACATTACGGGTCGCCATCATGCAAGGTGATTTAGATTTCCGAGATTTGTGGGAAGATGTTCCTTATGATAAGCAGTATTGGCGAAGATGGAATGACTCTAAGCCACACTTTGATGGATATGTGGATATTAATACCTACCATACAGATTCCTACAATCCAAAATACACTTCGGTATTCAATGAAATTGTGGATATTATGAAAGGTGATGAGTGGTTTGATAAATCAGATGCCCGAATAGATTACTTCCATACGGCATACTATTTGAGTCTTACGATTGGAAAGGGAGATAGAGATTACATTTACACAGGCGTTCCAAGAATGGCTGATTTATTTAGGAGAGCAGAATCCGAAACATTTGAAGCAAGAGATTGTGTGGATATTGTTTCCAACTTTGTTGAACCTTCACTAAATTATTATCGAGTGAGATTTAGGAATCCAAAAATATTTGTGGGTGGAAAATACACTACACCCCATTGGGGTCAAAGAGCCGCTATGACGATTGGTAAAAAATACTATGGTGTAAGTGGGTGCAAAATTACTATGGCGCAACCGATGGGTGGTCGATGGGTTATTCAAAGTGTGCTTATCCCTAAAAGTGGTGGAGTAGAAATGAATGAAGAACTCGCACTCAAGATGGCAAATCATATTCAAGACCGAATCGAAAGAGAAGGAAAGTGGTCAACAGTCATTTGCCAAGATAGTAAGGCTAAGAGATATGTGAGTAAAATCAATGACCAACATATTGTGAGGGATGAGGGTGGCAAGTTTGCCCCTCATGCGGCTGAAGAGTTTGGGGCTGAAGATGCAGAAAATATTGAGAGGGAAAGAAATTGGGGAGGCGACCCTGATGGGAAATTAGCAAAGGCACTTGCTAAGGCGAGAGAAGAATCTAAGAAGCCACGAAAGCCTTTGAAGATTGAGCGATTGGGTGCAGAATCATTCTCCGCCGATAATAAAGGAAAGGGAAATAAAACAAAGAATGAAATAATTGAATACTTATTGAGTAATTGTGCTGATGAAAATAGAATTACAATGAAGGATAAAAAATATCATAAAGTAAATGATAAAAATTGGACTATTGCCGACCTTTTCATTAGGCAACAACTCAACAATGGTTGTGATGGATTTGGTATGGAGAATGTGTATGAAGTGTATGATTATTTGTTAGAAAATAAAGAACAATTAATTGAATATGACCTTCTTTCAAAAGATGGATTCAATAATTCAGGTTTCCCGTTGTGGAAAAATTACAATTTAGAGTATTTGAGGGAAAAGAGAAAAGAAGGTCGGCTTGAAGATTTTGGGGCAGAATCAGAAGATTTGGAGCCGATTGAATATTCTCAATACAGAAGAAGAATCAATTATTTGGAGATGATTTACAACGCATTCTATGACCCTGATTCTTCAATTTATCAAATTGTGAACGGTCAGGGTAGCGGGGCAATTAGTTATGGAGAAGGTTTCATACTCCCTGAAAACGCAATATTCTTTGATTTGAGAAATGGTTCTTCACAACTTGACGGTCAGCGATTATCATTTAGGTATGGAGGCAATAGAGGCTCAAGAAATAAATTAAAAACTAATGTCAAAAACGCCCTTCAGCGAGCATCAGGCACTAAATTATCAGGTGGTGGAAGGTTGCATCATGGAGGGCTGATTGGGGCTGATTACGAATATAATGGAAAGATGTTTTTCGTAAAGTATAATATGAGGGGGAGAGGTAATTCAAGAACGACAACATTATCAGTTGCTTCTCAAGATTCAATACCTGAGTGGCGAAGGGGAGATTATCCATATAGGCGGTTTTATGAACATGAAAACGACTACAAGTATCATGGTGGGGCTGAATCCTTTGAAGCCGATGATGATGTTATACTACGGCAACAAGCGATAGATACTATTGAAGCAAGAGTCGCTGATTATACCACCCATGAAGATGTAAGCCCGTATTGGGGTGGCGGAATAGTGAACCCCAACAAATACCTTTACTTCAAATTAAGGTATGCTTGGGAAAAGCACCCCGAAAGTAGGGAAGAAATTATTCAGCAATACATTAGGGGAATTGAAGATGGTAGCATTGACCCTTCCAACCCTTTGCCACATGGCGAACAAAACCAACACCTTCCGAGCCAATGGGATGCTGAATCCTTTGAATCGGAGGGCATGACTATTTCTCACTTTTGCGATTGTAATTCCAAGTTGGCAGTAATAAATAAAAAGAATAAAGTTATCTTAAAGTGTTGGGATTGTAGCGAATATGTTATTTTACCTAAACGCCACCTTTCAGATAGTAATAAGAGGGAACTCATATTAATTGAAGAAGGATTTCAAGAAAACGAAGATAACTCTAAGTTTGAAGAAAAATATCCCGATGGAATAACTTCTGAGTCAATCCAAAAGTTTGAATCCTTTGGTGCTGAAACCGTTGCCTTTGAATCGTTTGCAGGGCGGTGGAATGTAGGCCAAACAAAAGAGATTGAGGGAGTTCAATTAACTAAATTAACTTCAGGGAGAAATGCAGGTTTCAGAATGGAGTATGACGGCCATGTGGGTGAAATTGTTGCTAATTATGCAACAGCATCATGGTGGTTTATTGTCATTGAAGGCGGAGGATTCGGAACGGGAGGTAGGTATGACGGCATATATGCAAAAGACCAAAGAGAATGTTTAATCAGGTGGAAACACAAAGTTGGAGGAGGAACTTTAGTGATTAGGAGGCCATTCAAAAAGGCAAGAGCAGTTTTGACTTCAAGAGGATTTAGACCTTATTCGGGTGTTTTTAGACCCCCAAGCGAGGGAATGAGTAGGGCAAATACATACATCAGAAAATCTGACGGGAGGAGGCAAGCAGGGAGGCCACTCCGAAAAAATGAGGTGTGGTTGGGCATTAGATATGATGATGAAACATTAGGTGCTGAAACCTTTGAAGCCCAAGAATGGTGCAGTAATTGTGGCGGGATGGATTGTAAAAAGATGCCTGATGGAGATTGGTATTGTATGAACTTCTTAAACAATAGAGAAACCTATGATGGGAGATATGATGCTGAAACAAGAAAACTCAAGAAAGATTCCTGTTGTTGCGGGGCAACTAAAAAGAATCCCTGCGAATGTATGTATCAGGGAATCAGCCCTTGTAGTTCAACCTGTCCTTGCGCTTTAGAAAAATAGATGATAGTATAGGTGATTGAAGTTTGGCACTCGATAAAAAAATAGCCGAAATAAAAAATCATGCGTTTAAGGCTATAAGGCTTTCGGATGACAGACATGGAATTATTTTCCAACAATCTAAAGATGTGAGCAAATATCATCAGTTTTTAAAGGAAAGCGGATTAAAGCCAACTACAATTCACCTGACGATGTATGGTTATGCGTTTAAATATAATGATGTATCCTCGTTGAAGGAGAATTGGCCTTATAGTATGATTCCTCCTAATTATGACCCTGATATTCAAGGGCCGATTTACAAAAAATGGGACAATTTTAATTATCATGGATACGATGAAGCGCAAGGTAAAGTTCACCTCACACAACACACACCAATTAAAGGAGGTTCACGGATGAAACGAGTTAAAGTTCCATTTCCCGCTATGGGTAAGGAGACAGGGAAATCGACTACCGTAATGACTGCCATTAGACCTAATGGGTGGACTATGGGTGGTGAAATTAGTCATTATAAGTTCACAAGTTATGTTTGGTCTTTACTACCTGATAGCGGAAATTGGCTGTGTGAGGTAAATAAGGGACTAACGCCGATGATTAAAGATAAAATAGGTGAGTTCATTACTAAATCTGTCAAAAGTGGAAAAACTAAGCATACTACAAATTAAGCGACACCTTTATCTATCTGTGTTTATGAATGAAAAGATATGGTGGCAGGTAAGCAAATCGGATATGCCCTAATCGCACTTTCTCTTGTTGGTGCAGGTATTTATTCCTACAATGAGAAGAAGGCCATTAAAAAGGCCGCAGATGGTAGTTGTGGGTGCAATAAAAAGGTGAAGAAATCCGCCCCACCTGCTGATTCTCAAGTCATTCAAAAAGGTGGTTGCACAAGTTGTGGCCCAAAGGTTGCAGTCTATAATCCCCTTTTGATTCACCCAATGTTTGACCCTAATGGGTATCAGACTCAAGATTTGAACAATATGGGTGAGGCTGTTAATCCTAATGACTACTCGCCATTTAATCCAACAAGACGGAGCCTATTAATTAGTAATCTCGGAGGTGGAATCTGATGCCTAAACCTAAATTAACAAAGACGCAATTAGAGGATTTGAGTAGGATGAAGGCTTCAACCTATTATGGTGATGGGGGATATGCTTATGTCGAAGTGGATAATAGAGGGTGGAAACCTTATACTACTCGACCTGTTCAAGCCCTTCTTAAGAAGGGGATAATCACCATACCTAAAAATGAAAATAGAAGTTTTTATGGTAGGGTAGAGAGCATGGAAGCCTACATCGTGCATTTGAATCCTATTGCATGGGAATATCCGTTCAAATATGATGATGACAAATCCTTGTCTCAAGTGGGAGATAAGATTGTTGAGAATGCAAAGATTAAGAAACAAGAAGATGCTCGGATGCTTCAAGAAAGGCGAGATTATGATAATTTAACTGAAGCCGAAGTGTATAGACAATTGTTTGGGGCTGAAGAGAGGAAAAAATGTCCTGAGTGTGAAGCGGAAACTGTTGGGTCTGAGGAAGTGGATTACTGTGGGCCATGTGGTGAAAAGGGCCATTGGGGAGAGGGAGAACCCGTTCCATGCCCTGAATGTGGAATAATAACAAGTGATACTGATTTAATAGATTATTGTTATACTTGTGGTGAGTCAGGCGATTGGTATGAAACCGAAGGCAATTATGCGGCTGAATCATCCCAAAGAACATATTATCGAGAAGGTCAAGAAGCGGCAAAGGCAGTATTTACTCCTGACCTTGATGAACAAGATTCCTTCGGCCAAATGGATTCAGAATATATGATTTACTTTGAACTCACACCTGAAGAAATGGTGAGAGATATTGAGGTGCAAACTCCAAGATATAACCAATTCGCTTGGGGGTGGAGTAAGGGTTGGGATGAAGCCACCTTTGACCACCTTTTGACTACTGATGATAGTAGTGAGTCCACAATGGAGAGTTATAATCAATCCGCAGAATCATATGTTCCCGGTGTTAATAATATTACAAATGGAGTGATATTGGTGGGTGCAGCAATAGTAGGGGTGTTGAGTCTATCAAAAATTAGAAGCATGAAAAAGGCTGAAACATTTAAGGCATCACAAAGTTGTATTGATGATGAAAGTTGTGAAGAAGGATTTGTTTGTGTTGATGGTGAATGTCTCAAAACCTGCAAAGGTGATGGTGATTGTGCTTCTTGGCAAGAATGCAGAGATGATATACACCATACAGAAAATGTTTGTGGAGAGGATAAGACAGATTCAACTGTGTTAGGGCCGGGAGGAACTCAACAACAACCTGCTCAGAATCAAAACAATATGGATGATGCTCCAACAACAGTCGTTGCCCCAAGTGGAATGACTATAACTCAAAAGGTAGCAATTAGTGGAGGCGTAGTAGGTGTTGCCGCTATCGGATTTGCTGCTATGCAAAATAAGAAGAAAGGAAAGGAGGAGAGTTAATGAAACGAAAAGCGAGAGCCGCCGAATCTTTTGAAGCCCATGATGTAAAATGTGAATGTGGAACAAGGATTGGAACAGATGAAGAAATCTATATGAAATCTGTTCCTTTTGAAGTAATTGATATTGAGGATGGTTGGAAAGTCATTTGCATGAATTGTGCTAAATCTTTTGAAGCAGAATCCAAGTTTGATAAACTTTCAAACGAGATTGCTAAGGACTACGAAAAGAAAGGCAAGAGCAAAGAAGAAGCAGATAAAATTGGAAATGCTACTGCCTACAAAATCGGAGTCGCAAAATACGGGAAGCGTGGAATGAAACGAAAAGCGAGAGCAGGGCGAGCCATGAATGCTGAAACATTTGGGGCTGAAACTGACTATGACGATTATATCCAAAGAATATTTACCTTCATTAACGAAAAATTAGGAAATGAATACTTTCTAAGTATTGAAGATGAAGAAGAAGTAGCACGATTCCAGCAAGCATTTAATGAAGAGTTTGATGAGAATGCTAAGGCGATTGAAGAAGCAAATGATTGGACTTGGGAGGAGATATTAGGGGCAGAAGGATTTGACGCAGAGTTCACCAACCAAGAAGAAGCAGCCCTCCGAAAATATATTGATATTCCACCTACTAATATGAGTAGTGATAAGGGATTTTCAGAACAAAAATGGAGAAAGTTTAATCAAAAAACCAAGGGAATGATACCAACAGAACTGAGTATAGATTCAATGAGGAGAAAGGTAAAACAAGATATGCCCACAGGCTTCAAAGTAGTTCAATTAGCAATTATAGGGGCAGTAGCAGGGTGGGCAACCTATACTGCAACAAAGAACGATAATAAACAATAAGTGGAGATGAAAATATGAAACAAAATGCAGACGGAATGGACTTTGGAGAAGCGACCAAAACAGGATTCGGAATTGCCGCAGGTTTTACCCTGTTCAATTTAGCCCTATTTGGAATTGCCGCAGTAGCGGGAATAGTGATGTCAAAGAAATAATGAATTAAGAGGTAGGTGATTAGATGATTAGAAGTGATAATCCTGATGCTAAAGTGGCTGACTATAACGCTGAAGAGTTTGGGGCTGAGGATTACGAAGGACATACAATAGACAACATGAAAACTTCAAGAGCAGGTGAAGACCTTTGGTGGATGGAACATAATACTAAGGGTGGACTAACTCATGGCTCAATGACTATGAACAAGGCTACGCTTGATATTATCCTCGCCGCACCTGAATTGCTTGCTGAAAATATAAGGTTGGAACAGAAATTGAGAGGATTAACAATTGCTTATGATTCTGTGATTGATTCCATCAATGATTTTATTGAAACAGATTATGTTTCCGATGATGGCGCAGACTACTTGAGATACAATTTAGATTTAGACACTCAATATGATGCTGAAGAGTTTGGGGCTGAAGGATTTGAGGCTGAATCTCATACTGATAGAATAGAAAGGCTTAGGCGAGAGATGGAACAGGCTCAAGATGAACTTGAGAAAATTGAGTATTGTAATCATCAAGAATGGAACTCAGTTAATGGTTGGGTTGATGAAAACCCGTTCAGCCTGACTATTGAATGCCCACAATGCGGTTCACATGGCGTTGCCGAGTGGAATGAGCCAACGGCAATATCATGGGATAGGACTCATCTTTCCGAAGAGTTTGGGGCTGAAGGGAAAATCTGCATGGTCTGTGGTGATGATAATAATGTAAGAGAAGTCGGAGGCATTGATGTGTGCGAGTTGCATTGGAATAAAGGCATTCCTTTCCTTACAGAACATGAGGCTGAAGAGTTTGGGGCTGAAGATGATTGCAGGGAAGCCAAAGAGGAAGTAAAGAAATTACGAAGAAAAATTGCTTTGTTAGACATACTACATGATAGAGAAAACGCATTACATTATGAGATTTTAGGAAGTGCAGGGATTTTCAAGGAACATGAATTGAAAGGTTTGTTTTCGGAAAAGGACTTGGAAGATTATGAGTATTGGACTGCTGAAGAGTTTGGGGCTGAAACAATGTGTGAATGGTGCAAGGTAAAGGAGGCTAAGTTTCGGTATAATCCTATCGGCACATCCTTACTGTGTTTGGAGTGCTTAGAAAATGTGGAATGGGAGGAGGGTGAAGAGAATATGATACCAAAGGATGAAGAAGTCCTCTATGCTGAAGAGTTTGGGGCTGATGTGAGAGCGACTTACTTCCATGACGGATGGAGTGGAGGCTACGAGTTTCAATGTAGGGCTTGCGATAAAATCCATTCCAAGAGTGATGTTGCCTTAGCCTGTTGTCCTGATGAGAGTGTGCTTCGGAAAGGGGGGGTCTTTGTTGAGGCTGAAGAGTTTGGGGCTGAAACACAAACTACACTATTAAGTTGTGCAGTCTCATTAGGTGCATTAGCATTAGGTGGGATACTCGGAAAGAAACTATTTTGGGATAAGAAGGTGTTAGGATGATGGATATAACGCCCTCAATGTTAGTCGAACCTATCGAGTTCGGTGTCGGAGAGATTACACCCGAAAGACTTGGATTAGATGTTACTTCTTCGCCATTCTATGAACCTCCCCAAGAACCCGAACCTACTAATCCTATTAATGTGGATGAAGAAAGTGAAGTCTCAACTCCATTTCAGACAGAATCTCTGAAGGATGAAGTTATCCACAGAGCCTCTGAAGGATTTGAAGGTGGCCTAAGATATTTATTTAATAATCCAAAAGTTATGGGTGCAATTGCAGGTGTTGGTATCCTCTGCTACATGATGGGCAAAAGAAGTTCAAGACGACAGGCTTAAATATCAAAAGGGAGAGTTATACTATTATGGTGTCTATGAAGCAACTATTCTTAGCGGTTCTTGTTGGTATGGGTGGCGGATATGCCTACCAACGAATGAACAAGAGTAAAGAAACTATGTCAGCAGAGTTTAGAACTGAATCAGATGAAGAAGATAGTGCCACTCCTACCTTGTGGGAAAGAATACAAAAGGCTGTGGGAGATATTAGACCTTCACAACTTGAAGAACTCTCAATAGAACAGACAGGAACCTCAATGGATATTTACCCTCAGAGTCTTGACCCTGCATTTGTTGGCAGTAATAATTTAACTACTCAGACTGCTGCAAGAACAATGAATATGACTCCGTTTGGGCCGGGTGTTATTGATTATGAAGTCAAAGCCGAAGCATACGGAACTTCCCTAAGAGCAGAAGATTTTCAAGCAAATGCAGTAGGCCAAGAAGCCTTACCCTCCAATCAAGTCCCTATGGCATACAATTACCCAAGTGTAATGGGTGCGCCATGCAGACTTCCTTCCGATGTCGGAATGGAAATTAGTGGAGATTATACCAATAGACCATCTATGCCAACTAATAGGAGTGGAGACTTTACAAGACTTTCAACAGTTTATATGACTACCGATAATCTTGGCCCTGATGTAAATGTGTCCTATACAGATGGTAGCACATCAAAATCTCTTGAACAATGGAGAAGAACACACAATATTAGTCCCGTATCGGATACGACCTACCAAGCCATTTCAAGGAATGGTGGGCCGAGAATGATGATACGGAGGCAATAATCATGGCAAATATATTTGCGGCTTATGTGTCCTCAGATAATAATTGGAGTTTCGTATCCAACTCATATAATTCTAAAGTAGGATTCTATCAAAACGCTTGGCTAAGTAGCAAAACTAAAGAAAGCCTTCCTTGTGCATTTTTTTACACAAGAGGAGAAAAGGATGAAACAGGATTCACCCCTGAACAACTTAGTTATGATGAATCTCAACAAGTCCTTACAATTATAGGCGAACAAAAGGGTATAAATCGAAAAATAATGAGAGCCTACAAAGTAGGGGAAACATCACCAAGATACCTGAACCTTAGACAATCTGAAACTAATGTCCGACCTGCGAGTTTCGTGGTAACAAATATAATCACCGATACGATAGAGGGTATGCCGAATATCAAGGAGTATCTTGGGATTGTTGATGAGGAATTGACTGAGGAAGTGAGTGAAGAGTTTGGGGCTGAGAACTCAAGACATTACCGAAAAAATGATGTTTTATACGAAAGAAATGTTGAAGGCATGATTTGTGATTGCGGCAACACAAGTGGATGGAAAGTATCTGTTTTTGATGGCTCAAATCCACCTGAAGGTTGTTTTAGTAGGGTGTATGACATTAGTTGCCCTTCTTGCTATGCACATATAGTGACTTATCAATCAAACCAATCATCAAAAAGCCCGTTCAAAATTGTTTATGGAGATTATGGAACACAGATTACTCCCGCATTTGGGGCTGAAGAGTTGAAGGCGCAAAATCAATCAAGACTCAACTAAAGATGTTAGTGAAATAACCAACACCTTTAACTATCTAAAAGGATGAACTACCTTTATAGTGATATTATGAGTGGAGAACTTGACAGAATAAATCCAACAATTGTTGAAGGTGCAGAAGATATATTTGGTGCAGAAGTAGTCGCTCAAAGACCCGGTTCATGGGGTAAAAGAAGCAATTCGGGCAAAACAACTTTGACACATAAACAGGTCGAAAGACTACAAAGGCATTTAAATATGAGGAAGGGTCAAATGAAGGCTAAAGGCTTCAAAGGTGAAGGATGTGGTTGTGGTGGTGGAGACTGTATGTGTGCTGAAAATATGAATGCACAAGGATACAATAGTAAATTAGATGAATCAATGGGTATGAGAGAGGGTGAAGCATCAACTATGAGGCAAACCATGAAAAGCCGAAGAGATGAATCTAAGGGAATGGAAAGGTCAATGGGCAACCGAGCCTACTCAGGCGTTAGAACTATGGATGCTGAATCATTTAATGCTCAAGAGATGCCTCCTGAGTCTGAAGGTAATGCGGTGGACTTAGGCTCTGTCGATGCAGTCTTTGGTGGAGGCGTGAGAGTTGCCGTTTCGGGTGATAACATTACTCCTACTGATAATCCAAGTATTAATGAAGCATTCAATGTTGGAAACGATGTCGGTATTGATGTTACAGAAAGAGAACTAATGAATGTTAATCCAAGTGTCGATTTTAATTATGGTGCAGAAGGTAAAGACATCATAGGAACTGTTCAAGACCTTACAGGAAAGGTAGGATTCAGAATCAATGGATGGGTTGCTTCAGCAGTTGTTGTTGGAATCGCAAGTATGGCGGGATATAAATACGCTAAGAGGTGAATATGATGCAAAAAAGGCAACGAATAGGAACAAGATACATTAGTCGGAGGAAAGACGGAACATTCAGTAAGAATGTTGATGTTGGCCGAAGCCTATCTGCTGACCGAAGAACTAAAGCCAAGAGAACTGTGAAGGCAGGGTATGGCGATAAGGGTGATGTTAAGAGTGCTGAAACATTCAATGCTTTGGATATGGAATTGGATAGAAACGATTGTTGCGAATTATGGGTTGAAAAAATGTATGACAATGGGCGAATTGGCTTTGGTGAGGCAAGCAACCTTTTGGCAAGCATTGAGATGGATGGGCTAAAGTGTTCATCACTTGGTAGTTCTAATTGCTCAAAGGAAAATATGGGCGCAGAATCGTTTGGGGCTGATTATACGACAGTTCAAAGACCACACCATGTAGCAAGGGTGAGAAATGATAGAATTGGAGGAGGAAAACATGGCCTTAAACAATGGAATGAACCGAATATGCACACCGACCAAAACAAATTAGGTAAAATGTATGATGAAGAAAAAGGTGGATGGGTTCAGATGGATGATGAGGCACGAAGTATGTTTGAAAATGCGGCTGAAGAGTTTGGGGCTGATGTTGTTCAAGATGTAAAAGACTTTGATGTTGTCGGAACTGCACAAGATGTAGTCGGCAAAACAGGACTCAAAATCCCAACAGGAGTTGCTTCGTTAGCAGTTGTTTGGGTTGCGTATATGACAGGTAAAAGATACGGAAACTGAGGCAACTTTCATGAAACAAAGTAAATGCACCCAACACTTTTGGGACTTGGCATCGAGGAGAAATCCTATGTCGGGAGAAATCCAATTCTTTAACCAATGCCAATTATGCGGAAAGAAGAACTTTTCAAGAGGAGGTAGTGCAATGAGTGATAGAGATATGTTTGCAGAATCATTTGAAGCACGAACTTATCGAAAGACACCTACACGAAGTAAGGGTGAATCAAAGTCCCGAACTGATGCAAAGAAGCGGAGATTCCAAAAATTACAGACTGCTCAGAAAAATATAGGGGCTGAAGAGTTTGGGGCGGATAGTTATCAAGACGAAACTAATTATGTTCTGATTCATGGGGAAAAGGATGGAGAAACAGTTTCAAAGGGGCATCAATTAGGGATAACCGAAAAGGATGGATTTACCCCCAATACAATAACCACATTTGATTATAACCCAAGAGGAGGATTAGGAACCTCAAGGTTGCTTAACTTTGATGGGCGGGTGGAAACTATTGACCCTAATTTTGTAAATAGGTATCATAGAAACCAACGAATCCGAGAGCAAGCAGCCTATATTTATAGAGGTGAAGAGTTTGGGGCTGAAGAAAATCGCTTCCCCTATCCCGAAGCACAGGTGACGAATATAGTGAGGGTGAAAGATAAAGCCTATGTGACTATTAGATACCCTGATACGGATGAGCATTACGGCTACGAGAAGATAATGGAAGTGGATATGGAAGATGTTATGTTGGCAGAATCCTTTGAAGCAGAAGTATGCCCCTGTGGTTGCGCTATGAAGGGCTGTGTTTGTTCCTCAAGTTGTAAGGGTGAATGTTTAGGTGCTGAAGAGTTTGGGGCTGATGTTGTTCAAGATGTAAAAGACTTTGATGTTGTCGGAACTGCACAAGATGTAGTCGGCAAAACAGGACTCAAAATCCCAACAGGGGTTGCTTCATTAGCAGTTGTTTGGGTTGCGTATATGACAGGTAAAAGATACGGAAACTAAGCACAATCTTAAAATAGGAATTAGTTCTCCCTATGTATTATGAAGGTCGGAACTTGGTATTCACTTGAAGAGTTTGTTGAAGCATTCAATGACCATTCAAAAGCAACTGAAAAGGAACGAAGAAAGAAACTTCTTTCAGAACGAGATTATTACCATAAAGCATCTTTTTATCCCGATTGGTTTAATGACGCTAAAGACTCATTTTTAATACAAGTCAATGATATGGCAAGTTCAACTAAACCATTCAAAGCAAGTGATACTTTCAAGATTCAAGGTGGATACCCCCACGAAGTCGAAAAAGATAACTTTGCCCGACTAACAAAATACGGAATCAATAAAGATATAAATTGTAAAGCAAATGAAATAATGATGCCTAAAATGGATACACAAACTTTCACTACACTACTAAACAATAATTCTATCATCTCATTCTGCACACCAAAGGATACAAACTTCATTAGAGAAATAGTAGTGATTGACGAAACAAGTAATCCTACACTAATTTTCTTTTATGTAATTAGTAGGAAATCAAGAGTGCTATCTGCATGGTCAATCAAAAAACCAAAAGAAGGCAAGTTTATCCCTAAACTACACTCTTCAGAAGTGTGGAAATACCGACAACCTTAAATGACGGAACGAATCAATTAGAGTTATGGCTAATGATTGTGGATGTTGTGGTCAATCTTTTCAAGCAGAAGGTGATGAAACAACCTGCGTAGGATGTGAAGATTGCCAAGAAAGTTGTGAGACACAACCTGAAATGGTTGTCATCACCCCTCAACCTATCTCAAACACACACAATGGCGGGGATTGTTATTCATTTTCTCAACTTGAAGAATTATTATTTTTAGGTCAAGATGGTCAAAAAACTCTTGCTCGAATATTAACAAGAATGAGGGTCGAAGGGTATGATGAAGAAGCATGGAAAGTTATCATAGGTTTGACTGCGTATGCTTACAAACATTATAATTGTAAAGGACTTCCTGTGAGTGAACAATTAAAGATGTTAGAAAACGCACCCCTGAGAGAAATAACTCACTACATGATAGGAAACCTTGAACAATTAACTCAACAAGTAATGAATGCTGAATCTTTGAAACCATCTATGGAAAAAAATAGTGAGCGAGAAGATAAAGATGCTTTCAAAATTATTGCCCTCGGATTAACTGCTCTCGCCTTTGCCTATGCAACGAGAGGGTGAACAATGTGTCAGAACAAGTTCCAATGAGTCCTTCACTACCTAATACTTATTGCCCTGATATAAGTGATAAATGGCTGAATTATGAGGAGTGGAGACTACTCTATGAACAGAATTATACTTACTTACCACCAAGATTTACTCTCCATAATGGTGAAGCATGGTATTTTTATTTCCTAAGTTCTGTTGATTCAAACCTTTCAGACGATAAGATTAGGATACTTTCAGCAGAAATTAATCAAAGTAAGGGCTACAATACCATATATGTTACAGAAATCTATTATCATTCAACGGTGGAAAAGAAATGGGTAAGCAGAGGATGGCCCGATATTAAAGATGAGTTAGAGTTTAACCAAGATAGGGAGTTTATTACTCAACAGTATGTGGATGCGACTATGTTTTATGGAGGTATAGTAAATAACTATTCAGACTTATTAGACATTTTGAAACTTGAATACGACAAAGTTATAACATATGAGGAGAGTGTATGAATGCAGTCTCAAGTATTCCTTAGATTCCCTGCTGAATATCCTAATATGTATGTTCGCCAATTAGGTGAATGGTGGAGTGAACAAGATTACGCATCTGTAATGACACAAAGACATACTGAGTTTTTGATTAGAAATGGTGATGAAGAAGGACTATTTATTTTCGCCAGCCATAAATTAGGTAAGGGTAAAGGATTCGCCCTAATGGGTGTAGGGGTTTCGATAATTGGAGATGATGCCTACATTAAAGGCATACAATATAAGGGAACATTTATTGAACCATTACGGAGTAACTCAAAAAACAAAGCATACCTTAAAATAATGATGGATGAAAATAATAACGATTATGACCAAATATTCTATTTAGGTATTGGAGATAGTATGAAACAAGTGAAAGAAATAATAGAGGCTTGGATAATGGGGGAAATAAATGATAGTGGGTCTATACCTGAATATGATTTTGTTGAAATATTGGAGGAATGAACATGCAGACACTACTCAAATTACCTAAAACTGCCCCTACGGTTTTCTATCAAAAAGAATGGATGTCCCTAACTGACTATTACGGATACTCAGGAAACAAAAAACACAACCAAATAATCGGCAGGTGGGATTTTATATTCACTACTGATTTATTATTCAAGGATAGCGATAAAAAAGGCATAGAGCGAGTGATAATCTGCACCGCAACAAGACTTCAAAATTGTATCCGAATTAGTGATTGGAGAGTAGTTAATTATAAACAAACTGATTACTTAACTCCTCAAGGTAATATCCTAACTCATCAAGGGTTGGACTCAATCTTAACTAAAATTAATGTTCCTCTTCCCTCATTAGGTTATTATCTTGGGGGAATCGAAGATTATAAAATACTCACATATAGAATACTTAAGGTTGTGTATAAACATAATCATAATTTTATTACACTAAAAGATTATGAATCTAAATACAATTAAGGTAGTTATATCCGACACCCTTAAGTATCAGAAGGGTGAGTATTAAAATTATGAATCTCGACTTAGCGATTATGAATGCGTTAAAGAGAAGTCCCATGCAAGGTGCAATGAATACAGTTGTATCTAATTACGGACAACAATATGAGATTCATGCAATACATCAAGATATGAAAGTTGGGCAAAACTTGACAGGAACAAAAGTTGCTAATGCTACACAAAATGGAGCAATTACAATGGCTGTCAAAGAAAGCCACAAACTCGGTCTTGATGCAAATGAGTTTAGTCGGGCTTGGACTCCTACAACGGAAACCATGATACCTATATCAGCCCCACTAACTAAAGAAGGGCCAATTGGTCATTTCACATCTTTACCGATTGGGAATATGGCCCCTGCGCCTACTGTGCAGTCAACTGCACAATTTAGAGGTGCGTTCTAAGCGACACCTTTATCTATCGGAACATGAAAGTAATAAATAACGGTGAGAAAAATGCAAGCATTAGAAGATATAAAAGAATTACCCGAAACCGCAATCGGCGAAGCAAAGAATATGCAACTCTATGGAGGAATAGCAGGTCTTGTCGTTGGTGCGGCAGTTGGTGGGCTATACGCTTCTCAAGTATCATTCTCATTCATACCTAAGATTGGAAGCAAACTTGCATCTCTTGTTGGTTTCCTTCTCGGAGCAGGTATTTACGGATACGGCCTTTCAAGTAAAATCAACAGAGCAGAACTACGAAGTCTAACTCAGGTATCAGGTATCGTTGTCGCAGGTATGAACCTCGGTAAGTTGCTTGCTGAACTTGGACTTCCTACCTTTGACCTCGGAAGTGAGGAAAGTGATTGGGTAGGATTCACAGGAGATGGCAGAGTTATTGGCCTACAAGCCGAAGATGTTGAAGAAGAGTTCGGACAAAACTTTAGAGGCCGAACCACAGGTAATACTGTGAATCGAGCCGAAGATGAAGAAGATTCATCTGAATCTCATGACCATGTTCCTGACTTCTCACCCAAAGATTTCAACCCAACAATGACTGACACCACAATGGGTGGCGTTCCTTCTTGGACTGCAAAAGGGCTAACTAATCCTTCACTACCTATCTATGATGCGGCAGTTCAATCAGGCATGGTTATGCCAATGAGAGGCTCAGTCACACAATGGTATGGAAGTGCAGAAGGAGTAACACACTCCCCCGCTAATTCTTCCGTTGGATACAACTTTAGTATGGTTGAAGGAGTCGGCTCTGTTGTCGGACAATAAATATAAGGAGAGATGAAAAATGAATATAAAGGCAATAGCAACTGAACAAGGAATGATGGGCGGAGTAATGTT
>Ga0209709_10000899_pt1 | contig 27895 bp, 25 predicted proteins | sample ArcticOcean_MG_C_2_FD_187435 | JGI IMG/M metagenome (GOLD analysis project Ga0209709, IMG submission 187435) | Marine microbial communities from western Arctic Ocean - ArcticOcean_MG_CB4_136 (SPAdes) (version 2) | ecosystem: Environmental > Aquatic > Marine > Oceanic | place: Arctic Ocean...
GCTTTGACCCAAGTATAGCTGGAGGTGTTTGGAGCCTTTCACCGGAACATACTTTTTTTGGAATTATTTTATTCTTCTTTAGTTGGATTCTTCTAATAATTTATGACTACAAGCCTCCTATAAAAATCGTTTTTTTAGTTTTAATTAATATTTTATCTATATTTGTATTAGCAAAATCTTCAATGGTTATTGTTTTCTTAGTAGTGACTGCTTGTGTCTATGCTTTAAGACATTTAATAATAGGCCATTCGATAAAAAAAGTTTTGATTATGGCAATCGCTAGTTTGATATTTATTTACGGTTTTTTAATATTATTTCCTGGCAGTAGATTTGCAGGTCTAGTTGAGTTTGGTATTAATGTTGATGATGGTGGAGGGTTATTTAGTAAAATATATCAAGTTATACTTAAAGATGTTAGCATTAATGACAGGTTGTTAAATGTAGTTTTTCCATACTATGGTATTGTGTTAAATCATGGCCTTCCTGGAGGACTCCACAGCTTTGCTGATTTGTCTCTTATATTGGTTGAGCGCTTCGATGGATTCTTTTGGGCGGGGCTTGGAAGTAACAAAATTTTATCATTTATTGGTTCATTTATCTATGAGCTGGGTTTAATAGGTGTTATTTTTATTTTTTATATGTATTGGTTTTTAAAAGATAATAATCCTAATAGATTTTTTGAATTAATTTTATTGTTTACTGTGCTTAATTCTGCAATTGCTGTTGCATTTTCCTTGATACCTATTTTAATGGCTATAATGTATTACAAAAAGTCAAACCCAGCATTAAAGTCACAAAATTATGATTCTTCGCCTTATTCATAGAGTATATATTAATAATTTTATTTTAATACTTAACTTTTTGAAAGTCTTTTTTCTTAATTATTTGTCATGAAGTTGCTTCAAATTAATACTGGCTTAAAGACGAGTTCAACCGGTAAGATTGTTTGTCAAATTAGTAAAATTTTTACAGATAATGGAAATAAAAGTTATATAGCATTTAGTGGAAAATATCCTGAAAATAGAGATATGGAGAACACAATTAGGATAGGTTTTAAATTAGACTTTTATTGGCATGCCTTAGTTACTAGAATTTTTGATAGACACGGGTTCGGATCTATCAGAGCAACAAAAAAATTATTAAAGAAAATTGATTATATAAAGCCAGATATCATTCACCTTCATAACTTACATGGCTATTATATAAATATTGAGATTTTGTTTAATTATTTAGCACGTAAAGAAATTCCAATTGTTTGGACTTTGCATGATTGTTGGTCTTTTACTGGACATTGCAGTCATTTTGAATTTGTTGATTGTAATAAGTGGAGAGAGTCTTGCTATTCATGTCCACAACGATCTTCATATCCATCAAGTTTAATAAAAGATAATTCAAAAGAAAATTTTTTAAATAAAAAAAGATTATTTAATTCAGTTCACAATATGACTATCGTTCCAGTCTCTAATTGGCTTGATAATAAAATAAAATATTCGTACCTTAATGGCTTTAAGTCTAGAGTTATTCAAAATGGTATTGATCTTGAAGTCTTTAAGCCTTCTAAAAGTGCATCTTTTATTAATGATTATAATCTTAATAATAAATTTATTATATTAGGTGTAGCATCAGTATGGACTGAAAGAAAGGGTTTTTTTGAATTTCTTAAGTTAAGGGAGCTTCTTGGTGGAGAGTTTGCAATTGTCTTAGTTGGTGTGAGTAAAAAACTACAGAAAATGCTGCCTAAAAACATTATATCAATTTCAAGGACCTCGGACCAAGCTGAGCTAGCAATGATCTATTCTTGTGCAGACCTATATCTAAATCTTACCTTTGAGGATACTTATCCATCAACAAATCTAGAGTCAATTGCATGTGGCACCGAAGTCCTGACTTATAAAACTGGTGGAAGCCCAGAATCAATTTATAAAGGATGTGGTTATGTTGTAAATCAAGGTGATATTGATGAAATAAAGGTTGTTATAGAGGAAATTAAAAATAAATCTAAAGCTTCAACATCATTATTGACAAATATTGCAAATACGAAATTTGATAAAAATAAAAATTTCAATCAATATTTCAAACTTTATGAAGAAATTCTCAACACTTCACAATGAAAATTTCAATCATAACAGTTTGTTTCAATGAACATCAAGTTATAAGAAAAACAATTGAGTCTGTAATTTCTCAAAATTATAAAGATATTGAGTATATTTTGATTGATGGTGGTTCAACTGATGGATCGCTTGAAATTATAAATTCTTTTTCTTCAAATATAAGCTGTCTAATATCAGAGCCTGATAATGGTATCTATAGTGCAATTAATAAAGGTCTATCAAAGGTAACAGGAGATATTGTTGGGCTTTTGCATGCAGGTGATTTGTTTTATGATAAAAATGTTATAAGTAATGTCGAAAAATGTTTTAAACAAAGTACTTGTGATTTAATTTATGGCCACTCAATGGTTTATAGTAAAGATAGAAAGAAAATTATTCGAAAAAATGTCAGCCCTAAATATAGAGATAATTTAATGCGATTTGGATGGTTTCCATCTCATCAAAGTATTTATCTAAGATCTAGTGTGTTTGAAAAATGTGGCTATTTCAATGAAGATTATAAAATTTCTGCTGACTATGATTTTATATTAAGAGTTCTTCTTGTTCATAAACTTAAAGTAAAGAGATTAGATAAATTTATAATAAAATTTTATTTAGGTGGCACGAGTTCAAAGAATATAATGAGTTTTATGGAGTCAAATTATGAATGCCTTACTGCTTGGAGACAAAATAACTTAAAAATCTCTTTCTATACTCTTCCTTTTAAAATTACTAGAAAGATTTTACAAACTATTATTTATTTTTTAGGGCTTAAAAAGCATGGCTAAAAGTTTCACATATAGGTTAATTTCAAAACTTGGAATTAATTTATCTAGTGGTGAGTATCAGGATATAACCTTTATGGCTGCAATAAAAAGAGGCTTAAGTGGCTACTTGAAATCTTTTTTACTGAAGTACTGTATGTATTCAGTATTATTATCTCCTTTAAATTATAGGTTAATAAGGCCTTATTTATGGAAAAAAATGGGATGTAAAGTAGGCAAGAAAGTGTTCATTGGATATGGAGTTTGGTTTGATTTCAATAATGCTCATTTGATTGAAATTGGCAATAATGTTCATATAACAAATATGTGCTTGCTGCTTTGTCATCAAAGGGATATTGATCAATATAAAGTTGGAGATGACTCTTCAGTCTTGCCTTACGTAAAGGATAAAATAATTTTAGAAGAAGGAGTTATGATAGGCATGAATACCACAATAATGCCGGGTGTAAGAATTGGGAAAGGTTCAATTATTGGAGCAAATTCTCTTGTAGTAAGAGATATACCTTCGTGGGTTATAGCAGTTGGTAATCCTGCAAAAATTGTAAGAAATATTAATAAATGAATATAATTACTATTGATCTAGAAGATTGGTTTCATCTGCTCAATCACCCCTCAACAGATAATGAGGAAAGTTGGGGTAATTTTGAGTCTAGGTTGAGACAAAACCTTGATCGTGTTCTTACTCTATTAGATAATAGTGATAATATTGCCACCTTCTTTTGTCTAGGCTGGGTGGCAAGAAAATATCCTGAAATTGTGAAGGAAATATCATCATTAGGACATGAGATTGGTAGTCATTCAAATTCTCATCAATTGATTAGTAGTCATGATCGAAATTTTTTTAGAAATGATTTAGAAATTTCCATTAAATCATTGCAAGATTTAACAGGGAAAAAGGTTATTTCATATAGAGCTCCAGGCTTCTCTCTAGTTAATTCTACTGTCTGGGTATTTGAAGAGTTGGTTAATCAAGGCATTGAGTATGATTGTTCAATTTTTTTAGGCAACCATTCTCATGGTGCCAGAATTAAATCCTTTGGTTTATCACCCTCAATTATCAATATTGAAGGGAGGAGAATAAAAGAATTCCCTGTAAACTCATTCAAGTTTTTTAACAAAGAAATTCCTTTTTCTGGTGGAGGGTACTTTAGATTGTTGCCATATCAAATAATTAAAAGATTAATGCGCATATCTAATTACAATATGGCGTATTTTCATCCTAGAGACTTTGATAAAGAGCAACCAGTTTTAAGAGATTTAAGTTATTTCAGATTATTTAAATCATATTATGGTTTAAAATCTTCATATCCTAAAGCAGTTAAATTTTTTGATGATTTTGATTTTATTACTTTGTCACAAGCAGATAAATTAATAGATTGGAGTAATGCACAACAATTTAGCTTAATAAATGGGAATTTAAAAAAGCATTAAAAATGAGTATTACGCCGTATATTACAGTTTTTATTGTTACTATAATTAGTATTATAGGACTTAAGCCTGTCTCTTCTATTGTAGGTCTGGTAGATCTGCCTTCTGATAGAAAACAGCATATTGGTAACATACCATTAATCGGCGGCTTGGCTATGTTTCTTGGTGTATCTTTTGGGTTATATAGTCTAAAGTTAATTCAAATAGAAGAAAATTTAATATTTTTTTTTATAGGTTCATTAATTCTTATTCTGACTGGTCTGGTAGATGACTTTCGTGGTGTTTCATCTAATAAGAGGTTTATTTTTCAAATTTTAGTAGCTTTAATAATCGTTAAGCTAGGTGGGGCTGTCCTTGAGGATCTTGGAGGTCTTATTTTTGGTGAAAAGCTTTATTTAGGTTTTTTTTCGTTAGTTATAAGTTTATTTGCAGTAGTGGGAGTTATAAACTCATTAAATTTTTCTGATGGTATTGATGGTTTGTCAGCCTCGTTGAGTTTGGTAGCTTTTATATCTATTGCTTTTTTTGCTTTTGGAGTTAAAGAAACTTATGCATTTGAGTTTGCACTAATATTTATTATAGCCCTTGTAGTGTTTTTATTTTTTAATCTTGGGTTAATTATTGGGCAAGGTTTTAAGATTTTTATGGGTGATGCAGGTAGTACTTTTTTAGGTTTAGGCATTTCATGGGCTTTAGTATCTTTTTCACAGGGTGATAACTTAATTTTCTCTCCAGTTACTGCTCTTTGGATTTTTTCAGTTCCATTAATAGACACTATTTTTGTTATGAGTAGAAGAGTTGCAAATGGAAAATCCCCATTTGAGCCAGATACAAAACATTTACATCATTTTTTTATTCAATCTGGACGAACAGATAGAGAGGCACTTTTTATTATTGTATCTTTCTCAATTGTGATGGCTTTAATTGGTGTATTGATGGAAATAAATGAGGTTAATGAAGCCTTTATGTTTTTATTTTTTGTAATAATTTCTCTTACTTATTATTTTGGTCTAAGACATGCTTGGGGATTATTGAATGTTTCAAAGGAATAAATAGAGTTGAAGTATGAAAAAAATTCTTTTGACAGGTGGTACTGGATATATTGGCTCTCATCTATGTATTGAGCTTTTAAATAGCGGCTATCAGGTTTTTGTGATAGATAATTTGTGCAATTCATCTAAACAAGTACTAAGCCAAATAGAGGTGATTACTGGTAGAAATGTAACTTTTTTTGAAAATGATGTCAGAGACAAGCGCAGTCTAATAAAAATTTTTAAAAAACATTCGTTTGATTGTGTAATACATCTTGCAGGGCTTAAATCATTAAATGATTCCGTCAATAATCCTTTAGACTACTATAATAATAATGTAATAAGTGCGATTTCATTGTTTGAGGTAATGTTCCAAACAGGATGCAAGTCTATTATATTTAGCTCTTCTGCTTCGGTCTATGGTGTACCAAGTATTTTACCAATCACAGAGGCTTGCTCTTTGTCAACTACAAACCCATATGCCGAAACAAAAATAGTTATTGAAAATTTATTACAAGATATGTTTATTTCTGATTCTGATTGGAATATCTCAATCCTAAGGTATTTCAACCCTGTTGGAGCTCATCAAAGTGGATTAATTGGTGAGTCTCTATCTGGCGTTCCCAGCAATTTGTTTCCGTATATTTCAAAAGTGGCTAAGGGAGACTTTCCAAAGTTAACCATATTTGGTAATGATTACGATACTCATGATGGAACTGGTATTCGTGATTTTATACATGTAGTGGATTTAGCTAAAGGACATCTTAAGTCTTTAGAGGTAATGCAATCAAATTCAAAAGTTTTAGTATTGAACTTGGGTACTGGAAAAGGCTACTCTGTTCTAGATGTTGTTAAGGAGTTTGAAGTTGCATCAAACCAGACAATACCTTATGAATATGTTGCAAGGAGAAAGGGCGATGTTGCTCAATGTTATGCAGATCCCTCTCTGGCTTTTAAACTACTTAATTGGAAAGCAGAGCTCAACCTTAGTCAAATGTGCCAAGATACTTGGAATTGGGAGCAATTTGGCCCTCCTTTATAAAATCCAATAAACATAAAATAATACATTTTAAGAGATGCTCGCATTTCTAATGACCTCAATAAAGGAACAATAGTTTAGACTAAGCCTTCTAATATCGCAAAAAATTAAAAGTCTTCAACTTGATTTGTAAGAATATTAAATACAGGAAGGCCTCGAATTGCCTCTATAGAGCTCTCCCTTGAAGAAAAAAGTAAATTTCCTTCAGAGTCACGCTCATCTCTTGATTTAGCGGAAGTAAAGCCTTTAATAAGAGAAACTGGCTTGATAACTGATTGATATTTATTCTTGATAAAATATGCATTATTGCCAGCTAAATTACATCCTATAAAATAATAACCTTTATCCATTGCAATTGAATTTAATGCAGCAAGTGAGGCTCCAAAATACTGACCAGAATGATGTCCATCAATGCAACTAAACAAAGGATTGTAAGGAATAGTTATTTGTCTTTCAGCGCCAAAATTTGAGTTGTACTCTAAAATTAAAATATCTGGACTATATTTTTTCATATCAATGACATTTAAAATCCAATAATCATTCCCATCAAGATCGATATGAAGTAGGCCAATATTTGAAAAATTTGACTCACTTAGAAGATTATTAATATTATCTTTATTAATAAATGCAGTCTTCAACTTCAGGTCATATCTCCAAAAAAAAGGACTATCTTTAACGATATCCATACATTTTTGAGAGCCATCAATTACATATCCAGACCAATTATTATTAACTAATAGGAAATGAGTATTACTTTCAAAATAATTTCCAACACCAAATTCTATAAATTTTTTATTTTCAATATTTAACTTATGAACTAAATATTGAATTATTCCATCATCTCCCCATTGGGAATAAACCCTATATTCTTTAGAGTTTATTTGTAAATTTGGTCCACTCTCTCTCCAGCAATCTGAAGACATTAGAATTTTGGCCTGCAAAATAAGAGATTTATCTTCCCAATCTCTATTGATCCAATTTACATGTTGTAATATAGACTTAATTATTTTTTTTAAACTCTTTTTTAAACCCATACTTTAAATTTACGAAATTTTTTTACAAAGTTTTTAGTGATTATTTGATAAAGCTAATTAAACCCATCTTTATAATTATATTATGCAGAAGGAAGTTTTTTAAAGGAAGTATACTTTACTCTTAAATGCAAAATTTGTAATAAGATTATTTAACGTGTTATGAAGCACCTTTATTTATATTGGAGTTAGATGAAGAAATCTATAATGTCAACTTTTAACCGATGCTCTCGCATATTAATGTTGGTACTGGAAAAGAGGTAATCATTAGAGAATTGGTACAAATAATGAAAAAAATGGCTGGCTTTGAAGGTAAAATAATTTTTGATAAGGTTAGGCCTGACCGTGCGCCAAGAAAACTTATTGATGTATCACTCATATTTAAAATGGGTTGGAAATATAGTGTAGATTTGGAAGATTGACCTAGTAAAACCTACAAATGGGATTTGAGGAGTATTAAATGAAAGTTGCTGTCGTAGGCGCCGGATATGTTGGATTGTCTAGTGCTATGTTATTGTCTCAAAATCATGATGTAGTTATCTTTGACATCAACAGCAAAAAGATTGAGCAATTAAATAACAAGATTTCACCTATTCAGGATATTGAGATTGAAAGTTTTTTGGCAAATAAAAATCTCAATTTCACAGCTACAACTAATAAAGAGATAGCTTATAGAAACGCTGATTTTGTAATCATTTCTATACCAACTGATTATGATTCAGTTTACAATTATTTTGACACAAGCTCAGTGGAATTGGTTATCCAAGATGTGATCGCTATTAACCAATATGCAGTGATGGTGATTAAATCTACTGTCCCAGTTGGATATACAGTTAGTATTAAGAACAAATTTAATTGCAATAATATTTTATTTTCACCAGAATTCTTAAGAGAAGGAACTGCATTGTATGATAATTTGCATCCCTCACGTATCATTGTGGGTGAGAAGTCAGAACGTGCAAGAAGATTTGCTGATTTATTATTAGAAGGTGCAATTAAAGATGATATTGATGTATTATTTACTAATCCATCTGAAGCTGAGGCAATTAAGCTTTTTTCAAATACTTATTTAGCGATGCGCGTTTCGTTCTTTAATGAATTGGATTCTTATGCCGAGTCTCGAGAGCTAAATTCAATGGATATAATTAAAGGTGTTAGTTTAGATCCTCGTATCGGCTCTCATTATAATAATCCTTCATTTGGGTATGGAGGCTATTGTTTGCCAAAAGATACTAAACAGTTAAAAGCAAATTATAAAGATGTGCCCAATAGTTTAATTAGCGCTATTGTTGATGCTAATACAATGCGTAAGGACTTTATTGCAAGTTCAATTATTAGTAAAAACCCCAAGATAGTAGGCATTCATCGAATGATTATGAAGAGTGGCTCTGATAATTATAGGGAATCCTCTATTCAAGGAATAATGAAGCGTATTAAAGCTAAAGGTATTAAGGTAATAATATATGAGCCAATAATAGAAGAAGACGAATTTTTCAGTTCAAAAGTTATTAAAAATTTGGATGAGTTTAAAAAATTAGCTGATTTGATTGTTGCTAATAGAATGTCTGATGATATCAGTGATGTTATGGATAAGGTTTATACAAGAGATTTGTTTAATGGTAATTAAAGTAATTATATGAAAATACTTGTAACAGGTGCAGCAGGTTTTATTGGATCAGCTCTTTCAATTAAGCTCCTAGAAAGAGGGGATGAGATAATTGGTATTGATAATCATAATGATTACTATGATCCTAATCTAAAAGAAGCAAGATTAGCTCGTCATATTAACCATGAAAATTATATTCATATCCGCATGGACATTGAGAATGGTGAAGCTGTTGCAAAATTGTTTAAGGAACATCAATTTGACGGGGTAGTTAATTTAGCAGCGCAAGCTGGTGTTCGCTATTCTATTGAAAATCCACTTGCTTACATTAATACCAATATAGTCGGTTTTGGTCATGTTTTGGAAGGATGTCGTCATAATAATGTTGGCCATCTTGTTTATGCTTCAAGTAGTTCAGTATATGGTTCTAATACTAACATGCCTTTTTCAATCCATGACAATGTTGATCATCCCTTAAGTCTTTATGCGGCAAGTAAAAAAGCTAATGAGCTTATGGCGCATACATATAGCCACCTGTATGATTTACCTACAACAGGACTGCGTTTTTTTACTGTTTATGGGCCCTGGGGTCGTCCTGATATGGCATTATTTAAATTTACTAAAGCAATATTAGCTGGTGAAAAAATTCAAGTCTTTAATTATGGTAAGCATCGTAGAGATTTTACTTATGTTGATGATATTGTTGAAGGTATCATTCGAGTTTTGGATGTCAAAGCAGTTCCAAATCAGCATTGGTCTGGAAATACCCCAGACCCAGGGACTTCTCAAGCTCCTTGGCGAGTTTACAATATAGGAAATAACTCGCCAGTTGAGCTACTTGATTATATTGGGGCGATTGAAGAGGCCTTAGGTGTCGAAGCAGAGAAAGAGCTTCTACCCCTTCAGTTGGGCGATGTTCCAGACACTTTTGCTGATGTAGATGATTTAGTTGATGAGTTTGACTATAAGCCTTCAATGAGTGTTAAAAAAGGCGTTAAAAATTTTGTTGATTGGTACAATGAATATCACAGCATATGATTAATGAGAAAGCTATAAAGCTAAAGAAAAATATAGCGATTAGAGAAATGAAGTATTCTTGTGTATTTGAAACTAGAAGTAAACACAACTTTATTCAAGTGAACAAATGCTTTGACACTTTAAATTGTGAATCTATAGAGTTATTAAAACAAGTTTGTACTTTTTCTTGCTATTATTTGGCATAAAGACATGCTTATACCATTATCTAATTTAGTATGAAAATAAATAACACTAGAATTGCAATAATTGGACTCGGCTATGTTGGACTTCCCTTGGCAGTTGAATTTAGTAAAAAATTTAATGTAATTGGTTATGATATTAATCAAAAAAGAGTTGAAGAGCTTATATCAGGGAGCGATGTGACTTTAGAGGTGTCCGAAAAAGACCTTGGTAATGCAAAAAAAATAAAATTTACTTCTGATGCCAGCGACTTAAGTTCTGCAAATTGCTTTATTGTAACTGTGCCAACTCCCATCGACAGTTATAACCGTCCTGATTTAAAGCCATTAATTAATGCCACTAAAATAGTAGCAGGTGAGCTTAAATCTGGTGATATTGTAATTTATGAGTCAACGGTTTATCCAGGAGCAACTGAAGAGGAATGTGTCCCAATTCTTGAGCATTATTCTGGATTTTCTCTAAATAAAGATTTTTTTTGCGGGTATAGTCCAGAAAGAATTAATCCAGGAGATAAAGAGCATAATCTTGCAAATATAACAAAAATTACATCAGGTTCAAATGATAATACAGCTAATTTTGTTGATGATCTATACAACCAAATTATTGATGCAGGAACTTTTAAGGCAAAGAGCATAAAAGTTGCTGAAGCAGCTAAAGTTATTGAAAATACCCAACGAGATCTTAATATAGCTTTAATGAATGAGTTGGCAATTATTTTTAATAAGATGGATATTGATACACAAAATGTATTGGAAGCCGCTGGCACTAAATGGAATTTTCTTCCATTCAGGCCAGGTCTTGTAGGGGGTCATTGTATAGGAGTTGATCCTTACTATCTAACGCATAAAGCTCAAAGTATAGGACATAATCCAGAATTTATTTTGTCGGGAAGAAGAATAAATGATGGCATGGGCTCATATGTTGCACTCCAGCTTATTAAAAAAATGATTCATAAGTCTATTCTTATTGAGGGTTCTAAAATACTTATTCTAGGCTTAACATTTAAAGAAAACTGCCCCGATATAAGGAATACAAGAGTTATTGACATATATAAAGATTTATTAGATTACAATTGTTCTGTGGATGTATACGACCCATGGGTGACTAAAAGTGAAGCCAAAAGAAATTATAATATTAGCCTTATTGAAACTATAAAATCTGGGTTTTATGATGGCGTTATAATAGCAGTGGCCCATAATAAATTTAAGGAATATGGCGCCTCAAAGATTAAAAAATTTGGAAAAAGTAATTGCGTCATCTATGATCTTAAATATATTCTTGATTCTTCAGACGTAGATTTAAGACTTTAGTAATTTATAAATTAGGCAGAAATATGAATTTTTTAATAACTGGAGGCTGTGGATTTATTGGGATATCTTTAATTGAAAAAATTCTGAATTCTGACAAGAATAATAAGATTAGAGTGTTAGATAATTTAACTGTTGGAAGTGAAGCTGATTTAAATAAAGTATGCGAGTGGTTTGAAAATAGTAAACATGAATTTACGGCACTTACAACAAACAAAAAAGTTGAACTTGTTGTTGGAGATGTTATGGATAAAGCCCTAGCAAACAAAATTTGTAAAGGTATTGATATAATTATCCACTTAGCTGGAAACACAGGCGTACCAAATTCTGTAGAAAATCCAAGAAATGACTTAGAGCAGAATATTATCGGTACATTTAATTTTCTTGATGCAGCTAGAATAAATAATGTTTCTAAATTTATTTTTGCTTCAAGTGGAGCGCCAGCAGGAGAAGTTGAGCCCCCAATTCATGAAGAGCTAAATCCTCGACCAGTATCTCCTTATGGAGCCAGTAAACTAGCATGTGAAGCATATTGTTCTGCATTCTACTATTCTTTTGGTGTAGAAACAGTAGCTCTTAGATTCAGCAATGTATATGGCCCAAAATCACATCATAAAAATAGCGTTGTAGCAAAGTTTATTCGTGCTTTATTGGATAATTGTACTATTGAGCTATATGGCCATGGCTTACAAACAAGAGACTTTATTTTTATTGATGATTTAGTTGATGCTATTTTATTATCTTCTAATGCACAAAATATTGGAGGAAATGTCTTCCAAATTGGCACTGGCCAAGAGACCACTGTAAACCAAATTGCTGATCACCTTATTGATCTATTAAAAATAAAAGGAATAATTGCGCCAAAACCTATTAAGGTTGACGCTCGTTTGGGAGATGTTAAGCGTAATTTTTCGGATATCTCAAAAGCTAAAAAGGTTTTAGGATGGAATCCAAAGACTAATCTTAGTGAAGGTTTAAAAATAACTTTGGAGTATTTTATAAATGAAAAATTTTAGAGATAAAACAGTTTTAGTTACCGGCTCTTGTGGAACTATAGGTTCTAAGTTAGTTGAGTATTTACTGAGTGAAGCTCAAGGTGAAGTAAAAAAAATAATTGGAATTGATAATAATGAAAGTTCAATTTTTTTTCAAGATTTAAAATATATCGACAATCCAAAAGCTAGTTTTTTCGTTACTGACATAAGAGACCAAGATGCTTTAATTAGAAATATGAAAGGTGTTGATATCGTTTTTCATACTGCAGCTTTAAAGCATGTCGTACTTTGTGAGCGATCTCCAGACCAAGCTATAAAGACCAACATCAACGGTGTTGAAAATATTATTACCTCTGCTATAGAAAATAATGTTGAAAGAGTAATTTTTACTAGTTCTGATAAAGCTGTAAACCCTACAAATGTTATGGGCGCATCAAAATTGATGGGCGAAAGATTAATTACTGCTGCAAATAATATTAGTAAGCCTACTGAAACAATTTTTACTTCTACAAGATTTGGAAATGTTTTAGGTTCAAGTGGTTCAGTTGTGCCAATTTTTGTGAATCAAATAAAAAAAGGTGGGCCTGTTACTCTTACAAGTCGGGAAATGAGTAGATTTGTTATGAGTATTGATGAGGCAATAAAACTTGTTTTAAACTCTGCTCTAATAGCTAAAGGTGGTGAAATTTTTGTTACTAAAATGCATGTCATAAATATTAAGGATCTTGCGGAGGCAATGATAGATTTGCTGGCGCCAGTTTATGGTTTTAAAAAACAAAGTATCGAAATTATTGAAATCGGAACCAAGCCTGGAGAAAAAGAGTATGAGGAGTTAATGAATGAAGAGGAAATGAGAAGAACAATAGAGTTAAAAGATTTCTTTTCCATTTTGCCAGCCTTTAGAGGGATGTATAAAGAATCACATTACCATTATAAAAATATTCTAAAGTCAGAGGTAAGTGAGCCTTATATTTCTAAAAACTCTAAATCCCTAAATGTTAGCCAGATTAAGAAATATTTAGAAACTAAAAAAATACTTAATATTGTCGATGAAGATACTGATAAAAGGTATTGGCCTGGTGATAAGGAAAAAATTAGTGAGTAATATTTTAATTTTAGGTGGAGATGGTTATCTTGGGTGGCCTTCAGCTATGAATTTTTCAAGTCAAGGGCACAAAGTGACTGTAGTTGATAATTATTTCAGAAGAAATATATCTAAAAAAATAAATGTTCCTCCCCTTTATAAGATTCCAAGTCTAGTAGAGCGAGCAAATATATGGCATAAAAAAACAGGCAATGAAATAAAAGTTGTTATTTGTGATCTTGCAAATCCAGAAAATATGAGAAAGTTATTTTCTGGAGATTTTGACTACAAATGGGCTATAAATAAAACATTTAATGGGATGCCTGATAGTGTGATTCATTTTGCTGAGCAACCTTCAGCTCCATTTTCACAAAGAAGTTATAAAGATGCTGACTTTACTTTAGTAAATAATCTTCGAGTAACAAACAACTTAATCTGGACTGTACGTGACTATTCTCCAGACACCCATATTATTAAGTTAGGAACTATGGGAGAATATGGAACACCTAATATTGATATAGAGGAAGGGTGGATTGATATAAATCATAAAGGGAGAGTAGATAAATTTTTATTTCCTAGACAAGCAAGTAGTATTTATCATACAACAAAAATTATGGATACTGACCTTTTATGGTTTGCAGTAAGGACCTGGGGGTTGAGGGTTACTGACCTTATGCAAGGACCAGTTTATGGCATAGAGACTGAAGAATCAAAAATTGATAAAAAATTAAGAACATTATTTAATTATGATGAGATATTTGGAACAGTTATAAATAGATTTATTGTTCAAGCAGTTATTGGTCATCCTCTAACAATTTATGGAAGTGGCTCACAAATTAGAGGATATTTAAATATTATTGATACACTTAGTTGTCTTAATGTAGCGGAAAAAAATCCTCCAAAAAATGGAAAATTATCAATATATAATCAGATAGTTGAATTATTTTCTGTGGAGGAGCTTGCAAAAATGATTCAAAAAGTGGGAAACTCTAGAGGTTACAAAGTAAGAATAAAAAAAATAGAAAACCCGAGAGTAGAAAAAGAAAATCACTACTATAACCCTAAGTATCAGGGGCTTAAAGAAATTGGCTTAAAGCCAAACTATCTTAATGAAGCTTTCCTCAATAATTTCTTTAAAATCATTGAGGAAAACCAGAATCTCATAAAGAGAGATATTATTTTCAATGGGGTAAATTGGTAGAAAAGTATTGTATATTTGCATTTCACTTCTACCTATATACTAATAAAAAATGAAGACATCCACAAAAATTCAATTTGCAGAGAGTTTATTAAAAATAATCTTTTTTCTGGTACCTAGTTTGAGAAAAAATTCTGAGATAACTATAAAAAGGAAAAATATAATATGGCAGCTTGATGTTAGAGAAGGTATTGATCTTTCAATTTTACTATTTGGTGGTTTTGAAATAGACTCTATGCGTATTTATAAAAAATTATCAAAAGCTGGAGATATTGTATTTTTTGATGTTGGTGCAAACATTGGAGCCCATTCTTTATTAATTGCATCCTTATCTTCTAAAAAATCAAAAATCCATTCTTTTGAGCCTACAGATTTTGCATTTAAAAAATTAAGTAAAAACATTTTATTAAATAAAACATTATCAGAAAAAATTACATCTAATCAAGTTTTTCTATCCTCAGATAGCTCTGATGTTCCTTTAAAAATATATTCAAGCTGGAAACTGCTAGATAAGGCAAGCGAAAAACACCTTCATCATCATGGCTTAATGAAATCAACAAATGGGGCAAAAAGTATATCAATTGATAATTATTGTAAAAAACATAGAGTAGATCGAGTTGACTTTATTAAATTAGATGTTGATGGATATGAATTTGATGTTCTGGATGGTGTTCATAATTTAATTAAATTATATGTGCCATTGTTTTTATTTGAGTATGCGCCTTATGTTCATCAAGAAAAAGGAAATAATCCCGAACTTATTCTTAAATTTTTTAAAGATTATGGTTACAAAATATATTATGCAACTAATCTTAAAGAGATAATTAATCTTAACATTTATGTTAGAAAAGGTGAATCTAAAAACCTCATCGCTATCCATCCAAACAACTCATTAAATATATTATGATGAATAAAATAAATAAATCAGAAGAGTATGCTAATCAAAAAATTTATTGGTCAAAAAGGAATAACTATTATCATAATAAAAATAACTTTTATTTAAAAAAACATATATCAAGTGACTCAATAGTTATAGATATTAACTGTGGTAATGGAGATTTTCTTTCGTATGTTAATCCTAAAGTTGGAGTAGGTATTGATCAAAATGAAGATTTAATACAAGAAGCAAAAAAGAAACATAATGGGCTTGAATTTTATAATTTTTCAATCTCAGAATTAAAAAAATACCTTATTTCAAACAATATTCAGGTTGATTTTATTATTCTTAATGATGTTGTTGGAATGCTTGATGATTGTGAAGAATATTTAGAAAAAATTTATGAAATATGCTCACCTAAAACTAGGTTAATTATTTCACACTACTCTCAAGGCTGGAGGCCACTTCTCTTTCTAGCTGGCTTGTGTCGCTTGAAAATGAAACCACCTGAACAAAATTGGCTGACTAGCAATGCAACACTAAATTTTTTAAAGCTTAGTAATTTTGAAGTTTTAAGTAAAGATTCAAAGGTGTTAATCCCTTTTAAAATACCTTTTTTTTCAAATTTTGTTAATAGGTTTATTGTTCATCTTCCATTAATCAGAAAACTATCTCTTAGACAGTATATAGTTGCAAGAAAATATCTATTAACTCCTAATAAGGATTTATCGGTATCAATAGTTGTTCCATGTAAAAACGAGAAAGGAAACATAAGTGATGCTATTTCAAGATTGCCTGAGTTTGGCTCCTCTCAAGAAATTATTTTTGTAGAAGGGGGGAGTAGTGATGGAACATATGAAGAGTGTATCCGTATTCGAGATGAAAATTTTAATGATAAAAATATAATTGTTAAAAAACAACAAGGTAAAGGAAAATGGAGTGCTGTAAAAACTGGTTTTGAAGTTGCATCTGGAGATGTGTTGATGATTTTAGACGCAGACCTTACAGTTCCTCCTGAAATGCTTCCTAGATTTTATGAAAAGATTGCAAATAATTCTGCAGAATTTATTAATGGAACTAGATTAGTATATTCTATCGATAAAGGTGCTATGCAAACATTGAATTTTTTTGCTAATCATGTATTTGCCAAAATTTTCTCCTATATTTTAGGTCAAAATATTTCAGATACATTGTGTGGAACGAAAGTTATAAAAAAGTCTGATTACATTAGAGCTCTAAATAAAGTTGAAGAAGTAAATTTCAATGATCCATTTGGAGACTTTACATTAATATTTGGAGCATCTATGCTTGGTTTAAAGATGGTTGATGTCCCAATTAGATACAAGAGAAGGGAATATGGAGAAACACAAATTTCAAGATTTAAACACGGCCTATATTTGTTAAAGATATCTATCCAAGGGCTTATTAAAATCAAATTCATATGAAGCCCCAAAAGCAAAATAATTTTCGAAAGGAGGCTTTAACTCAAAATCTTGGTGTAAGGTACCTTTATAAAAAATTTCATGAAGAAATAAAGTCAAATCTTACTGACGGCATATCTTTAGAAATTGGTTCAGGGAACTCAAACTATAAAGATTTTGATGAGGTTGTTATTACTTCTGATATCACATATGATGAAAGACTAGATCTTGTTTTTGATGCTTTAAATATTCCTTTCAAAAGTAATTCTATTTCAAATATAATTCTTTTTGATGTGCTACATCATTTAGAAAAACCTCTTGATTTTCTAAATGAAGCCAGAAGAGTTCTTAGGAAGCATGGTCGTATTGTTTTAGTAGAGCCTTATGTTTCTCCAATAAGTTGGCTAATTTATAAATTATTTCATGACGAAGATACAAGTTTTCGATTTGATCTTGAATCACCATTTTCAGAGCAAAAAGGTAAAAAAAAACCTTTTGATGGTAATCAAGCTATTCCCTCTATAATTTTCTTTAAAAACCAAAAACTACTAAATAAAAAATTTCCATTTTTTAGAGTTATTATTAGTGAAAAAAGATCACTTTTTGCATACCCACTTACTTTTGGTTTAAAGAGTAAGGGTATTTTTCCACTTTCACTTATAAAACTTATATACATAATTGAGCGTCCTTTTGAAAAGTTATTGGGATCGTTTTTTGCTTTTAGAATGTTTGTAGTTATTGAGAAAATCTGATTATGAGTAATATATTTAATTCAGATATTGAAAATTTTGGAGTCTTGCTAAAAGGAAAATCAGTAAAATCTGTGCATGATTACCATGATAATTTTGATGCTTGTTTTGTTGTTAATAATTTTGAAAGAGAGCTGCTCCAATTTGAAAATATTTTAAAAGAAAAAGAGGTTGCGCATTTCATAAATAGATTACCTACAGCGCCAATGAGTTATAGTTCTTATATGGCAATTAATATTGAAAAAATAATGTTTATGAAGCCCTTTGACATTTTTGATATTAACATGCTAAGAAATTATTTTCTTTGTAAGGTTTTGAGAAAAAAAGTTTTCTTTTTGCCGCGCTCAATTCAAAGAAAAGATTGGGGGTTTGGTGATGAATACAAACATAAGTTTCCAAATGCTGGAATTCTTTCTTTGATTTATGTATTAGAAGTTATTAAACCTAAAAATCTCTGGGTATTTGGATTGGATTTTTACCATGGTGATTATTTGAGCAGAAGGAGTCACCAGAATCCTATTGAGTTACAGAGAGAGAAGTTTGATCGACTTAATCTTATTGACTTCACATCTAACTTATTTAGTTGCTACGAAGAAACAAAGATAAATATTGTTACAAGTTGTGAAGAATTTCCAGCTATGAATAATGTAAATAAAATCATTTATAACGATGAAGGAGTGTAAATGTTTAAATTAAAAAATAATGAATTTTATGTTATTGCTGAAATTGCGAATGCTGCACAGGGAGTTTATGAAGATAATTTCAAACTAATTGAACTTGCAAAAAAATCTGGCGCAAATGCAGTAAAGTTTCAGTTTTATAAGTATGATTATCTTGCTGCAAAATCTTACAGTAAATATGACATATATTCTAATACATTCTACTCTTCAGATGAAAGAGGTAACTTTATAGATCATGCTACTAAGCTTGGATTGGATGTATGGGTTGATATTTTTGATGAATGGGGATTTGAGGTTGCCAGTCAAAATATCGAAAAAATTAAGTGTATAAAAATTCCACCAACTATAATTCTTGATCAAGGCCTTGTTAATAAAATAATATCTTTAGAAACACCAGTTGCCCTAGGGGTTGGTGGCTATACTGATGAAGATATTGACTTCGTTTTAGAAGGGTTTAAACATATTAGTAATGAATTATTGTTACTTTATGGATTCCAAGGCTTTCCAGCGCAGTTATCTGATACTGTGATGTCAAGAATTCCATATCTAAAAAATCGCTATGGGTATGAGATTGGTTTTGCAGACCATGTTGATGCAAATTCTGAAATGGCTTTATTAGTGCCAGAATATGCATTTTTTGCAGGTGCCAGAATTATTGAAAAACACATTACCCTGGATAGGAGTCAAAAAGGTTTTGACTATTACTCAGCTCTTGAAGAAAGCGAATTTACCATAATGTGCCAAAGGCTTTCGGTCTGTGCAGATATTAATGGAAAAGGAGAGATAACAAATGGTCAAAAGGACTATTTAGTACATGCTACACGTGGAGTTTTAAAAGAAAGTATGGCCAAGGGGGAGGTTGTATACCTTGACAATATTTTTTATAAAAGAACCGACAACCCAAATGATTTTTTTCCAAATAAGGTTCAAATAAATTTTCCATATCGACTCACTCAAGATTTAAAAAAAGATGATGGATTAAACCCTGATAATACTATTAGTGAGTCTGTTGCCGCTGTTGTAATAGCAAGAATGGCTTCAAGTAGACTTCCTAATAAAGCGATTATTGAGATTGGTCAGGTTCCTGCTATTAATAGATGTATTGAGGCAGTTTCTGAAGCTTCAAAAGTTACAAATATAATTTTTGCAACGTCAACTAATTCTGAAGATGATATATTGGTTAACTTATTAAACGGTGTTGTCGAGACTTATCGTGGCTCTGATAATGACCCTGCACTTAGAATATATGAGGCAGCTTCAAAGAAAAATATTAAACACATAATTCGTATTACTGGAGATACTCCCTTAATCCTTCCAGACTTGTTGGATGAATTGGTTAATTCACATTTATTAAAAAAATCTGATTATTCGTTCGTTCAAAATGCACCTTTAGGTGTATCTGCAGAAATATTTACAATTGAATCTCTTGAATATATTCTTACTAACTATGAAACTGAAGGCAATAGTGAGTATTTGTCACTATTCTTCAAGAATAATGATAGTATTTTTAAAATAAATGCCTATTCTTCTGAATTGATAGATGATGAATGTATCAATTATAGGTTTAATCTAGACTACCCAGAAGACTATAAAGTTATTGAAAAGTTATTTCAATTAAAAAAGGATTTGCGAACACCATTTTTTTCCACTGAGTTATTTAGTATCGCTGCTATTAATCCGAAAATAATGTCAATAAACTCTAATATGAAAAAAAGGTATGATCAAACAAAACTTAAAGAGCATCTTTTTAATGTCACAACAACAAAGGTTAAAAAATGAGAGCTTCAGATAGAGAGGATAAATTATATGAGGATGGAAAAAGAGTAGAGATTTCATACGATGAAAACTTTATGTTTGATTTTTTAGAAAGATATGCAAAAAATGAATCTAAAGTTCTTGATGTTGGTTGTGGAACAGGTGAAATCTCTCTTAAGATTTCAGAAAGTGGTCATAATACTATAGGTTTGGATTTTTCAAAAATTGCTTTAGATGTTGCAAAATATCAAGGGGTTGACTGTTTCTGGTGTGATTTAGATGAGGGCATATCCCAGCCTTCAAATTTCTTTGACATAGTTTGGGCTGGCGATGTTGTTGAGCATGTTTTTGACCCATTGGGCTTAATTAGTGAAGTTGAAAGAGTTTTAAATCCAGATGGATTGTTCTTATTCAGCATTCCTTACGATTTGCATATAGCCAATAGAATTAGATCAATTTTTGGTATTTCTTATCAGGAGCCTATTTATAAGGCACTACGCCAATGCAAGCACCATACTTTTTTTACTGACTCTTTGGCTGAGTATATGTTGGCTGAAAATAATTTCAAAGTTTTAGATAAAGTTTATATAAATAGAATTCCTAAAACAAACAAACTTTTTTCAACAAGATTTAAGTATTCAAGAATTATTGGCCATTCAATTGTCTATGCAGCAAAAAAAATAAATGACTAATACTTTGCTGAAAAATCCACTTGTTACAATATATATGCCACTATATAATGCCGAGAAATTTGTATTAAGATCAATCAATAGTATAAAAAATCAAACGTATAAAAATGTTGAAGTAATTCTTATTAATGATGGCTCCTCAGATAAAACTACAGAAATTATTGAAAAGGAATTCTCAAAAGAAAAAAAAATTCGAATTTATCATCAAAGTAATAAGGGTCTGAATACAACTAATAATGTAGCACTTAGACTTGCAAATGGAAAGTATATCACTCGTTTAGATCCAGATGACATTCTATGCAATAATGCAATTGAAGAGCTTGTAAAAGTTTTAGAGGATGATAAAGATGCTGGTTTAGTCTACCCAGATTATTATATTGTAGATGAGTATGATAATATTATTTCAAGAGTTTTTAATGAACCTATTGAAGATAGGGTTATGATGGATAGAGCTCCACATGGAGCTTGTACTTTGTTTAGGGCTGATATATTAAGGCAGCTTGGGGGGTATTATGATTCTTTTAGATGTCAGGATGGATATGATATCTGGTTAAAATTTATTAAAAAGCACAAACCTAGAAATATTAATAAACCACTCTTTAGATATACTAGGCATGAAAACAATCTAACTAATGATAAAGAAAAAATCTTGGAGACAAGATATAGCATTCAGAAGAAATACTATGATGAGAATATTTCATCAACAAAGAAGGTTCTTGGCATAATCCCTATAATTACTAACCCAATTCACCATTCATCAAGACCTTTTACCATATTGAATGGAAAGCCCCTTATTTGGTATACGTTGTCAGAAATTATTAAATGCCAGAGAGTAGATAAATTTATTATTACTACTGATTCTGAAGAAATAGCAGAATATGCAAAACCATTTGGTATTGAAGTTATCATAAGGAAAGATAGTTTGACTAATATGTTTGCAAAAATGAATGATATTATTAAAGATGTTTATGAATCAATACATAATAGAGATGACTATGAAGCAATATGTTTGCTGTACATAAATTCACCATTAAGAAGCTCAGAAAATATTGATTCTGCTATAGATATTTTCCATATTTTTGATGCTGATTCAGTAATAGCTGTTGAAGAAGTAACAAATGAAATTTTCAAATCCTCAACTTCTGGTATTCAGCCGATTTCAAATAATGAGAATAAAATAAAATATGAAGATGATGCTTTATTTATAGATACTTCTTCTATATATCTTACAAAAATTGCATTTTTTAAGAAAACTGGAAAAAGAGTTGGTGGGAACATAGGTAAAATCGTTGTTCCTCGACTTAATGGGATTAAAATCGAGTCCAAATTAGACTTGGAAATTGTAGATGCAGTATTAAAAAAAAAATATTTGGAGAATTAAAAATTTATGAGTAATAAAAATTATAAATTGGCTGATGTCGGTTTTGATAAAATCTTGGTGCATAAAAATGATCCTGGAATTTCAAGAACTTTAAGCAGATATAAGAAAAAGACTAAATGGCCTAGAGAGCCAGAATTTATGGAAATTTCTTCAAGTGAAATAAATAAAGGTGATGTGGTTCTAGATATTGGAGCAAATATTGGCTTTATGACTGCTTTCTTTTCCAAGATGAATGGACAAAGTGAAATATATGCTCTAGAGCCCGATCCATCAAACTATAAATTATTACAAGAAAATATTAGTTTGCTTGGAATTGAATCAACTGTTATGGCAGAAAATATTGCTGTATGGAAAGAGGATGGGAATGTAGAGCTTAATATTTCTCAATCTTCTAATTTGCATAGTATTCATAATAAAGGTGCTGGTAATACAATCTCAATCCCAGCAGTATCAGTTAGTTCATTTTTAAAGGATAAAAAAAGCCCATCATTTATTAAGATGGACGTTGAAGGTGCGGAAGTTGAAATTTTCGAAGGTATGAAAAATTTTGTACTAGACACTAAACATACGATAAAGATTCTAGTAGAATTGCATCCAAATTACTATTCGGATCATCATAGCTTTACTCCTCAGCTGGAATGGTATTTTAAAAATGGATTTAAAGCAAAATATTTAATTTCTGCTACTGTTGCTGAACCAGACTTCTTTTCGAAAAAGTCCTTTAAACCTGTTGAAAAATACTCTATGGGTGGTTATTCAAGAGGTCTCTATGAGAATTTAGATATTAATACAATAGTTGAGGCAATCAATAATAAAGAGCCTCAGAAATTTTATCCACCCACAAGACTTAACAGGGTGTTATCTTTTTTTGGCCTTCCTACAAAACATGACTACACAAATAAAATTGTTCGTGGGCTTCTACTTGTTAGAGAGTGATAATTTATATTAGTAAAATATACTTAGTAGTTAAAATTAATTTTTTGAAGATTTGTAATGGAGTTTAAAAATGACTTGTAGAGCTTGTGGTAATGAAGTGCTGGATTCAAAAGTAAGAATGACCTTAACTGACAGATATTCTGAAAATAAAAGAAAGGTTGATTTTTTTGAGTGTCTGGAGTGTGGTAATTTTTCTGCTGATCCAATATTGGATGAAAAATATCATCTTAATAGGTATAAAAATAATCATTCCTGGGGTCTAACATCAGATGAGAAGTGGTATAAATTTTTCTCTATGCGTGAAAAAAGCCAATATAAAATTAATAAAAAAATAGTTAATAACTTTGGTAAGCATTTCAATAAATCTTCTTTTATCAAACACCTAGATGTTGCTTGTGCTGAAGGTGTTCTTGTTACTTCAGTTTCTAGCAATACCTACTGGCTAACTTCTGGAATTGAGATTGACAAAAATGCTTCAAGTTGGGGCTCTTCAAGAGGAAGAAATATAACTAATCAAAAATTTTCTTCAAGTGTATTTAAAGCTGGGGAGTTTGATCTAGTTTCAATTCATGAAGCATTGGATCATTTTAATAGTATTTCAAAAGTATTAAACCAGATTAATGAAATAACTAAAAAAGATGGTATGATTTCTCTAGTTCATACTTTCTATAACTTTGAGCATGAAGAAAAGAATGATAAATTTCACCATTCCACATATTTTACAATGGATGGAATCAAAAATATATTAACAAAGCACGGGTATAAATTTATAAAAGCCTATCGTTTGCCAAAGCCAGGCAAATTTCCACGTAACCTACTTAATAAAAGATTCATAAATAAATATCAAATCATAGGTGTTAAGCTTTAAAGTCATATATGGCTTTACAAAAATATATGTCCAATCCACTCAATAGTTTAGCAATAATTAGAAAAACAATTTGGAGTAATAAAGATTTTTATTAAAGTGCTACTAGATAGATGATGTTTGGAATATTATCTTCCTATATATTAATAGGTTTTTTTGCTGTTAATCAGCTATTTATTAAAAAAAATTCTAAATTTATTTTCCTACCATCCCACATGTTATTTTTTATAATTTACTGCTCTGGTTTAGTAAATTTTATTCTTTTTATTAATACAGATTTAATATTAGGTAATTTTTCAGATGCAATAACTAGCCGACATATATCAACCTTTCTAATTGAAGACAACATTGATCAGTCTTTGTTCTACGAAATCCATATATTTAATGTTATTTTTCTTTTTGTGTTGTTAATATTTTTTTTTAGTAACATTTATACAAGCAAATTATATTTTAACTTTACTAATTTAAATATAAAAATTTCAGAAATATATGATAGAAATAAGAGAATTAAAATATTCCTAACTTTCTTATTTTTTTTATTATTAAGCCCAGTAAAACTTATTTTTTCATTCTTTTATGACGCATCTTTTTTAACTTTGAGTCTTATTTGTATTGAGTGGATTGGAAGGGTTGAAACAAAAATAAATTTTAATTTTAAAGTTACTATTTCTATATTTCTTCTTCTTGTTATTACAGTTTTATATCCATCTCTAATCAGTATATTTAATGAGGGTTATTCCCTTGAAATTCCTAGAGGCTCTTTTGTTAAATATATTATAATTATTCTATTATTTTCAAGTTTGAATCAATTATCTAATTTTAAAGTTGATCCGACTAAACTGATAAAATATCTTATATTTGTTTTTATCATTGTATTTTTTCTTGATGTAATCCAGGACTTAAGTGCCTTCTCTGAGCACTCATTATTCGAGAAGTTATTTAGAATTTTATATATTTTTGAGCATACAATCTTTAGAAATGCTGTCGTAGTTCTTAATAATGTTAAGGATTCAAATACTTACCTATATGGAGAAACATATCTTAATGCGATTCATGGATTAATCCCTTTTACTGGCGTTGAGCGAGGATTATCTAAAAGCATAGTTTTGTTGTATGAAAATTTATTGGAAGAAAGCTTTAAGGGCAAAGGCTTTGCTTCAGGTTATATTTCTGAAGGGATATTAAATTTTGGTATTTATTTTGGTGCTATCTTCACAGCAGTTATTATTTCCACATTGTTATTTTTTACAGATTATATTTTTTCTATTTACAAGCGTTCATTTTTACATTCTTTAACTGCTATTTATCTCACCTCTTTATTATATTTACTGTTTAGATATGACACTGCAGTTATTCTCCGTAAAATTGAATATGGATTGATTTTGTTGTTGTTGTTGGTTATTGCATATTCAATAATTGGGTTCATTAGTTCTAAGCTGTCTAGTAGGCATAATGTCAAACATTAATTAATACTATATTTTTTCAAGTTATAATTTTTTTAGGAGTACTTAAAGCTTGTACAAAAAAAGTCCCACATTTGCTATTTATTTATGCTCTCTAATTTGGTTTGTACTGGTGTTATTTTTATATTTGATACCATTTATTTCCTTTATTAATAATGTACTCCTGGTATTTAAATCATGGATATTATAAAAACTATCCTGCTTAGTTTATCTTTTGTTGGTATAGGGTCAATTGGCCTCTATCCAATAAGAAATTTGATAAGCAAGTATGGTATTTCTTTTTATGTAGTCAATTCTTTTATTATTGGTTTTGGCTTTATTGGCTGGATAAGTTATTACGCTCTATTGACTGGGTTATTTGGGTTTAATTTTGTTATTTTTTTTACTTCTGTTGGTTTATTTTTATTAATTTTATTAATATTATTTTTTAAAAATAATTCACTCATTAATTTTTCTTTTGACCTTAGAAGTTCAATAGTTGAATACATCCTTCTTGGCCTAATCATTTGTTTTTCAGTTCTTGATATTATTATTTCGTTGGCTCCTCCATCTAATGCTGACAGCTTAGGCTATCATTATTATATTGCTAAAATTTTTAGTATTGAAGACAACTTAGTGTTTTTTCCAAGAGCTGCAACTGGAGCAGTCCCACTAATTATTCAAACTATCTATGCTTATGTGTATGAATTTTCTGGTGAGTTGGGTATGACTCTTATGGGTGGAATAACAAAATTAGTATTTACAATTTCTTTTTATTGCCTGTCTAGAAATTTGCTAGAAAGAAAATATGCATTAATGATAACAGCTGTAGTTATAAGCATTCCTGCAATTGTCTATGGTGGAAGTAATGGGGATGTTGACTTAAGACTCGGTCTATTTGTAATTTCTGCCTTTTCACTATTCTTTGTTTGGAGAAGTTTAGACTCACACAATAATTCTATTCAATATCTTTTATTTCTAATTTTTGTAGTTTCTGGTTTTTATGCAGCAGGGAAATATTATGGATTATTTTTTCTTTTTTCTTTTTGGCTATATTTTTTGAAGTATAAAAGGCCTCGCTATCTTTTTATTGCCTCAGCTGGTGCAATTCTTGCAGCACACCAGTGGTATGTTTGGAATTTTATTAATACAGGAGATCCATTTTTTCCGATTCTATTTGAATATATTGGACAAGAGCTTACATTTTGGAGTAATGAGCAAAATAGTTTCTTCAAAATGTTGTATAGGATAGAGCAACCAGTAAGTAATAATATTTTATGGTATTTATCATATCCATTTCGCGTTCATCTTATTCCTTTAGACGGATTTCATGCTTTAAGAATCGGCCCAGGATTTTTTCTTATGCTTATCTTTCCATTTTCCCTATATTGGTTAGCCAAGAACTTTAAGAACCCCAGATTACAGGATAATAATTTTTTGGTTTTAATACCTATAATTTTTTACACCTTATGGTTTTTTATTGGTTCATCCCAAAGATTTAGATATTTGTTACCTATCTATCCAATTGTCATGCTGTATTTTTTTTATTTGTATAATAATTTTGTTAATGAATATAATCTTAAGAAAAGGTTTTTTTATTTAATTCCTCTATTCTTTGTTTTATCTCTTCAATCTGCAGCATATGCGCTTTATAGTGCGCAACCAATAAAATATTTTTTTGACAATTCCTATGAAAGAAGCCAATACGTGGTTAATAATGTCCCATGGGTGTCAGTAATTTTTTGGGCAAATCAAAACTTACCAGAAAATGCTTTTATTTATTCAGATATTAGACAGCATCGCTATTTCTCTGACAGAAAAATCTTTATTGGGCAGCCAATACTTCAAGATCAAATAAAAATTAGACCCACCTCTTCTTTAGAAGATTTTTTAGATTCTACAAGATTATTAGGAATAACTCACTATCTCACTAGGCCTGCCTTGTCTGGTCTTTTCTCACCTAAAGGTAAAAAATTATCATCATATGAGTCACATATGGTAAAGCTTTTTGAGGGAAATTGTTTAACTGAAGTTGAAAGGGTTCAGGTCAGAGATTTTGGCTCTCGATCCTTAAAAGTTGACTCAAATGAATATAGTATTGAGATGGGTGTCTATACTTTAATTGATGATTGTGCTAAGTAAATATGTCGAATAAAAAATGTACTATTTTAATGTGTGCTTATAATGCTGAGAAATATATTTATGATGCTATACATAGTTGTTATACATCAGATGAAGACTCGCTTTTTGAGCTTATTATTGTTGATGATTGTTCTTCAGATAATACT
>Ga0209709_10000901_pt1 | contig 27873 bp, 32 predicted proteins | sample ArcticOcean_MG_C_2_FD_187435 | JGI IMG/M metagenome (GOLD analysis project Ga0209709, IMG submission 187435) | Marine microbial communities from western Arctic Ocean - ArcticOcean_MG_CB4_136 (SPAdes) (version 2) | ecosystem: Environmental > Aquatic > Marine > Oceanic | place: Arctic Ocean...
GAAGAACCTTCTGATGGTTGGTCTAATGCAATCTTCGCCAATTGCCTGATTGAAACTGTTCCAAATCTATTATGGACCGACAGGTAGGAAACACCTTTTTTACCAGGGAAATCTCTTTTAAGTTTGTAGTCATGAATTCTTTCTTTAAAGTCTTCAATTAATAATTTTCCACCAGCCTCGCCTACGGGGATTGCTAAATCTTTCAAATTAGATATTTTAAAACCAACGTCATCAAGACTTAGCATAGCTACTGGATCAATTTTTGCGTAATTTGTACTAAGTGCTTCACAATCAAATTGAGTGACCCCCTCAATGAAAATTCTCTTAAGATAATTATTTTTATACGGAGTAAAAACAGTATAAGGGGTTCCTGATTGCGTTAAAATTTCATTTTCTTCGTAAAGTACTTGGTCTTTATATTGGAAGCCTTTAATTCTTAATTTTTTAATTATTTCAGTGTCTCTTTTATTTGCATATGCTTCGTAATCTTTATTCATATATATGGCATCGCATTGATATTTCTCTACAAGCCTTGGAATTATTATCTTGGGATCTCCATGCTCAATAATTAGATCTGAACCAAATTTATTTAATTGACTTTTAATTTGGAGTAATGACTCCCAAATAAACTCGACTCTCTGATCTACTTTATCCTTAAGTGCATCTAATATATTTGAATCAAAAATAAATGCGCAATGAACAGAGTTGGACTCCTTAAGAGCATTGTAAAGAGCAGCATTATCGTATAATCGAAGATCCCGCCTTAGCCACAACAAGCTTTTTTTAAATTTACTCACGGTGGTATGGGTGATTATTTAACATTGAGAGAGACCGGTAAATTTGCTCAGCAAGAAAAATCTTGACCAGATGATGAGGGAGGGTCATGTATGACAGACTTAAAGTAGCCGAAGACGAATTGGTTACAGATGAATCAAGGCCATCTGCACCGCCAATAACAAATGTAATTGACGAAAAATTCTCTATCCAGCTTGATATTTTTTCTGAAAATTCTTTGGAGGAATAGTGATGACCATTTTCATCCAGTGCAATTAAATAAGTGCCCTTGGTATAATTGAGTAGCTTACTAGCTTCTTGTTTCTTTTTTTGGGTGATAGAATCAAATTTCGTTTCAGACTTTATTTCAACCCATTCCAATGAGCATTGGTGCGTTATTCTTGTTGTGTATGTCGTCAATGATTCTGATACCCATTTGGGTGGTTTATTTCCTACAGATACTATTCTTATTTTCACGCGGATTAAATGCTTAACTTACAGTCCATAATTCTTCTAGGTTGTAATATGCGCGTGTGGGAGGCGTCATGATATGTACAATAATATCCCCTACGTCTACTAGTACCCAGCCACCTTCTTGCTCTCCTTCAACACCAATCACTTCAATATCAATTTCTTTCATTTTTTCTACTACGTTCCTTGCAAGCGCTTTAGTTTGTCTGGATGAGCTAGCGCTAGCAATGATCATGAGATCTGCGACTGAGGTAAGCTTTCTTACATCAATTGATATAATATCAAAGGCTTTAATATCCTCTAGTGCTAGGGTAATTTTTTTTTGTATATTTTTAACTGAGGTCAAGGGTAAAGTTTAAGCTGCTTGTATTGCAATAGAATGTTTGCTGATCGTAATCTCATTTTTAATATTTACGTAAACAAGTAGCGGCTCATATTTTTCTAATTCTTGTTCGTTGTAATTTCCATAAGTAGCAATAATTAACATGTCACCAGGGTTTGCTTTATGAGCTGCGGCGCCATTGATAGAAATAATACCAGAATTTTTTTCTGCAGATATTGCGTAGGTTGTGAAGCGCTCGCCATTTGTGATGTTGTAAATATCAATTTGTTCGTACTCATTAATATTTGCAGTTTTAAGTAACTCTATATCGATAGCGCATGACCCTTCATATTCTAGTTCAGAGTGCGTAACAATAACGCGATGTAGTTTGGATTTGAGCATTACTCTTTGCATGTATTTAAATTCTCTTTAAAAATCGTAATCATTATAGTCAGTTAGGCTGGTCTATGCAAAATTCTATATTATCAATTAATCGGACACCCTTAAATATGCCAGCACCTAGAATTATAAGCTGACTATCTTTAGATGATGATTCACTTAGGTCAGAAACTTTTCTTATTTCAATGTATTCAATATCCCAATCCAGACCTTCTAATTTCTTTGTACCATTATAAATTATATTACGATAATTATTATTATGACTAGATTTTATTTGATTAACAATATTTTGTAGTTCCTTATAGAGGTTTGCAGCATTAATTAATTGCTTCTCTGGATATAAGTTATTACGTGAACTAAGTGCTAGCCCATCTTTATTTCTTATTGTTGGCCCTCCAATAATCTCTATTTTTGGGTAATTATACTTTGTAAACTCCTTAATTAAAAAAAGTTGTTGGTAATCCTTTTTACCGAAAATAACTACTTGTGGACTTACTAGATTAAATAATTTATCAATAATAGTGATGACCCCATTGAAATGACCTGGTCTAGACTTTCCGCAGAGCTCATTTGCAATTGGAGGAAGGTCGTATTTATTGTTTGTATGACTGGGATAAATCTCTTCTATACTCGGCATAAAAATAATTAAATTTTCGTATCTTGTAAGTAATTTAATGTCTCTATCAGGAGTTCTTGGATAGTTTTTTAAATCCTTGCTTGAGGTAAATTGAGCAGGATTAATAAAGATAGAGACTACAACAGTTTTAGAGGCTGATATAGCTATATCAACGAGGCTCAAGTGACCTTCGTGGAGGTTTCCCATAGTGGGAACAAATGCAATATTTTTTTTGTTGGAAAGTAATTTACGAATATCTTGAATGCTATCTACTTTAATCATTAATAGTTTTTTTATGAACGGTCTCGATAAATTTTTTAATTGCAGATATACAAGACTTAGGTTTATTGGTAGACCCATTTTTTTTTACTTTTAAAAATTTTGAAGTAACGCCAATTAGGTCATAAATAATTTCAACATTACCCCTACATAAATTTGATGATCTAAAAGCAATGGTTGGGATAGTTAAATTTTTTGTTATTAATTTATCTGTATCACTTCCCATCATTGAAAGTACAATCATCTGAGCCCCATTTTCTTGTAGGTTCAGTGCTATTGCTAAATTTTTTTTCGGGTCTACTTTAGCTAATGGTGAGCTCATTGATTGAGGAATATATCCAATATGTGCACAAACCTTTATCTTATTTTCAGATAAGAATTTAATGAGTGGTAATGCAGAGCTGCCACCCTCTATTTTTATCATATCTGCGCCTGCATTAATTAAAGCCTTTGCATTTATCAGTCCATCATTTTGAGTTCCTAATCCCAATAGAGGCATATCTGCAATTATTGGGAGAGAAGTTGATCCAAGCCTGACTGCTCGAGTGTGATAAATCATTTCATCTACACTTACCTTTTTAGTACTTTTATTTCCCTTAATAACAATACCTAATGAATCACCAACTAGCACTGCATCACATTTGCATTGTTCTAATAGGCTAGAAAATGTAGCGTCATAACATGTGATTATGGAGATATTTTTTTTCTTTAGTAATGTATTTATTCTGCTCATATTAGTTTTGGATAAAAGTATTCCCTGATACTTGAGATTTGCTCTATTCGCTCTATTAGCATATTTAATGCTGACTTATCCTCTAAAATATCTAGGTCCTGATTGTTAACAATTAATACGTTTGAGTTATGATTATTATGAAAATAATTACTGTAAGATTCTGCGATTTTCTCAAGATATTCGGTTGTAATTCTTTGTTCGTATTTAATATTTCTTTTTTCAACGCGATATCTCAATAAATCAATTGGTGTTTGAAGGTAAATCACTAAGTCTGGGACAGGAACCTTGAGCTCTAGGTGCTCATAGATCTGGTGGTAAAGTCTGTATTCATCATTATCAAGGTTTAACTTTGCGAAGATGGGATCCTTTTGTAAAAAGAAATCTGAGATTACACCGCTTCTAAAGAAATCTTTTTGTTTTAGTTCGTTAATTTGATTGGCCCGTTGAAAAAGAAAAAAAAGCTGAGTAGGAAGTGCATAATGCTTCATATCCTCATAAAAATTAGGTAAAAAAGGATTTCTTTCTGCCTTCTCAGAAAACATATGAGCATTAAATTGATTCGCTAGGAGCTTTGCTAGGGTAGACTTTCCAGAGCCAATTGGCCCCTCTACAACAATATATGGGTATTTATTAAAAATATTCAAGTTACTACCTTTTTAATATTTTGTATTGTCAATCCTGATATAAGGTTACTAACTGAGCCATATTTAGGAATTTCAATTATAGGTGAAATTTCTAGAAGAGGTATTAATACAAATAATCTTTCATGCATTCTTGGGTGAGGAATAGTTAATGATTTACTTTCCAGTATTAAATTATCGAACAATAAAATATCAAGATCTAATGTTCTTGGTCCATTCTTTTCTTTTCTAATTCTTCCAAATATACGCTCAATATCAAAAAGCTTTATAAGTAGGTTATTATGATTTATTGGTGAATAAATTTGAACAACAGCATTAATAAAATTTGGTTGCTCGAAAAACCCTATAGGTGGAGTCTCATATAAGCTTGAGGTTGCAATAATATTTACATCGTCTATTTCATTAATTAGATGAATAGCGTCCTTAATTTTTTGTTTAGGATTATCTAGATTACTTCCTAAGCCAATAAATATACTATGCATTTTTTCTAAAATTTCGCTGTTTAATTAATTTATTTTTTGTATCTTCATTTGCTTCTATAAAATTTGTCCACCAAGAAGCATTATTTTTTAGCTTTTCATCTTGTAGGCTTCTAAGCATCAGAAAGTCATATGCTGCTCTAAATCTAGGATGACTTGATAGACGATATGTTTTTTTTGGATTTAAATTTTCAAAGCGGGGTTGAAGCCGCCATATTTCAGACATAGTGATAGCAAACCGTTTTTGAATTGGAAATATTTTTGATTGTTTGAGTAGCGTATTATCAATCGCCTCATTTAGTGCTGTTGTTGGATGAATATTTTTATAGCTTTTGTCCCAGGCTAATTTAACATCCGGCCATAAAAAAACTGCTAGAAGAAAGCCTGGGTTGATGGACTTATTATTTGATACTCTATAGTCAGTGTTAATAAGACCCTGATTTATAAACTCATATGATTCTTCGCGAAGTAGAGATGGAAAGTATTTATGTGCTAATTGAAATTTCTTAAATAAAACCATACTTTTAACCCCATGCCCAGTTAAAAATAACTTCATAATTTCATCGAATAGTCTGGAGTAAGGTACTTTGTCGAGAAGGGATGCTGAATCATTAATATGGTCAGTTAGTGATTTATTAAGGAGTATACCTAGCTTTGCTGAGAAACGAATACCTCTTAGGATTCTTATTGGGTCTTCATTAAATCGAATTTTTGGATCCCCAATTAGATCTAACTCTTTTTTTTGAATTGCCTTTACACCACCATAGAAGTCAATTAATTTATTTCTTACTGGGTCATAATATAAAGCATTGCATGTAAAGTCTCTTCTGGCGGCATCTTCATGAATAGAACCAAATTCGTTGTCCTTGAACACTCCATTTGCCATTTTAATTTTATTTTGAGGAGGCGACCTAAATGTAGAGACTTCTATCGTTTCAAAATACCTAATAACATGAACAATTTGAAATCTTCGCCCAATAATTCTTGATTTTTTAAAAATTGAACGTACTTGTTCAGGGGTCGCATTTGTTGCTATGTCGAAATCTTTTGGCTTCTGATTAATTAAGATGTCTCTAATTGCGCCCCCAACAATATAGGCGTCATATTTGTTATTTATGAGTGTTTCTATTATTTCAATTGCAAATGGACTAATTAAGTCGTGATTAATTTTTTCAGGACTAAAGTACGAACCTATTTTTTTTTTAATAACTTTAAGAAAATTACCGGTCATGAATTGATAGTATTAAATATTTTTCTTCCAAAAAATATCATGGATATTTTTTGACTTATTGAAGTGCCGGGCCAACACGAAAAGGAAATCTGACAGTCTATTAATATACTTTAAGGAGACTTCGTTTACTTTATCTCTTTTATTCAATTTGAATAAATTTCTTTCCACCCTCCTACATATAGTTCTGGCTAAATGTGTATAAGCAGATATCCTAGACCCCCCAGGCAGAATAAACTCTTTTAGAGGAGGTAGCTCTTTGTTCATTTTATCAATATTAGACTCGAGAAATTCAACTTTTAATATTGTCAGCTTTGTATAGTTAGGGATGGATAGCTCTCCACCTATATCGAATAAATCATGCTGTATTTTTTCAAGCCATTCATATTCTTTAGCCGAAATGTCTTCACTAATAATTATTCCAATAACAGAATTGAGTTCATCAATACTACCTAGCCCTTCAATTCTTGAATTAAATTTTTCTATCCTTGTGCCATCACCTAATCCAGTCTTACCATCATCACCAGTTTTTGTATAAATTTTTGTTAGTCTATTTGCCATATTTTTCCTTAGACTTATTGTACATTAACCTTCTTTATCTAAAGCCTTTATAATGATCTAAAATGAATAAATCTTTTCCTATTGGTATTTTTGATTCTGGTGTTGGAGGGCTGTCTGTCCTTAAAAAAATTCATACTAAACTACCAAAAGAATCCTTAGTTTATGTAGCCGACTCAATAAATGCCCCCTATGGCCCAAAAAATAATTCTTTTATATTAGAGCGGTCAATTACCATTGTTGATTTTTTAGTTGCAAACCATCAAATTAAATTATTAGTTATTGCTTGCAATACTGCAACAGCTTCGGCTATAAGTAAATTAAGAGAAATATATGATTTTCCTATTATTGGAATGGAGCCTGCAATAAAGCCTGCCAATGAAGCCTCTCGAAATAAAAAAGTCGGTATATTAGCAACAGAAGGAACAATTAACAGTTCAAAATTTTCAGCACTTCTTGATTCTTATTCTGGTGAGACACAGTTTTTCACACAGCCTTGCATTGGTTTGGTTGAGTATATAGAGCGTGGGAAAATTGACTCTAATGATGTTATTTCCTTAATACATAAAAATTTAATACCATTGCTAGAACATAATGTTGATGTTGTTGTTTTAGGATGCACCCACTATATTTTTATTAAAAAAATTGTTGAAAGTTTTTTTAATAATAAAATTACTATCATTGATACTGGAGAAGCAGTAGCTTTCCAGACCCAAAATAAATTAAAAGAATTTAATTTTGAGAGTGATAAGTTAGATGGTAAACATGTCATTTATAGTAATAGTAAAAATTCAAAAATGCATTTAACTATTAATTCATTATTAGAAGATCACGACTTTCATTTTGACTTTCAAACTAATTGGGATGAGACCCTTTAAGCTTATAAGTATTTCCGCAATATGGACAGGAACTGGTACCACCAGATTTTATTTCCATGAAAACACGAGGATGCATAGCCCACGAATTTGCATCGTCGGGCGGGCAGAATAATGGTAGATCTTTTTCAGTTATTGTAGTTATATTTTGTTTTTTACTAATCAATATAGCTTAACCAGTGATTATATTTATCATTGCTACCCTTAACTGCATCAAAGTATATAGATTGAATTTCACCTGTAATTTGGCCACGAACTCCGCTTCCTATATCTCGTTTATCTAATTGACGGATAGGAGTTACTTCCGCGGCTGTTCCAGTGAAGAATGCTTCATCCGCAGTATATATTTCATCCCGTGTAATATTTCTTTCGATGATATCAATTCCTAGATCCTTAGCAATTGTCATTACTGAATCTCGAGTGATTCCTTCAAGTGCACTAGTTAGTGATGGAGTTAAGAGTTTTCCATTTTTAATAATAAAAATATTTTCTCCAGAGCCTTCTGCGACGAAGCCTTGAGTATCTAGCATAAGTGCCTCATCATATCCATCGGTAGTTGCTTCTTGATGAGCGAGGATTGAGTTTAGATAATTACCATTCGCTTTAGCTTTACACATCGTGCTGTTTATATGATGTCTAGAAAAAGAAGAGGTTTTAACTGTAATTCCTTTTTCTAAAGCCTCTTGACCCATATACGCACCCCAGCTCCATGCAGCAACAATTAGGTGCGTTGTAAGTGTTGTTGCAGAGATACCCATAGCTTCAGACCCATAAAATGCCATTGGCCTAATATAGGCTGACTTTAAATTATTTTCACGTACTGCTGTTTTATGAGCTTGATTTACAGTCTCTTTATCGTATGGTATTTTTATACCAACAATATGTGCGGAATTGAATAATCTTTTTGTATGGTCTTCAAGCCTAAATATAGCAGCGCCCGTTTTTGTTTCATAGGCCCTAACACCCTCGAATACTCCAAGACCGTAATGAAGTGTGTGAGTTAAAACGTGCGTTTTAGCATCGCGCCATGGAACTAATTTATTGTTAAACCAAATAAATCCATCTCTATCGTCCATTGATTGTGGAATTGCCATATTTTTCCTTTAAATAATTCTTAACAATACGTTTAAGCACTTATTTTGACACAAGATAACATGATAAAATAAATAATTATTTTTTAGAAACTTTATTATGCGTAATTATCTATTATTATTCCCATTAATTTTTCTTCTATTTTCTTGTTCAGAGAGCTCTAATTTAAGGTTTAATGGCTCGGATATTACTGAAGCCAAACTAAACCCCTCATTTGAACTAACTTCTCATTTAGGAAAAATTACAAATATAGATGACTTTAGTGGGAAGGTGCTAGCAATTTTTTTTGGATTCACGCATTGTCCAGATGTTTGCCCAACTTCGATGTATGAACTAAAGGCTATAAAAGATTCACTAGGAAATGATGGGGATAAGTTGCAGGTTATTTTCGTGTCACTTGACCCCGAGAGAGATAGTATTGGGCTATTAGAAAAATTTATCCCATCATTTGATTCTTCTTTTATTGGGCTCACAGGGACGGCCGCCGACATAAAAAAAATAGCTGGACAATATAAAATATATTATCAGAAAGTTGGAGACGATAAAAATTACACAATTGATCATAGTTCGGCTATCTATTTAATTGATAAAAAGGGAGATATTCGAATACGCCACCCTTACGGATCATCTCAGGAAATGATAGTTAATGACATTAGGGCCTTATTATCAATCTAATCGATAAAGTTGGAAGCCTATTAATTTGAGTTGTGTTTGCGCTTCTTTGTAGTCTGGAAAAATTTCACCAACCAAACCCCAAAACTCTTGTGAATGATTCATGAATTTTAGATGAGAAAGTTCGTGGCAAATAACATAATCAACAATGTGTTCAGTAGACAGAATAAGGCGCCAGTTTAACATTACCTCTTTCTTGCTATTACAAGAACCCCATTTAGTCTTCGCATTTGATAAGAGAACCTTTTTTGGAAGAAGGTTGTTATTTACTGAATAAAAATCTACTCTTTTCATGAGGTAATTAAGCGTATATTCCTTAAGCCATCCAATAAAATATTTTTTTAATTTATCTTGCTTACTGAGGTCATTAAAAGACAAGAAGCACGAATTATTTTGGAGGTATATTTTTTTTTGACCACCTGATAATTGAAGTGTAATTTTTTTACCAAGAAGGTTAAATTCTTGCCCATTTTTTATAGTGAATGGGGGAGCTTTTATTTTTATAAGATTTAATTTTGATTCTATCCATTTTTGTTTTGAGATAATTACCGTATTTATGTGTTTTTTTGACACAAATATTGGGGCATGAACGATTAATCCATCTCTGGTAATTTTTAAGCCGATTGACCGCCTATATTTTTTTATTAATAAATAGTTAATTGTATCGCCGTTAATTAAATCGATAGACTCTGTGGATTCAAATTTAGCATTAAGCATTGATAGTTTCCATCTCATTTTCTATCCAGATTTTAACATCTTCATTTAATTTCTCAGCAGTTTTTCCTTTAGATGGAATTGGTTTGCCTATGGATACATTAATTACGCCTGGGTTCTTTATGAATGAGTTCTTAGGCCAAAATATTCCACCATTATGTGCAACAGGTATAATATCTGTATTCGATTTTATAGCGAGCCAAGCTCCTCCAATATGGTATTTGCTTGGCTCTCCTGGTTTAATTCGAGTACCTTCTGGGAATATAACAATACAAAAACCTTTTTTTAGGCGATCAAGTCCTTGGGTAAGCATCTGATCTAAGGATTTTTTACCTGCTTTTCGATTTATTGCGATTGGTGAAGACATGGCTAAGCCCCAGCCAAAAAATGGCACCCATAGTAATTCTCTTTTAAGGACCCACACTTGAGGAGGAAATATTTTTTGAAAGGCTAGAGTCTCCCATGCTGACTGGTGTTTAGAAAGGATTAACGAGGGATATTTAGGGATATTTTCTACACCATTAACCTTGAAACTAATGTTACAAGTTATCTTTAACCAGAAAAGCATTGTTTTTGCCCATAATGAGATATATTGGTATCGCCTGAGGGGGCTAAATGGAATACATAATAATATTAAAATCGTAAAAGGTATTGTAAATATCCACATACCTAATTGAAAAATTAACGATCTAATAATTAGTACCATAATATTTAATATTTCTCTATTATGGCTTCTGCTGCTTCAAATAAGTCATTAAAAATCCAGGTATTTTTTGGATATTTTTTTTGAAGTAATGTTTCTTCCCCATTCCCTGTCTTAACTAGTATAGGCTGAGCTCCAATTTTTTTATATGCCTGAAGGTCTCTTATTGAGTCTCCTACAGCAGGAATTTTTTTTAATGAAATTGAAAATCTTTTACTAATTTCCTCATACATTCCAATATCTGGCTTTCTGCAATTACAATTATCTTCATCTGTATGGGGACAGTAAAAAATTGCATCAACTGATCCTCCTAGTTGCCCTAGCATTTTAATCATTTTTCCATGAATAAGGTTAAGATTATCAAAGTCAAACAGCCCACGACCAATTCCTGATTGGTTGGTTGCTATAACGACATAAAATCCATGCTGGTTTAACAGGGTAATAGCCTCTAAGCTTTGAGGAATCGGAATCCATTCGTTTGGGTTCTTAATATGGTTAACATTATCTTGATTGATAACACCATCACGATCTAATATAACAATCTTCATGAGCTTGAGACTTTTGAAATATCAGCCACACTATTTAATATTTCATGTAACTCTATTAAAAGGTTATGGCGATTATTTTTTATATCAATATCTTTATCATTAACCATAACTTTATCAAAAAAATTATCAATAGGATCTTTTAGCTCAACTAAGCCTCTTAGAGCGTCAACATAATTATTATCCCCTAGATATTTTTTAACGATTGGCATTTGCTTGTTTAATGACTTGTAAAGCTCTTTTTCCTGGGGCTCCTTAAAGAGAGAGGTAGTAATTTCCGTATTATTTGTTACCTGATATTTTTTTAGTATATTAGAGACTCGCTTATTTGCTGCCGCTAGATCTTGTGCTTCTTCTAGCGCCAAGAAAACTCTAATTGCTTCAATCTTTTCTATAATATTATGAAGATAGTCTGGGCTGCTTGACATAACTGCGTCAATCTCCTGGGAAAGGTAGTTTTTTTCTTTTAAATAATTTACCAGTCTTTCGTCAATAAAATTCTTTAAGTCAGCTACTTTGTTCACAGAAGTTTTTGGCATAAATTTTTCAATTAACTGCCTAGTATTTAGAGAGAGTTTATTTTCGGTTAAAAGTCTAATTACACCAATTGCATTTCTTCTTAGTCCAAAAGGATCCTTAACACCTGTTGGCCTTTCATCAATTGAAAATAAACTAATTAATGTTTCGAATTTATCAGCAAGAGCAAAAGTTACTCCTAATTCACCTCTGGGAAGTGTATCCCCAGAAAATTTTGGTTTATAGTGGTCTTCTATAGCGTCAGCAATGCTTATATTTTCATTTGAATTAAGCGCATAATATCTCCCCATTGTTCCTTGTAACTCTGGAAATTCTCCAACCATTAAGCTTACTAAATCGGCTTTTGCCAAAAGTGCAATTCGTTCAAAATCCTTAAAGTCTCCAATAGAAAGCTCCTGGTATATATGCTGATGAATTTTAGATACTCTTTTAGCTCTATCTGACTGAGAACCTAATTTATTATGGTAAATAATTTTATTAAGCTTATGAGACATTTCAAGCAGAGTATTTTTCTTGTCCTGCTTAAAGAAGAATTCAGCATCCGCAAGCCGCGGGCGAATAACCTTTTCATTTCCCTCTATAATTATTGTTGGGTTGGCTGGACTAAGGTTTGAAACTATTATAAATTGATTGGTAAGTTTATTTTCATTATCTACAATTGGGAAATACTTTTGGTTTGATTTCATAGTAAGTATTAAACATTCTTGAGGGACCTCTAGGTATTTACTCTCAAATTCACCAATTAATATATTTGGCATTTCAACTAATGCAGTTACTTCTTCTAGGAGACTATCATCGCTAATGGCTAAAACATTTTTCTTGAGTGATTGTGTTGCAAGTTTAATAGAGTTTTTGATGGAAATTTTTCTTTTTTCGAAACTAGCAATCACGAAACCTTCTTTTAGAAGCTTATCCTCATAGTCATTAGCATGAGCCAATTCTATTACTTTATTTTTTGACTCGAATCTATGGCCAACTGTAGTCCTTGAAGATTTAATCCCAAGAATAGTTGCATTAATAAGTTTGTTTCCATGAAGAATCACTAGATTTTTAGCGGGCCTCACAAAGTTTACTGTTTCCCATCCATCGCCTAACTGGTAAGTCATCACTTTTTTTATGGGAAGCTTAATAAGGCAATCATGAATAAGGTCTTCTATGATCTCGTATAATTTTTTACCAATAATATCTTTTTCAATATATAGGGTTTCCTCTTTGGTTATAACTTTTGAGAGAGATGATTCTTTTTCACCAATAGACTCTAATTTTTTAATTAATGCTTGTTGAGCATTTCCATTAACGTCGAAACCTATTTTTTTTGGCATTAGTTTAATTATTTTTTTTTCTGTAGCAGCCTCAGATAAGACGTTTGTTATTTTGACACCCAATCTTCGTGGTGTGCCGTAAACCTCAAATGTTGATGCATTGATTAATTTATGGTTTGTCAGACTTTGAAAAATATTTTTTCCAAAACTTTCCCCAAGTTCTTTTTGTGATTGAGGAGGAAGCTCTTCTGTAACAAGTTCTATTAGTAAGTTTTCTTCAATCATTATCAAGTTGATCCGTTGTTTCTTTTGCATGAACAGGGTTTGCTAAGGGGAAGCCAAGGTTTTTCCTGCTATCAAGATATGAGGCTGCAACTTCACGGGAAATTTTTCTAATCTTAGCAATATAGTCTGCTCTTTCTGTCACGCTAATTACACCTCTTGCATCAAGCAGGTTAAAAGTATGTGCTGCCTTTAAAACTTGTTCGTATGCTGGTAAGGCAAGAGACTTACTAACCAAATTACTTGCTTGCTCCTCGTATGCTACGAATGCGCTTAATAGAAATTTGACATCGCTATGCTCGAAATTGTATGCACTTTGTTCTATTTCATTTTGAAGAAAAACATCTCCGTATTTTAAATCACGCGTCCATTGAATATCGTAGATGTTATCAACATTTTGTATGTACATTGCTAGCCTTTCTAATCCATAGGTGATTTCACCAGTTATTGGCTTACAGGCTATCCCACCGACCTGTTGAAAGTAGGTGAATTGTGTAATTTCCATACCATTTAACCATACCTCCCATCCTAGGCCCCAGGCTCCTAATGTTGGATTTTCCCAATTATCCTCAACCAATCTCACATCGTTCTCTTTTAGGTTGAAACCTAAATTTTCAAGTGATCCCATGTATAAATCTACGATATTCTCTGGTGAAGGCTTGAGTACTACTTGAAATTGATAATAATGTTGTAGGCGATTAGGATTTTCTCCATATCGACCATCTTTTGGTCGACGGCTAGGCTGAACGTAGGCGGCTTTCCATGGCTCTGGTCCCAATGATCTTAAGAATGTAGCAGTATGCGATGTTCCTGCACCTACTTCCATATCATAAGGCTGGATAAGCGCACATCCTTTATCTGCCCAGTATTTTTGGAGATTAAGAATGATTTCTTGGAATGTTGGTTTCATAATTTTAATTGTATTTTTAATTAGTCATTTTACTGTTTTTTTGTGTCACATCAAAGAGAGGATATGTATCTTTTATCTTTTTGACCTAACAATAAATAAAAGACTTAATAAGCACAGAATAACAAGCGGATAATTACCATACTTACTAAATGGTGTGCTTCCCTTGTAGCCCTGAACAATCCCATCTAGTATTCCTATTTCATGCTGTGGTAATGAGCTAATGAGGTTACCATTTATATCAATAATAGCAGTTACGCCAGTATTGGTTGCTCTTAGCATCATTCTTTGAGTTTCCATCGCCCTAGCTTGGGATATTTGAAGGTGTTGACTGGCGGCGATTGATTTTCCATACCAGGCATCATTACTAATATTTATTAATAATGTTGCTTCCGGAAGTGATTTGATAATCTCATAACCAAAAACATCTTCATAGCATATATTTAACCCCAACCTTTGGCCGCCCAAAGTTATAAGGGGCTGTATTTTTGATCCTCTTGATAAATTGCTGAATGGAATATTTAACCAATTTTTATAGACGTAACCAATTATTCTACCAAATGGGATGAATTCTCCAAAGGGGACTAAATGAAATTTTCTATAGTGTTGCATTGGAGTAGATCCAATTGATATAGCACTGTTATAAAATTCTTCTTTCTCTTTTTCAATTACTCCAAGAATAACGTCCCCACCATTTTTTCTTGCATGATTTCTTATTTCATTAAGATAGCTATTAGGAATTTGATTAAGCATTAGTGGGATTGATGTCTCCGGGAGAATAATTAGCGAAGCGCTAGAGCTTTTTATTAATTCCATATACTTTACGAGACTTTCTTTTAAAAATTTACTGTCCCATTTTTTATCCTGAGAGATATTTCCTTGTATGAGGCTAACTTTGTGGGGACTATTAATTTTATTAACCCAGGAAACATTTTTTAGTAATTCTCCGGACCCCCAAATAAGCACTAAAAATAAACCAAGCCAAATAGACTCACGGCTATATATTTTTTTAAAAATTCTTAATGTGATTGTTATCGACAGGAGAATTAAAAAAGTTACTCCATGGATACCTACAATAGAAATATATCCAGCTAAAGGGGTATTTGGGACTTGGCTGTAACCTAGAGATAGCCAGGGAAATCCTGTAAAAATTACCCCTCTGAACCATTCAATAAGCGTAAAAAAAACTGGTACAAAAAATAAGCTTGTGTAGTATTTTTTATAGAAAGTAATAGGGTAAAAAAATAAAGATAAAAAGACACATAGAATAAGTGTAAAGAGAGTGGCAAGGAAAAAATGCATTTGCCCGTATTGATTCAGACATATGACAAGCCAATAAACTCCTGATAAGAAAAATCCAAGTCCGAAAATTAAAGCATGATAGTTAGGCCTATCATTTTTTTTTATTATTACTAATAAAGCAGTAAAAGAGATAAAAATAACAATAGGAAAATTAAATGGAGCGAAAGAAAAAACACTTAAGCCCCCAAACAGAAAAGAGAGGATAAGGGGTAGAAGAGTTTTTTTCTCTAGGAAACTACAAAGTGCCATAAAGCAATTGTACATTGCTTTATTTTTTTATTATCCCTATTAAAAAATATTATCTTGTTTTTTAACGTCGAACTGTGTTCCTTCGGTAAGATTTGATTCATTTATATTATTCATAAATGTCACTGACTCTACAAATCCATCAATGATATCAAGCTCTGTTGTAGGAAAATATTTTCCTGATTCATCTGTATTTAGATTGTGGTAATACCAAGTACTAGCAATAATGTTATTAGATGACTGCATCTTAATGTTTATTTTTTTAGCAGGCTCACCTATGAGCGCAATGATCTCATCCGTTTTAAGTATACCTACTACCTCTACAAACTCATGGTAGAGAGAGGGGAGATTGTCTACTATTGGAGAATCATCTGGCTTGGGAGTTTCGTTATGATGCTGAGAAAATGTTACATTTGAAAGGAGCAAGAGAGTAATAAGTAGTAGGCGCATAAAATTTTTTCCTTTAAAGTTGTAGGAGTAATAGATGAACAGATTAGTTCAATTTTTAGCTTTCATTAATTTTCTGGAAGAGTAATTTTTATAAGTATTGTGTGGATTTGTCTGCTATCTGATCGGAGTATTCTTATATCAAATGCATCAAATGAAATTACCTCATCTTTGCTTGGCAGGTAACCAAAATGATGCGTCACTAATCCCCCGATGGTAGAAAATTCCTCGTCGCTATAGTTTGTTCCAAAATAGCTATTAAAATCTTCAATTTCAGTTGAGGCCTTTACTCTAAATTCCCTTTCCTTGTCTTCGATAATGTTATCTTCCGTTTCGTCATAATCGAATTCATCTTCTATATTACCTACAATTTGTTCCAATACATCTTCAATTGTAACCATCCCACTTACCCCGCCATATTCATCGACCACAATAGCAATATGATTACGATTACTTCGAAATTCTTTTAATAAAACATTTAGTCGCTTTGATTCTGGAACAAAAATTGCAGGTCTTAATTTATCACGCAATTCAAATTCATCTCCCGCTATATACCTTAGTAGGTCCTTTGCTAATAAAATACCCAAAACATCATTAACATCATTTTCAATTACTGGAAAACGAGAATGAGCAGTTTTAATAACATATGGAATAAATTCTTCAGGTTTTTTTGTGATATCAATAAAATCAATTTGTGATTTAGGGATCATAATGTCTCTTACCTGCATTTCAGACACATTAAGAACTCCCTCTAGCATTGTGAGGGAGTCTGAATCTATTATTCGTTGGTCAAAAGCTACCTTTAATATTTCAGAAACTTGTTCCTTGTCCTGGGGCTTAAACAAAAGCTTCCTAATTTTTTTAAATATTCGACTTTTTTTATTTTTCATTAATTAGATTATATTTGAAGTGTATGGATTAGGAAAACCAAGTCTACCTAATACTCCAATTTCTTTGGCCTCCATTTTTATTGCTTCTTTGTCATTCTCATGATCATAGCCAATTAGATGAAGGTAACCATGAATAACAAGGTGTGCATAATGCGAAATTATTTCTTTATTTTGTTCTTTAGCCTCCTCTTTAATAATTGGATGACACAAAATGAGATCTCCAGTTAATGGGTTGTCCTCAATTAAGAACGATAAAATATTGGTGGGCTTATCGATTTTTCTGAACTGCCTATTGAGCTCAGAAGAATCCTTCTCGGAAACAATCCTAATAGTAATAAATGATTTTTCTGTAGCTAGCTCAGATAGCCATAATTTACAGTCTTTCACTTTAATTATTTTGGTTCTATTTAAAGTATCCTGAATCTTCAATGATATATTTGATTTGAGTAACATAATTATTTATCTGAAAACTTTTCGTATGCATTGATAATTTTTTGGACCAATGGATGTCTCACCACATCATCTGATTTAAATTGAGTAAATTCGATTCCTTTTATATTGGTAAGAATTTTTTGTATCTCAATCAAGCCACTTTGCTGCCCTTTTGCCAAGTCAATTTGAGTTATATCGCCTGTGATGACTGCTTTGGTTCCAAAACCAATTCTTGTTAAAAACATTTTCATTTGTTCTGGAGTAGTATTTTGTGCCTCGTCAAGAATTATAAAGCTTTGATTTAAAGTTCTTCCTCGCATATAGGCAAGAGGGGCTACTTCCAATATTCCTTTTTCAAATAATTTTGTAACATTATCATAGCCAGCTAAATCATATAATGCATCATATAATGGGCGAAGATAAGGATCAACTTTTTGAGCTAGATCACCTGGTAAAAATCCCAATCTCTCCCCAGCTTCGACAGCAGGCCTAACTAAAACGATTCGCTTCACTTTTTCTTTATTTAAAGCATCTACTGCTGATGCAACTGCTAGGTAGGTTTTTCCAGTTCCGGCTGGACCAATACCAAAATTGATATCATGCTTCTGGATATTTTGTAGGTATGAAATTTGACGTGGAGTTCTGCCTTGCAGATCTGTTTTTTTAGTTAATAACTGCGGTGAAGCGTTCTGTTGGTCTGGGGTTACTTTATTAACTTCAACCATCAAAAGCTGTATGTCTTCCTGTGATATAGGTTTGCTTGCTCGATAATAAAAGCTTTCAATTAATTGTGACGCAAGCGTTAATTCTTTCTTATTTCCATTAAGTGTAAAAAGTGAGCCTTTTCTTAAAATAGAAATATTAAAACCGGCAGCAATTTGTTTCAAATTTTCATCAAGTACGCCACATAAGTTAGCAAGCTTTTTATTGTCATCATCTGGAAGATTTAAATTAATCTTCATGAGGCCAATGATTCAATCTGCAAATTTTTTGTATCAGTTTGAGCAACTTTAACATTTACGAATTTGTTAAGTAAGCCAGAGTCTGCATTAGTTTCAACGATACGATTATTATCTGTTTTTCCCAACAATATATTTTTATTTTTCTTAGAGTAGTGGTCAAAAAGGACTCTTTGGTTTGTGCCTTGCATTGATTGGGTGTAAGCCTTTCCTTGGGCGACATTTATGTTTTGAAGTTCCTCAAGACGTTGTTGTTTTATTTCATTAGAAATACTATCTTCAATGTAAGACGCAGGAGTACCTGGTCTTGGGCTGTATAGAAAACTAAAACTGTAATCAAACTCAAGATCTTTCATTATTTTTATTGTTGACGCAAACTCATTATCTGTTTCATTTGGGAATCCGATAATAAAATCTGAGGTTAACGAGATTTCTGGACATACCTTTCTAATTCTTCGGATTATTGATTTATATTCTAGTGTCGTATAATTTCTTTTCATTGCTGATAGCACCCTATCAGATCCAGACTGTATAGGGAGATGGATAGTTTTTGCAAGCTTATCAATACTCCCAAAGCAATTAATGAGGCTATCAGTCATTTCATTAGGGTGGCTTGTTGTGAAGCGGATACGTTTTATTTCTTTAATTTCTGAAACATATTCTAGTAAAAGTGAAAAATCAGCGATATCCCCATTATCCATTATTCCACGGTAGGCATTAACATTCTGCCCAAGCAATGTTATTTCACATACGCCATTAAATGTTAATCTTACTATCTCATTTAGGATGCTTTCTAAAGGCCGCGATATTTCTTCTCCTCTTGTGTATGGGACAACGCAAAAAGAGCAATATTTACTACAGCCCTCCATAATCGAAACAGAAGCAGATACACGATTTTTATTTATTATTGGAAGGTGATCAAATTTTTCAATTTCTGGGAATGTAATGTCAATCTGTGGTTTGCCAGAAATTTCTCTTTTGTTGAGCAGATCTGAAACTCTATGTAGTGATTGAGGCCCAAAAACGAGGTCCACATAAGGAGCTCTTTTAATAATATTTTCGCCTTCCTGACTTGCAACGCAACCACCTACAGCTATTCTGAGGCCAGGTTTTTTTTCTTTTAATTCTCGAAATCGACCAAGGTCACTAAAAACTTTTACCTCTGCTTTTTCTCTAATGGAGCAAGTATTCAGAATAATTAGATCTGCATCTTCTGGGGCTGATGTTTCGGTTAGCAGGCTTTTTTTACTTAAGACGCCTCCAATTTTCTCAGAGTCGTACTCATTCATCTGACAGCCAAATGTTTTGATATAGTATTTGTTTGCCATTAAGTTATTTTAAATTTATTCATAAACAGCATTATAAAGCTTTATATCAGAAATTTTTATCTGATTGTGTATATACCGAGCTGAATAGAGTAACATTTTATAATGGAAAACTTCCCTATATTCATCGATATCAAGTCTAAGCCAGTAACTGTAATTGGTGGTGGAACTATTGCACTACGAAAAGTCATTTTATTAGCTAAAGCAAATCCAAAAATAACTGTTATTTCTGAAAGTATTTGTATCGAACTTAGTAAGTTATTAAAAAATCACCAAGGTAAATTTATTAAAAAAAGTTTTAACGAGAAAGATATCAAAAACCCTATTTTAATTATTGCTGCAACAAACAACCTTAAGGTTAATAAAGAAATATATCGCGTGGCTAATAAAAAAAATATACCCATAAATGTTGTTGATCAACCTGAGCTTTGTTCTTTTACGATGGGTTCAATTATTGAAAGAGATGCATTAGTCATAGCAATTAGCAGCGGAGGAAAAGCTCCTGTGCTTGCAAGAATTTTAAGAGAGAAAATTGAAGCACTTATCCCTGCCTCATATACAGGTCTTGTTAATTACGTTGGAAATCTAAGAGATTTTGTTAAGAAAAATATTAAATCAGGGAATAAGAGAAGAATATTTTGGGAAAACTTTTTTGAAAGTAATTTTGTATATAAATTTAATTCTAAAAAAAATAATCCTTCTAAAAAAGAATTCACTGATTTCTTTAATAAACAAAAAGCTAAGAATTATGGTGAAGTATTTCTTGTTGGGGCAGGCCCGGGCGAAAGAGACCTTCTTACATTAAGAGCGCTTCATTTAATGCAGAAATGTGATGTTTGTATTTATGATAACTTGGTATCAGATGATGTGCTCGAGCTTGTTAGGCGTGATGCTGAAATGGTTTATGCAGGAAAAAAAAGAGACCTGCATACAATTTCTCAGGATAAAATTAATGAATCTTTAGTGGCATATGCGCAGCAAGGGAAGAGAGTTCTTAGGCTTAAAGGTGGCGATCCTTTTATATTTGGGAGAGGAGGGGAGGAGATTGAAAGTTTAATGAAGCATAAGATAGCTTTTCAGGTAGTGCCTGGAATATCTGCTGCTAATGGAATTTCCTCATACGCTGGAATCCCTCTTACGCATCGGGACCACTCTCAAAGTTGTTTATTTTTAACTGGCCACTTTAAGGATGGTGCGATTGATTTTGAATGGCCTAAGCTTATCGTTGAAAAACAAACACTAGTTGTCTATATGGGGCTTCTTAGTCTTGGAGATTTAACTCGTAATCTAACAATGCATGGAATGTCTAAAGCCATGCCAATTGCTGTGGTCGAAAGTGGAACAACTTCAAGTCAAAAAGTAGTCGTTGGTCAGCTGAGCAATATTAAATCAAAAGTTTCTAGAGCCAAGATTAAATCCCCAGCATTGATTATTATTGGGACCGTAGTAAATTTGAGAGATCAGCTTAATTGGTTTAGTTAGATGTTATCCCAGATTTAATGGGATTGTTAATCTAGCTTCAAGGCCGCCTTCTTTTATATTGATTAGTTCTAGTTTCCCCCAATGAGCCTTAGCTATTTGATCGGCAATAGTTAACCCTAAGCCTGCTCCACCTTCATTACCTCTAGCTATATCGACTCTTTCGAAGGGTTCTAGTAGACGTTTCATTGTATCCTCAGGAATTCCTGGCCCTTCGTCAATAATACTGATTGAAAAACTTTCCTCATGGAGTACAGCTATAACCTTAACGTCACCTTTTGTATAATAAAATGCATTATTAATTAGGTTATCAAGACATCTTTTGAATGCCAATACCCTCATGTCAACAAATAATTTTTTAGGAATATCAGCTTTTTTATTTGTTTTTCTAAGCTTAAAATTGTGCCCTGTTCTTTGATGTTTTAATTGAGTCTCTTTCAGGAGTTGACCTAAATTAACGCTGGTTATTGGTTCATTTTCAAAGCCTCTGGCAAAATCTAGAAACTGGTTAATAATTTCGTTTATTTCAGAAATATCTTCCTCCATACTATCCTTAGTTTCCTTAGATTTCTCCGGTAACATTTCAGAGGCAAGCCTTAGTCTTGTTAATGGAGTTCTAATATCATGTGAAACACTAGCAAGTAAGAATCTTCTATTTTGGTTAATTTTTTCTAAATTATCTGACATTTCATTAAATGCCTCACTAACCGCATTAAATTCTGTAACACTGTCGCTAGGCAAACGTTTTATCGCTTGCCCAAATCGAATTTTATCCACCCCGTCAATTAGCCTATTTAGTGGCCTACTTATTCTTTGTGTGACAAGATAGGCTGCAGTTATGGCAAGTCCCAAAATAATTAGTCCCCATCCAATCCAATGTCGAGGGAATGGGCGGTCAATAATCATTCTTGGAATTACTACCCAAAAAAGATCACTATCGATCTCAAAACTTACCCATATACCAGGAATATCATAATGATTGACAGTAATCATTGTTCCATTTGGCAATGCCTTGGTAATTTTTTTGGCTACCGACTGAAGAAATGGGTCATTTGGTATAGCCTCTAGAGGTTCGAAATAATATGCGGGATAAATACTTACATCACCCATGCCCGAGAGCTGACTTAATAGTCTTATTCTTTTGTTGGTTGCGGCAGCCTCAATAGACGCTTTTGTAAAATTTACAATTGTGATGATTTCCTGAGCCATTGATTTTGCTCTTGGCTCTCTTTCAAAATAATCAAATATTTTTAATGAGACAACTTGTGACAGAATAAGGAGCACTGAAATTATTAGTGTAAATCTTGAAAGAAGGCTGGAAGGAAGGAGTTTCAATTATTTGGTGGCACCGTCTGGGTTAAAAATATAGCCAAACCCCCATTTTGTTTGAAGAAAATCTGGTTCATTAGGGTTCTTCTCAACTAACTTTCTGAGTCGAGAAATTTTTACATCAATACTTCGATCAAATACATCAAGCTCTTTTCCTTTGGAAAGCTGCATAATTTGATCTCGGGATAATGGCTGCATAGGACGCTCAGCAAAAACTTTTAACAATTCATATTCACCAGTAGTAATTGAAATTTCAACATCTTTTCTATATAAGCTTCTTTGCTCAATATTAAAAATAAAATCACCAAATCTAACCACTTTATTCTTAGATAAAACTTTAGTGCTATCCTGCCTTCTAAGTATTGCAGTGATACGTGCTAGAAGCTCCCTAGGATTAAAAGGCTTGGGTAGGTAATCGTCAGCACCCATCTCTAGACCTACAATTCTATCAACCTCATCTCCTTTTGCGGTAAGCATAATTATTGGGATAGTAATTTCATTTACTCGTAGTCTCTGACAAATATGTAAACCAGTTTCATCTGGCATCATTAAATCTAGGACAATGAGGCTAATATCATTATTTTTTAGCACTAAATCTAAGGATTTACCACTATCGGCTGTAATTATAGATAATCCCTGATCCGTAAGATACTTTGCTGTCAAATCCCTAATGCGTGGGTCATCATCTACTAACACAACTAGCTGTTCTTTTTTTTCTGTCATATATTTGTTATTATTAGATACGTTTTTATTAATAATTCATTTTAACCTTAATTCATGGTTAATGTAATGTAACAATTCTGTAACAATTTAGGTACGAATTGTAATACTAAATTAACAATTGATTTGCATACTAACTGTCCGCTTAAAAGAAAGATGGCTTAATTTATATGGGATTATATTTTTATAAAATATTGATTATTATAGGTTTATTTGTAACAAGCATTGCTTATAGTGAAGTAAAAAAAAATCAAATATCAATTACACACCAAAAAATAGATGAAGAATCAGCTGAGTTACAACAAATTCATGATGCACTAACAAAATTTTCTCGATCAGATGACAAAAATAATATTATTTATCAGCAAAAGCTAAGAGAGATGCTTGATAGTGTAGAGCTCCGCTTTCTTTCATGTGACATTGATAATGATCAAACTCTTGATGTATTTGAAACAACCCAATGCCTACCTCAGGTTGCAAGGCAATTTCGAAGAGTTGATATAGATAATGATAATGTAATAACATTAGATGAAATTTCAATCATGGCTAGAAAATTTGCAGAAAAAAGAAAGGCTGATGAGAGTTTTACTGCAAAAAATTTCAATTTACCTTCAAAAATTATATCCTCTGAGAAGCAGGGCGACGCTAAACAAGCATCTCCACTTTAACTCGTCAGCAATCTGGGATAAGATCCCAATCTCATGATAGAAATTGTCTCTAGTAATACTTTTCATAATATTACGTTGCCTGATGTCGACAGAGTGTTGCATAACCCCTTTTTGGACCTAAAATTCCTACTTGCATTAGAGGATTCAAATTCAATTGGCAAAGATACTGGCTGGATTGCCTTCCCAATTATCGCAAAAAATAATAATGAAACAGTCGGTTTTATGCCAATTTTTCTTAAAGAGCATTCTTATGGGGAGTATGTTTTTGATTGGACATGGGCCGAAGCTTTTCACCAACATGGTTTAAATTACTATCCTAAGATGCTATGTGGAATTCCATTTACTCCGATAACTGGGCCTAGAATTTATGCTCAAGATATAGAGGTAAAAAAAATACTTATTAAAGCGCTTGAGAAGATATTAAAGGAACATGGTATCTCATCATGCCACATTCTATTTCCTGATGAGAAAGATCATAAATTGCTAAATGAAAGTGGATGGTTATCAAGACATGGAGTCCAATTCAAATGGCAGAATAAACATTATAATAATTTTGATGACTTCCTAATAACCTTAACTCATAACAAAAGAAAAAAAATCAAACAAGAACGGAAAAAAATAAAAAAAAGTAATATTTTTATTGCTAAAAAAACTGGGAAAAATATTAAAACTAAAGATATTAATTTTTTTTACCAATGCTACTGCAATACCTACCGAGATCATCATTCATCCCCATATCTAACTGTTGATTTTTTTTACCGACTACTAGAAACAATGCCTGAAAAATTATTATTAGTAGAGGCGGAGTTTGAAGGTAAAAAGGTAGCAAGTGCCTTCAATGTCATTGGAGAAGATACTCTGTATGGAAGATACTGGGGAGCCCTTAAATATATTCCAGGATTGCATTTTGAATTATGTTACTACCAGGGACAAGAATTTTGTATTGAAAATAGATTAGAATTCTTTGAAGGCGGCGCCCAGGGTGAACATAAATTAGCTCGTGGTTTTGAGCCATTTTCAACATATTCGAATCATTATATTTCAAATCCAGATTTCAGAATAGCTATTGAAAGTTTTTTGAATGCTGAATCTGGAAAAATTCACGAATATTCTAACGAGTTAGATGATAGGAAGCCATTTAAGAAGGTTTAATATTTAATCTACTATAAAGCTTACAAATAAAATTAATAGGCTAAGGAGTATAAAAATTAAAATAAAGCCAACTATTAAAAAATATCTAACTCCATTCTCCTCAATAAACTTATCATCTTGATTCAATTTATTATTATTTTGGACGCCAAAAAATGCTGCTAATACACTTTGTATAATATGAATAATTTTCATGAAAGTATCATAGCCTGTTTTAAGCTAATTTTGAGATAGGGGTAGGCTTATATTTTAAAACTAATACTACCAATAAAATTTTTGGTGGTGATGGAGAGACTTGAACTCTCGACCTCAGCATTATGAATGCTGCGCTCTAACCAACTGAGCTACATCACCGTGCACTCATCAGCGTGAGATTATATTTTTATAAAGACATAAAGTCAAAGATTGATCAGACATTAAAGCGAAAATGCATTACGTCACCATCTTTAACTATGTAATCCTTTCCTTCTAACTTCATCTTTCCAGCTTCTTTTGACTTTAATTCACCCTTATATTTATTAAAGTCATCGTAACTTATTACCTCGGCACGAATAAAGCCTTTTTCAAAATCAGTATGAATAACACCTGCTGCTTCCGGCGCAGTGGCACCAATCTTGACAGTCCATGCTCTAACTTCCTTTATGCCAGCCGTGAAGTATGTTTGCAACCCAAGTAACTGGTAAGCATTTCGAATGACTCTATTTAGGCCTGGTTCATCTAGATTTAATTCAGAAAGAAATAGCAATTTTTCCTCATCTTCTAACTCGGAAATATCTGACTCTATCTTTGCGCATACAGTAACAACCGGACAATTTATTGAGCTAGCATAACTATTAAGATCATCAAGAAATGGATTATTCTCAAAGCCTTTCTCATCGACATTAGCTAAAAACATAACAGGCTTTATTGTAATTAAACAGAGTGCCCTAATAAGCCCTAGTTCCTCATTGTCGAGATTTAAACTAATTGCGAGCAATCCCTTATCAAAACAATCTTGAAGCCTTTGATAAATTTGAAGAATTTTAATTGCCTCCTTATCACCTGACTTTGATTTCTTAGACTCCTTGCCGATAGCCTTTTCTAATGTTTCCATATCAGCTAGAATTAATTCAGTGTTAATTGTTTCTATGTCAGATAGTGGGTTGATTGTATTTGTGACATGGATAATATTTTCATCATTAAAGCATCGAACAACGTGCATGATGGCATCTGTCTCTCTTATGTTAGCTAAGAATTTATTCCCCAATCCCTCTCCTTTTGAGGCTCCTGCAACCAATCCTGCAATATCGACAAATTCTACAATGGCAGGTTGAATTTTTTCTGGGTTAACAATAGCTGAAAGAGTTTCAATTCTTCCATCAGGGACCTCTACAACGCCAACGTTCGGCTCAATTGTGCAGAATGGATAGTTCGCTGCTTCAATTCCAGCTTTAGTTATAGCATTGAAAATTGTAGATTTTCCTACATTAGGCAGTCCAACAATTCCACATTTCATAAAATAATCCTAATATTCTAATTTGAATGAAGATTGAGCATGGCTTTTTCAAATTCACCAGCTGTTAGTAAAGAAAAGATTTTATAGCTATTAAAAATACTGCTTTCTATACTTTGCATATCATGCTTTATTGGAGCCTTTAGTACGAAGTTTGTAACTAAACTCTTATCGCCTGGATGACCAATACCAATTCTTAGACGCCAAAAATTATTTGACTGCAGCGAGGAAATAATACTTTTTAGACCATTATGCCCACCATGACCACCACCTAATTTTAATTTAATATTTCCTGGCTCAATATCTAATTCGTCATGCACCACAAGTATTTCTTCTGGCTCAATCTTGTAATATTTTGATAGTGATAAGATCGACAAACCACTGTCGTTCATAAAAGTGTTGGGTTTTAGGAAATAATAGTCACTTTCTTCCGTGTATTTGGCGAAACTACCTATAAACTTTGATGTTTTTTTAAGTGTAAGTTTATGATTTTTTGCAATAAAATCAATCCACCAAAACCCTGCATTATGTCGAGTTTTTTTATAATTTTCTCCAGGATTTCCAAGACCAACAAAAAGTTTAATTTTACGCATTAGAAAATAAAGCGCCCTTGGTAGAGCACTTTTTATTTTAACTATTCCTTAGGTTTGTCGGATGAATCTTCTGCTAAATCTTCACCATCTTTTGATTCAGCTCCTTCAGCACCTTCAGCACCTTCATCACCTTCAGCTTCTTCAGGGGTAATAACTTCTTCTACAACTACTTTAGGTTTGGATATTGAAGTTATGATTTGATCATTTTCCTCAGATAGCCCTGTTAGTTCAACACCTTCGGGAACTTTTATTTCAGATAAGTGAATTGAATCACCTATTGATAAATTAATTAAATCAACTTCAATATAAGCTGGTAAGTCCTTCGGAAAACATGAAATATCTACATCAATCATAATATGAGAAACTATCCCTCCTTCTATTTTAACCCCTGGAGCAACTTCTTGATTCAAGAAATGGAATGGTATCTTAACGTTTAGTTTTTTGTTTTCATCAATTCGTTGAAAGTCAATATGTAAGATATTATCTTTAACTGGATGCAACTGATAATCTCTAAGAAGAACTTTTTCACTTTTCCCATCAAGGCTTAACGCTAGGATCGAGGCATGAAATGCTTCGTGTTTAAATTTCATCATAAGTTCTTTGCTATCTAGCTCGATACTTTTTGCATCATTCTTTCCGCCATATAGAATTCCAGGTGTTTTCCCTGAATGTCGAAGACGGCGGCTCGCACCCGTTCCTTTCAACGTACGTTCATTTGCTGTTATTTCAATTTTCATTAGTACACTCCTAAAA
>Ga0209709_10000902_pt1 | contig 27868 bp, 32 predicted proteins | sample ArcticOcean_MG_C_2_FD_187435 | JGI IMG/M metagenome (GOLD analysis project Ga0209709, IMG submission 187435) | Marine microbial communities from western Arctic Ocean - ArcticOcean_MG_CB4_136 (SPAdes) (version 2) | ecosystem: Environmental > Aquatic > Marine > Oceanic | place: Arctic Ocean...
CCAGATTCGAAATCTGGTGCTCTATCCAGTTGAGCTAGCAGCGCATATAGTATTAATATTACATTTTATGGAAAAAAACATTAATTTAATAGTTGAAATAGAAGAGAATAATCTTCGACTTGATGTATTCGTGAACAAAAGAGAGGTGTTACTTAGTAGGACTAGAATAAAAAATCTCATTCTAAAAGAAAAATTAAAATTAAATAATATAATTATTAATAACCCTTCAAAAAAAATATGTACAGGTGATAAAGTGGAGCTTCAAATTCCAGAACCAAAAGAAGCTTCCTTAAAACCTTACGATTTTAAATTAGTAATTGTTTACGAGGATGAAGACTTATTAGTAATTGATAAGCCAGCTGGAATAATCATGCATCCAGGGGCAGGTAATTATGATGAAACAATTGTTAATGCTTTAATGCATTATAATAAAAATTCATTATCTACAATTGGAGATGAACTAAGACCTGGTATTGTTCACAGAATAGATAAGGATACCTCTGGATTAATAGTTATAGCAAAAAATAATATAACACATGAAAATTTATCTCATCAATTTAGTGAACATACAATTACAAGGGTTTATCAACTTTTAATTTGGGGAAAACTTAGACCTTCATCTGGTAAGATTGATACCTTTATAACTAGAAGTTCAAAAAACAGACAAATGATGGAGGTTAGTAGCTCCAAAGGTAAAAGGGCAATAACTAATTATAAAACTATAGAGATTTTTGAAAATGATAAAACACCCACGCTAAGTTTGGTTGAATGTAGATTGGAAACAGGTAGAACGCACCAAATAAGAGTTCACATGACACATATGGGTAACAGCATTATGGGTGATGGTAAGTATAAAAAGAAATATAAGAAACTTAAAAATATCGATACTAGTTTGGAAAACTTAATTTATAAATTGGACAGACAGTTTTTACACGCTCATACATTGGGTTTTATTCACCCAAAAACTAATGAAAAAATGACTTTTACCTCAATTTTGCCACAAGAGCTTGAAAATATTCTAGTATTGCTTAGAAACACTGGAAAATAAGATCTTGAAATATTACAATAGTTGATTAAATAAATACAACTTATGAGAACAACAATAAACAGTAATCTTCCTGCACTTTCAAATGAAGGTGGTCTATCTGCTTATTTAACACAAATTAAAAAGTTTCCCATGCTGGAAGCTGAAGAAGAGTACATGTTAGCTAAAAATTGGAAAACCAATGGGAATATAAAAGCTGCAGAAAAATTAGTAACTAGTCATTTGAGGTTAGTTGCGAAAATTGCTATGGGCTATAAAGGGTATGGTCTTCCAGTCAATGAAATGATTTCAGAAGGAAATGTAGGCTTAATGCAAGCGGTAAAAAAATTTGAGCCAGAAAAGGGATTTAGACTAGCTACGTATGCTATGTGGTGGATAAGAGCTTCTATTCAAGAATATATCTTGAGATCTTGGAGTTTAGTTAAAATTGGTACAACAACGGCACAGAAAAAGTTATTTTTTAATCTAAAAAAAATAAAAAACAAAATAGCTCCTACTTCTGAAGGTGATATGCGTGATGAACATGTCGCTGAAATAGCAAATAAATTAGATGTTAGTGAGCATGAAGTTGTTTCAATGAATAGAAGACTTTCTGGCAAAGAATTTTCTTTAAATGCACCTGTAGGGGAGGATGGTGACGAATGGCAGGATTGGCTTGTGGATAAAGAACTAGATCATGACCTTAAGTTTGCTCATCAAGAAGAAATGCAAAATAGGAAAGGACTACTGAATAGCTCCATAAAGATTTTAAATGATAGAGAAAGAGAAATTTTATACTCAAGAAGATTAAACGATGAACCAACTACACTTGAAGATTTAAGTAAAAAATATAAAATTAGTCGAGAAAGAGTTAGGCAAATTGAAAATAGGGCTTTTGAAAAATTGCAGAAGCATATGTTGAATGCTGCTAAATCTAAAAATTTACTACCTGTAAACTAAGCATCAAAAGGGTTTTCTAAAAGAATCGTATCTTCACGCTCAGGACTTGTAGAAATACTTGAAACCTTTGTTCCAATAAATTCTTCTAAAGCATAAATATATTTTTTTGCATTTTGTGGTAAAGCATCGATATTTTTGATGCCCTGAGTAGAGCTTTTCCAGCCAGGAAAAACTTTATAAATTGGTTTTATTTTTAACTGATCTTCAACTGCAGCTGGAAGATAATCCATTTTTTTTCCATCTAATTTATACTCAACACACATTTTAATTTCATCGAGCTCATCTAAAACATCTAACTTAGTTAATGCAATTCCATCAATTCCTGAAATTTTTATTGTTTGTCTTACTAAGACTCCATCAAACCAGCCACATCTTCTTTTTCTACTTGTTACTGTTCCAAATTCTTTTCCTCTAGAACCAAGTAACTCTCCAGTTTCATCATTTAATTCTGTAGGAAAAGGACCTTCTCCAACTCTAGTTGTGTAAGCTTTCGTTATCCCAAGCACATAGTGAATAGAGTTTGGCCCACATCCAGTTCCTGTGGCAGCGGCAGATGCAACAGTATTGGATGATGTTACAAAAGGATATGTGCCATGATCAACATCTAGTAAAATTCCTTGAGCTCCCTCAAATAGTATTTTTTTGTTTTTCTTTTTGAATTCGTCGATTCTAAGCCATACTGGTTGAGAAAACTTTAATATTTCTGGTGCAATTTTTAACAGATCTTCTTTTAGTTTATCTTTTTCAAAAATTTTTTTTCCTAATCCTTTTCTAATTGCATTGTGATGAAGAAGTACAGTTTCTAATCTATGATCAAGATTTGTTTCAGATCTTAGATCCATAACACGGATAGATCGTCTTCCAACTTTATCCTCATAAGCTGGCCCAATTCCACGTCTTGTTGTGCCAATCTTTCCTTTACCTGCCGCATCTTCTCTAATCTCATCCATTTCTCTATGAAAGGGTAAAATAAGATTTGCAGATTCGGAGACTATAAAATTTTTGGTATTCACCTCAACACCTTTAGATCTAATTTCTTCAATTTCCTCTAGTAGTGCCCAAGGGTCTACAACAACTCCATTGCCTATAATGGATATTTTATTTTTTCTAACAATTCCAGAGGGAAGCAATCTTAGTTTATAAGTAACTCCATCAATTACCAATGTGTGTCCAGCATTGTGACCACCTTGAAAACGAATAACAACATCAGCTTGATCTGATAACCAGTCAACTATTTTTCCTTTACCTTCGTCTCCCCACTGTGAACCAACAACAACTACATTTTTCATTATTTAAATTTTTTATTTACAATTATTGAACTTAAATGATTTATAGGACCATGGCCTTTACCATAATTAAGATTAGATCTTATGGAATTATTTACATACTTAGTCGCTAGCTCACAAGATTTCTTTAACGTTTTTCCACATGAAAAGAATGTAGAAATAGCAGACGACAGTGTACATCCAGTTCCATGTGTATTACTGGTTGTAATTCTTTTATTTTTTATAATCATTATCTCTTTTTTATTAACAAAGATGTCTTGGACCTCTTTGGTGTCCAGGTGACCACCTTTTATAAAAACATTTTTTGCCCCCAATTCAATCAATATACTTGCAGCAAAAATCATATCTTCTTTGTTTTTTATTTTAGTATTAGTTAAAATTTCAGCTTCTGGAATATTAGGAGTTATTAAACTAACTTTTTTGATTAATTCATTTTTTAATAATTCAACTGCTTTATCATCTATTAACTTAGCGCCACCTTTGGCAATCATAACCGGATCTAAGATTATCTTTTTAACTTTAATAACATCTAATGAGTGAATGACAGATTTTATTACTTTTGTAGAATGCAACATTCCTATCTTTATAGCATCAGGTTTAATATCTTTTGATGTAAATTCTATTTGATTGGAAATTTCTTTCGGTTCAATAGATACTATCGATTTAACACCTGTAGTGTTTTGAATAGTTACAGCAGTTATTGCAGTCATTGCATACGATCCTAAAGCAGTTACAGTTTTAATGTCTGCTTGAATGCCTGCACCACCAGATGAGTCTGACCCAGCAATAATTAATATTTTAGATTTTGGTTTCAATTTATTTAATTTTTTTTGATATGATCTTTAAACACTTTTGAAGTAATTCAATGTTTTCACTTTCACCCATTACTCTAATTTTTGATTCTGTTCCTGACATTCGAACTAATATTCTTCCATATCCATTCATTAATTTTTCTGCAGATTTAATAGCATTTTTTACATCGATATTATTGATTATAGTTTTATCTCTTACTTCAATATTTTTTAGTATTTGTGGAGTTTTTTTAAAAGTATTAAAAAAATTACTAGCTTTATTTCCTTTTCTTAAAGAAAACAAAACTTCTAATGCAACTAATAAGCCATCACCAGTAGTTGCAAATTTACCTAAAATAATATGTCCAGATTGCTCACCACCTAAGTTAAAATTATTTTTTTGCATTTTTTCTTTTACATAACGATCACCTACGTTTGCCCTTATAAATTTTATTTTTTGTGATTTAAAAAATTTTTCTAATCCGTAGTTTGACATCAAGGTTCCAATAACACCACCTCTTAACATACTTTTTTTTTTCCATCTAATTGCAAGCGCTGCAATTATTTGATCGCCATCAATTATGCCTCCTTTTTCATCACACATAATAATTCTATCAGCATCTCCATCAAGAGAAATTCCTATATGCCCTTTATATTTTTTTACTGCTAATTTGATTTTATTTGAGAAGGTGGAGCCACAATTTTTATTAATATTTAAACCATCAGGCTTTATTCCGATAGCAATTACTTTTGCCCCTAAAGACTTGAATAATTCAGGTCCTGCCTTGTATCCAGCACCATTTGCGCAATCAATAACTATTCTTAAACCTCTAAGGTTAAAGTCTTTAGGAAAATTTTTTTTTAATATCTTTATATAATCTTTGTTTCCACTTTCTAATCTTTTTACACGACCTAATTGTTTCGGTCTTGATAAATTATTTTCAATTTTTTTATCAATTAAACTTTCTATCTTTTTTTCTATCTTATCAGATAATTTTAATCCATCAGGACCAAATAACTTTAATCCATTGTCATAATATGGGTTATGAGATGCAGTAATCATAATACCCATATTTGCTTTCATAGATTTTGTCAGCATTGCTAAACCATTTGTTGGTAAAGGGCCCATTGTGTAAACGTGCATTCCAGCAGATGTAAGTCCTGATACTAATGCGGGTTCTAGAGTATAACCAGATAACCTAGTGTCTTTTGCAATTATTGCTATTTGTTTCTTTTTTTTCTGAGTTTTAAAATATGTTCCTGATGCTAAACCAAATTTAAAAAACATATCCCCATTAATATTTTTACTATTTACAGTTCCTCTTATTCCGTCTGTTCCAAAATATTTTTTTGCCATTAACTTTTTATTAATTGTTTAAATACTTTTATACTTTGTATTAGTTCATTCACGTCATGAATTCTTATAATTTGGACTCCTTGCATCATTGAATATAAAGAAGATGCAATTGTTCCGCCAACTCTTTCCTTAGTATCATTTTTTCCAGATAAATCTTTAATAAATTTTTTTCTAGAAAGTCCAAGTAGTATAGGAAAGCCAAGAGTATGAAAAATAGAAATATTCCTAATTAAATTCATATTATGTTTCAAATTCTTTCCAAAACCAATACCTGGGTCAACTATAATATTGTTATGTTTTATACCTTTAGATTTTAAAAATTTTATCTTTTCTTCAAAAAAATCATATATGTCCAATAGTTCATTTTTATATTGAGGATTATTTTGCATATTTTCTGGAGCTCCCTGTGAATGATGAATTACAAACGGGGATTTACTTCTTTTTAAAACATCAATTGTTTTTGAGTCATAACTTAATCCTGAAACATCATTAATCAGCTTAATTCCTATTTTAATTCCTTTATTCATAATTTCTGCTTTTCTTGTATCAAGTGACATTGGAATTTTTTTACCCATCTTGCTTATAATTTTTTCAATTCTACTCCATTCTTTTTTTTCATTTATGGACCTAGATCCTGGTCTTGTAGATTCCCCACCCACGTCAACTATATCTGCTCCTAATTCGAATAAATTTATTGCATGCTTTAACCCTGCTTTTTTTTTGTTAAATTTTCCACCATCAGAAAAACTATCTGGCGTCATATTTAGTACGCCCATTATATTTGGAACTCTATTAAAATTTAAGCTTGCAAAGTTTTTATTTTTTTTAACAATGATTTTAAGATCATTTTCAATTTTTTTTCTTAATGTCTTAGATAATTTTTTTATGTTCTTAAGATCAATTATATTTTTTGAATCTCTTGAAATAAGTTCTATGTGGCTAAATGAAATTTCTTTATTACCATTTAAGGGAAGGGTTTTTTTTTGTTTAATATATTTTAATGACGATTTACCATAATAAAAATTACACACTCTTGTGTAATATTTTTTCATTCAATTTTAGTGAACTATTTTTGGCTTAAGCCCCATTGAACTTAAAGCTGAACCTTTATCTTCATTTTTATTTTCTAAACTCTCTTTATTAGTCGGGTATACATTTTTATTTATTAAATTTTCTATCTCTTCACCCGATAATGTTTCGTATGTTAAAAGAGCTTTTGCTAGTTTATGCAAATCATCAATTTTTTCTGTTAAAACTTTTCTTGCTCTTTCATAACCTTTGTCTACAATTTTTCTAATTTCAGAATCTACTTTTCTTGCAGTTTCTTCTGACATATTTTGAGTTCTAGCTACTGACCTTCCTAAAAATACTTCCTCTTCATTTTCGCCATACGATACTGGTCCTAATTCTTTACTTAAACCAGCTTTCATAACCATAGCTCTTGCTCTTCTTGTTGCTTGCTCTATATCGCTTGAAGCACCTGTTGTAACTTTATCATCACCAAAAATTATTTCTTCTGCTACTCTTCCTCCCATGGCTATTGCTAGTTGAGCATGAAGCTGTGCTCGTGTTTGTGATAATTCGTCTCTTTCTGGTAGTTGCATAACCATTCCTAACGCTCTTCCACGTGGAATAATTGTAGCTTTATGAATGGGATGAGCCGCATCTTCATTAATGGTTACTATAGCATGTCCCGCCTCATGGTAAGCAGTTAGAGTTTTTTCTTCCTCTGTCATTACCATTGATCTTCTTTCAGCTCCCATCATCACTTTATCTCTAGCTTCTTCAAATTCAACTAGAGTAACTATTCTTCTATTTTTTCTAGCGGCAAGTAATGCTGCTTCATTAACTATATTTGCCAAATCTGCTCCTGAAAAACCTGGGGTTCCTCTTGCTACAGTTCTTAAATTTACATCAGGGGCCATTTTAATTTTTTTAACATGGACTTTTAGTATTTTTTCTCTACCAATAATATCTGGAAGTCCAACAACTACTTGTCTGTCAAATCTTCCTGGTCTCAGTAAAGCTGGATCTAATACATCGGGTCTGTTTGTAGCTGCAATTATTATTACTCCCTCATTAGTTTCAAAGCCGTCCATCTCAACTAACAATTGGTTTAAAGTTTGTTCTCTTTCATCATTTCCACCGCCGAGACCAGCACCTCTACTTCTTCCTACTGCATCTATTTCGTCAATAAAAATAATGCAGGGTGAATTTTTTTTACCTTGTTCAAACATGTCTCTAACTCTTGAGGCTCCAACACCAACAAACATTTCAACAAAATCTGATCCTGATATAGTAAAAAATGGAACTCCCGCCTCTCCTGCTATTGCCCTTGCAAGTAAAGTTTTACCTGTTCCTGGTTGACCCACTAATAAACAACCTCTTGGTATTTTTCCACCTAACCTACTAAATTTTTTTGGATCTTTTAAAAATTGAACAACTTCTTCTACTTCTTCTTTAGCTTCTTCAATACCAGCAACATCATCAAATGTTACCTTGCCTTTTAATTCATTCATTAATTTTGCTTTAGATTTACCAAAGCCCATGGCACCACCTTTGCCTCCTTGCATTTGACGCATAAAAAAAATCCAAACAGCAATTAACAACAGCATTGGGAACCACGATAAAAGTATTCCTAATAATGATGGCATCTGATCTTCTATCGGTGCAGCAGATATGCTTACTCCTCTTTCAGATAGTTTCTCTATAAGATTTGGATCACCTGGTGAATAAGTATTAAAAAATTTTCCATTTGAAAAGACACCTTTGATATTTTTACCCTGTATTTCAACTTTAACTACTCTACCATTTTCAACTTCTGATAAAAATTCTGAGAATATAATTGTATTTTTTTGACCAACAGAACTCTGGGGGTTTTTAAACATATTGTATAGGCCAATAGTTAGAAAAACAATTACAGCCCACATAGCTAAATTTTTTATATTCATAGGAGTAAGATAAGAATTATTATAAATTAAACAAGTGTCAATTTGTTACAATTAACATTTTAAACTACTTTTCACTTGAAATTATCACACTTTCATTTATTTTTTCAATATAACAGCCTCCGAGAGTTACTTTTGTAATTTCATTCAATTCAATTTTCAAAATTAAGTTTTTGATGCTTTTGCCTCTTGGTGGATAGTAGTTTTTGCTTACTAATTTCATTAAATGAGACAAAGATCTAAAAATTATTTCATGGGGATTTTTAAAAAAGGACTTACTCAAAATATAGGTATTTTTCGATTTATAAAAAGTAGTATTAAACTTTAAATTTCTCTCTACATAAAAATTAACTGATTTGTCAGAATCTTTTAAATTATCAATTGTTAGTAAAAATTTTTTTTTGTCTAGGCCTTCTTTTTCAAGAGTATTTATTAGATTTCTAATTCTAACTCTTTTAAAATTTTCATTTAGATTAGAAGGATCTTTAATAAAAAAATTAAATACCTTCAAAGATATATATGCAAGTTCTTTTTTATCTAAATTTAATAAAGGTCTTAAGAATTTAACATTATTTTCCTCGTGATCAGAAATTTTTCCAAAGGACGTAAGTCCCTTTAGTCCAGTTCCCCTGCTAAGTCTTATAAAGAAATTTTCATACAAATCATCAAGGTGGTGACCCAATAGAATGTAATTGATTTTATCTTTTTTACACTGTTCTGTTAAAAGAGAATATCTTTTTTTCCTCGCTATTGCTTGAATATTAGTTTTTGGTTTTTTTCCATGCCAGGATAGTATTTTACAATTAATTCCAAAATTTTTTAATTTTTTAATAACTAGTTTGGCTTCCGTCGATGAACCCTCACGTAATCTATGGTTTACTAAATAAAACTTAACATTTACTTTTGATAATAATGAAAAGCATTGAGCCAAGAAAGCCAATGCCAGACTGTCAGGGCCTCCAGAAACTGCTACAGCTATTTTATCCTTAACATTTAAAGTTTTTTTAAATTCCTTAAAAATATCATTGATTCTAAAGTTATTTAAATTTTCAAGAATTGACTTATGAATCTTGTTTTTTGCATTCAAACTTTTTTGCTTCATACTTTGCTTTTTGAAGAACAGATTGATTTGCCTTAGGGTAGTTTTTTTCTACAGCAGTTATCATTTTACAACCTTGATCTTTTTCTCCTATCTGAACCATTGATACACCAAGTTTTAATAAATTTATAGGAGCCTTCTCACCCTTTGGATATTTTTGATATCCTTCGAGATAAGCTGCAGCGGCATCGGTATATAATTGCCTAATTCTAAAAGTTTCAGCATACCAATATTGTGCACTGCCTGCTAATTTGTGTTTTGGATTTGTAATCACAAACTCTCTAAATGTTCTTTCTGCTGTACTGTAATCTCCTACTTTTAAAAAACTTGTGGCAAATTCATATTGCTTTTCAGGACTTAAGTCTGGCAACAATTTTTCTTCCGACTGAAATATTTCGCTTACAACTGTTCCCGTTGTTTCTATGGATTGTGTTTGTTGACTAGTTTTATTTGTCTCTGTGTCTTTATATGAAATAGAGCCTAGATCTTGAGGTTGAGAAGAGCCAGGGAGGTCTTTGGTTTTTTGTTTCTTTGGCACAGATGTTATTTTGTTATTATTAGGTGTATTTTTTTCTAATTCTTGAAATCTTAATTGATTATCAGTCTGTACCTTTGTTAATCGACTTGAGAGCTTGTCTAATTTAAAATTGATCTCTTCGAACTTATTCGTTAATTCTTGAAATTGATTTTCTATGTCAGATAATTTTAGTAAGTGTCTTGTTAAAACATCTTCTGAGTTTTCATCAAAAGTGACTGAAGAATTATTATCCTTAGTATTTTGATTGTTCGAATCTGAATAAACGGCTCTCTCTAAAGTCTTAAGGTCTTTCTGCATTGACTCAAGTATTTGGTAAATATTATGATTATCTGCGAAAGTGACAGGCGTAAAAAATAAAAAAATTATTAATATAAGACTTTTAAACTTATTCATTGAATAACTACTAAATATAATTAGTGGCAAAAAAAAGACCCTAAAACATTTACTGCTTTAGGGTCTTTTAAAATATTTTTTTTTAATTAGCTTTTACTGTAACTGATCTTCGGTTTTTAGACCAAGACAATGGATTTGATCCAGAATCTACAGGTCTTTCTTTTCCGTAGCTAATAACCGAAATTCTATTCGCTGAAATTCCATAAGTCATTAAATAATCTTTAGCTGAGTTTGCTCTTCTTTCTCCAAGTGCTAAGTTATATTCTCTAGTTCCTCTTTCATCAGCATGACCTTCAAGTACAACGTTAACTTTTGAATTTTTTCTCAAAAATCCAGCTTGCTTTCTTAAAGTTTCTCTAGAAGCTGTAGTTAAAACAGTTTCATTCGTTGCGAAAAATACTCTATCTGGAACTCCTTTTGCTAACTCTTCTACTGTATCAGCTCCTGTATAGACGTCTCCTTGCATTTGACCATCAGATACTTTCTTTGTTGCACAAGCTGACAAAATCAAACTCGCTGCAAAAATTAGTAGAACATTTTTTAAAATTTTATTTAAATTCATTATCACTCCTTCAATTAGATAATTATACTTTTTCACAACTAACTAAAGGTTACAAGCATAAAAATCAACTATTTAATCTTTTATTAATCCTAATTATTCAATAAAGATGACCAAGATGGGTCAGAAGCGTCTGTTTTAGTGGGAACTAGTCTTTCGTTATAACCTGTTAAATCAATAGACCATAATTTTGCAGAAAAACCTTCACCTTTTGTGTTTGTTTTGGTTTCTCTGTAAAATATTAAAACCCTACCATTAGGTGACCAAGATGGCGCTTCTTGGTAAAAATTTTCCGTTAGCAATCTTTCTCCAGTTCCATCTGTTCTCATTACACCAATATAAAATTTACCTTTATGCAATTTTGTAAAAGCAATTAGATCGCCTCGTGGTGACCATACTGGGGTTCCGTAAAGACCTCTGCCAAAAGAAATTCTTTTAACATTACTACCATCGTTTTTCATTATATAAATTTGTTGGTATTTACTTCTATCAGAATTAAAAACAATGTATTTTCCATCTGGAGAATACGATGGAGATGTATCAATCGATGGATGGTTGGTAATTCTCTCAACAACTCTATTTACTAAATCCATTGTATAAATATCTGAATTTCCATCTTTAGCAAAACTCATAATAATTTTCTTTCCATCTGGCGAAAATCTTGGTGCAAATGTCATGCCAGCAAAATCACCAACAACTTCTTGAATTCCAGTTTCTATATCTAACAAATAAACTCTTGGGAGGTTCCTAAAATAAGAAAGATACGTAACCATTTGGTTGGTTGGGCTAAATCTCGGTGTTAAAACTAGTTCATTTCCCAAAGTTAAATATTTATTATTAAAGCCATCTTGGTCCATTATTGCTAATCTTTTAATTCTTTTAATTTTTGGTCCTTCTTCAGCTACATAAATAATTCGAGTATCAAAGTAGCCTTTTTCTCCCGTCAATCTTTCGTAAACCTTGTCTGTAATTATATGACCAACTCTTCTCCAATTTTTTGGAACTGTGGTGAATGCAATAGCCATCATCTCCTTACCTGCAAGTACATCCCATAAACGAAATTCAACTCTTAGTTTTTCATTCACTAGAGTTACCTTACCCGTCACCAAAGCTTGTGCTTTTATTAAAGCCCAATCTTCAAATCTAGGTTTAAAATGTGCTATATCTGGTTTTTGAAGAAAAGCATCTTTATTCAAGGGGTTAAACAAACCTGTTTGTTTTAAATTATTTTTTACTACATTTGAAATCTCAGTTCCTATATTTTTTTTGTTTAAAATTTTTTCAAAAGCTTTTTGAGAATCTTTATCTAAAGACATGTCAGATACGGCCACAGGCAATGGACTTAAGTTACCTCTTGTAATATCAACCTCAATAAGTGCAAAAGATTGCACTTGTAAATACATAAATATAATAAATATAGATTTAAAAATTTTCATTATCCTTCTAACATTTCTCTTGCATCAAAATTTAACTGCAAATCTTTCCATCTTTCGTATCCAGTTGTTGGAACTCTTAATGGTTGACATAGCTTGATAGCTCTTAATGCACTTTCAGCCAATACTTTATAGAATCCTTGTCCTGGTTTATTCATTCTTGCATGATCCAATATTTCAGACTGTATAACAGATCCGTCTGGTTTTAATCTTAATTTTATTCTCACTAATAAATTTTCATTATAAGGTAAACCTAATGGTATACTCCAACATCCAAAAATTTGAGCCTTTAAAGCATCCTCTTCACTTAAGGATAGCCCTCCAAAATCAATGCTTTTATCTTGATCTTGGGTTATTTTATCTATTTTTTTATTTGTTACTGCGCTCTCAACCTTTGATTTGTCAATTAATGCCGCAATACTGTTTGGGTCAAATAATTCTTTTTTTTCAAATTCTGAAACCTGTTTAACTTCTGTTTCTACTTTTTTGGGGTTTTGTTTTTCTACTTTAATTTCTTTAACTTTCTCTATTTTCTCATTTGGCAGTGGAATCGCATCTGGTTTTTGTTTTTTTACCCTTTTAGGTGGAGCTTGTTCAGAAACTAACTTTTTTTCTTTTTCCTTAACTTTTTCAATTATTTTTTTTGCCTTAGGTGCAAAAGGAATATTTGTTTTGTCTGAAATTTGTATAAGCTCAACTGAAACAATTGGCGGAAGATTGATTTGTTTTTTAGCTAAAAATGGTAAACTCATGGCTGTAATTATAACAAGCAAAGTATGAAGTCCAAAAGAAATAATAATATTTCTATTCACTTTTTTACCTCTCTTTATATGGTTCGGAAATTAATGCCACTTTAGTAAAGCCAGAACCAGACAGCATTCCCATTATTTCTAAAACTCGACCATAATTTATTGATTTGTCACCCCTTACATAAATTCTTGTATCTGTTCTATTTTTAGATACCGCCAAAATTTTTGCAATTATTTTATCATATTCAACTTTAGACTCTTGAATAAATATTTCTCCTTTTGAGTTAATAGACAGCGTTAATGGTTCCAGTTCTTCAGGCAATGAATCTGCTGAACTTTCTGGTAGATCGACTTGCACTCCAACAGTTAACAACGGTGCTGTAACCATAAAAATGATTAATAATACCAACATTACATCTACAAAAGGTGTGACGTTAATTTCACTCATAGGTTCTTTTGATGAACGATTGAGTTTAAAGGCCATATTTAAATTATTGATAAAAATCTTTTAGAGAAATTTTCTAATTTTTGTGAATATTTTTTAGAATCGTTGTTAAATTTATTATACGCAACAACGGCTGGTATTGCAGCTAACAATCCTAAAGCAGTTGCAAACAAAGCTTCCGCTATACCCGGGGCAACGATTGCCAAACTTGTATTTCTTGAAATTGCAATTGATTGAAATGAGTTCATTATTCCCCAGACTGTTCCAAACAAGCCTATAAATGGAGCTGTTGACCCAACTGTTGCTAAAAAAGTAAAACCTTTTTCAAGCATTACCATCTGTTTTTCAATGTTAACTTGAAGCATACCACTCATTCTATCATTAAGATTAGATTTGTTTTTAGCCTTTAGTAATGTTTGCATTGAATCTCTAAATAATGAAGCCATAGGATTTTCTAAATTTACCGGCAAATTATTATAAAAAGTTTCTGCTGATTTTGATTTCCAGAATCTTTCTTCAAAATCGTCAGTTTCTAAATTAATTTTTTTAAATAATCTAAATTTTTCAATAATGATTGCCCATGAATAAATAGAACAACCAATTAGCATCAATATTACAGCTTTTACGATAAAATCAGCTCGAATGAATAAGCTCAATAATGTAAAATCAGTATTTGATGCAAGTCCTACTGCTTGAGATGTAATATCAGCTTCCATATTTATGATTTCACACTTAAATGTGTCATCAATTTGTCTTTGTTAAAATTAATTTATTCCTCTAATTTGTAAGTCTCATAATAAAAACTGGCTATTAAGATGGCATCTGCTTTGTTTGAATCCTTTTTTCTTAATAGTTGTGAAGAAAAATAAGGAAAAACCTCTATTGCCTTTGTTCTACTTGCGTCTTTTTCAGAGTTAATAAGATTAAAATATTTTTTCCATTTTGCCGGTCTAACAAAATACATGGGTAATTGCATTGCGGAACATATTCCTTTTAAAATTCCAAATGATTGACCAAAATTAAACATACTGGTAACTCCTTGACCTGGCATTGCTGAAACTTGTTCGATAATTACTTTAATATTTTCTTTTTTTAAATTTATAATTCTTGAGGAAATTTCATGATAAATTTGTGCACCATTCACCTGTTTTTTATTTTTTTTACCTTCTGCCATATTTGGCATCTCCACTACATCAATTATTTTTCCATCTTCAAAAAAACAAATGGAACCTGTTATGCCAGGATCAATTCCAATTATAAGCATTAATCGTTTCCAAAATTAATATTTGAATAAACATTTTGAACATCATCATCATCTTCAAGTGTTTCTAAAAACTCAATTGCAGCTTCCACTCTATCTTTTGCAACATCAACACTATTTAAAGGTATCCATTCAATTTCTGTAGAAATAAAATTTACAATTATTTTCTCTAAATTTTTTTTTACATTGTAAATTTCACTAATAGAACATTGAACCTCATGATAATCATCATGTGAAATGCATTCATCTGCTCCCGATTCAATTGCAAGATCAAGTATTTGCTCTTCAGATATTTCTTTTTTGTCAATCTTAATAATACCCAGTTGGTTAAAATTATGTGAAGCTGAACCCTGAGTTCCTAAGTTTCCACCACTTTTTACAAATATAGTTCTTACATTAGAGGCAGTTCTATTTTTATTATCTGTTAATGCCTCTACAATCACAGCTATCTTATCCGGTCCAAATCCTTCATATCTTAAATTCTCATAATTATTTTCAGTATTGGCAGATGATTTAGCAATAGCTCTTTCTATATTATCTTTTGGCATGTTAGCTGACTTTGCAGCTTGAATTGCAGATCTAAGTCTTGGATTCATGTTGGGATCTTTGTCACCTAATTTTGCAGCTACACTAATTTCTTTTGATAATTTAGAAAATATTTTAGATCTTTGCTTATCAGCCTTACCCTTGGAATGCTTTATACTTGCCCACTTTGAGTGACCTGACATAATAATTAATGAGAATTTTTTAATTCTCCTCCATATATAAAATTTTCTATATTTTTTGCTAATCCAGTTTCTACATCACCCTCAACAATTACACCACATAAAGTAGCCCCACCAGAAGCTGGAAAATGCTTGATTGATTTTTTTTGTAAAAACCTATTTATTGAATTATTTTTATCCATACCTATTACTGAATTATAATCACCACACATTCCTGCATCTGTTTGATATGCTGTACCATTTTCTAGAATTCTTGCATCGTTTGTAGGAACATGTGTGTGCGTGCCAACAACCAATGTTGCATGACCATCAAAAAGGTGTCCTATAGCCATTTTTTCACTTGTTGTTTCACCATGAAAATCAATAACTAAAAAATCATACTCTTTTTTCAATTTATTTTTTTCAAGAAAATTATCTGATATTTTAAAAACATCTTCACATTTTTTCATAAAAACATTACCCATTAAATTAAGAATTCCAATTTTGATTCCATTTTTTAAAGTAAATATTTCAAAGCCCTTGCCTGGAGAAGGATAAATTAAGTTTTGTGGTCTTAAAAGCCTATTCTCTCTCTCAATATGATCTGCTGTTTCCTTTTTATCCCATACATGATTTCCAGTTGTTATGACGTCGACTCCTGATTGAAAAAATTCATTTGCAATTTTTTCAGTTATTCCAACTCCTTCATCAGCAGCATTTTCACCATTTACAACTACAAAATCGATTTTTTTTTCTTTAATATGTGTGGGTAAATATTTAATTACCATCTCACACCCTGGCTTACCAACGACATCTCCTAAAAAAAGAATTTTCATTTTATAATATACTTATTGGTTACAACATAATCTAATTTTTGATCATACTTATTAACTGGGATTTTATCAATTTTCTGAAAAGATAAAGCTAAGCCTATTTTTAAAATTTTTTTTTTTTTTGTTAATTTTTCTATTAAACGGTCGTAATATCCACCACCATATCCAAGTCTATTTAATTTGCCATCAAATGCAACCAAAGGCACCAACAAAACATCGGGGCAAACTAATATTTTAGACACTGGCTCAGGTATCCCATATTTATTTATTTTTAAGGGTTCGTTAAATGACCATTTATAAAAATCCATATCAAAATTTTTCTTAATTTTAGGTAAAGAAATATTAAAATTTTTTTTTTCTAATTCTTTTAATGTATCCAAATCATCTACCTCAAAGTTTACAGGATAATAGCCTCCTATATTCTTTTCATTAATTTTTTCTTTTTTAAGTAAGTTTATAATCTTTTTAAAGTCTATTTTGATGTTTTTTATATTAATATTTTCTCTAATTTTAAGAATTTTTTTTCTTAATTTAGATTTTAACACTATTTTACTGAATGGGGTTTTCTAAACTAACTCTTTCAACAAAGCTTTCAATTTCATCTGCTGTTTTTTCTATTATTTTTTCATAATCCTCTTTATTTTCTTCAATTTTATTTTTGAATTGTTTATGATCTTGAGTCAAATTATTAATCTCTTGTTCTTTCTTTTCTTTATATTCATAAACTAAAGACTTTAATTCTTTAAATTTTACAGATAAATTTTTTAATTCTATTTTTTTGTAATCTACTTTTTTTTTAGTCTCAAAGTATTCATCCATTATTTTAACAGAAGTAATTAACAAAAGTTTACTTTCACCTATATTTCCAAGATCATTTTTTAAATGATCAAATTTTTCATTAATATGTATTAATAGCTCCTCCAGATGTTCCTCTTGCCCATCATCACAGGATAAAAGAAATTGCTTACCATTAAAATTAATATTTACATTTGCCATTTATCTATTTCTTCCAATAAAGTATCTGTTTCTTGATTTAATTCATCTATTTTTTCAGAAAATTCTATTTCTTTTTTTTGTTCCTCAACTTTTTTAGTATTCATTTCCTCTAATTTTTGATTAATCACATCATACTCTCGGACTAAGCTCTGGTATTTTTCTTCAATTTCTTTTTTTTCAATTTCTAATTGATTTTTTTGAGCACTTAAATTTTTTAAATCACTTTTTAAAGTTGGATTTTGAAGATTTAAGTTTTTTAACTTATCAAGGGCTGTATTTAATTTTTTTTCTTTTTCACTGTCAGTTTTCATATATATATAATTATAATATTAAATTGAGTCTTCTTAGTCTAGATAGGATAATTTTTGAGCAAACTAAATAAGGATTTATCTAATGCAATAAGGTTTTTGTCAATGGATGCTGTCCAAAAAGCTAATTCGGGACATCCTGGCATGCCTATGGGGATGGCTGATGTTGCTACAGTACTATTCAAAAATTTCCTTAAATTTAACCCAAAAAATCCAAATTGGTTAAATAGAGACAGATTTGTTTTATCCGCGGGTCATGGTTCTATGCTACTCTATTCATTATTACATCTAACGGGGTATAAAAGCATTTCCTTAAAAGATATTAAAAACTTCAGGCAATTAAATTCTATTTGTGCGGGACATCCCGAGTATCATGCTGGCACTGGTATTGAAACAACAACCGGTCCACTTGGACAAGGGATAGCTAACTCTGTTGGTTTTGCAATTGCTGAGGAAATTTTAAAAAAAAAACTAGGTAAACAAATAATTAATCACAAAACATATGTTTTGGCTGGTGATGGATGCTTGATGGAAGGTATTAGCCATGAAGCAATGAGTTTGGCGGGTCACTTACGATTAAAAAACCTAGTTATGCTGTTCGATAATAATTCAATATCAATTGATGGACCAACTAATTTAGCTGTTTCTGATAATTTTAAAAAAAGATTTGAAAGTTATGGTTGGAATTACATTTTAATTGATGGTCACAATGAAAAAGAAATTTTTCAAGCTTTAAAAAAAGTTCAAAATTCAAAAAAACCTACTGTGATTTCTTGTAAAACAAAAATTGGTTATGGCTCTCCAAATAAATCTGGCAAGGCATCTTCACACGGGAGTCCTCTTGGTGCAGATGAAATTCAACTCGTTAGAAAAGTTTTGAGTTGGAAGTATAAACCATTTGAAATTCCTAATAATATTTTAAACGAATGGAAAAAAATTGGTAACAAAGGTATTAAGATGGAGTCTAATTGGAAAAAAATTTATAAGAGAAAAAAACAAGCTATAGATAGAATGTTAAAAAATAACTTTTCTAAAGCTTTAAAATCAGAAAAACAAAATTCTATTAGAGAAAATAAAAGCTTAGCTTCACGAAAATCTTCTGAGTTAACTTTGAATGCTCTTACTAAAGAAAATAATACTTTAGTTGGTGGTTCAGCTGATTTAGCCGGATCCAATAATACTAAAACAAAGCATCATAATATTATCAAACCTTCTAACTTTAATGGTGATTACATTCACTACGGGGTAAGAGAACATGCAATGTCTGGAATAATGAATGGTCTTGCACTACATAGTAAATTTATTCCTTATGGTGGTACTTTCTTAATATTTTCAGACTACTGTAAACCTTCAATTCGTTTGTCAGCATTAATGGGACTGCGTGTTATTTATATAATGACACATGATTCAATTGGCTTGGGCGAAGATGGACCAACACACCAACCAATCGAGCAACTATCTGGATTAAGGTCTATACCTAATTTAAATGTATTTAGACCCGCAGATAGAATGGAAACTATTGAATGTTGGGAAATAGCATTAAAAGACTCGAAGACACCAAGTATATTGTCTTTAACCAGACAAAACCTTGATCCGATTAGAAAAAAATATTCAAATATAAACAAATGCTCTTTTGGGGCCTACGAAGTTTTAAGAACTAATAAAAAGATCAATTTAACCATACTGGCTAGTGGTTCTGAGGTTAATTTAGCAATTAAGACTAGCCATAAATTGGCCAAAGATAAAATATACAGTAAAGTTATATCAGTACCATGCCAAGACCTTTTTGATTTACAATCAAAATCATATAAACAAAAAATTCTTGGAGAAACGAAGTTTAAAGTTTCAATTGAAGCCGCATCAACAGATTGCTGGAAAAAATATGTTGGAACAGAAGGTTTAGCTTTTGGTATTGATACATTTGGTAAAAGTGCACCATATAAGGAAATTTATAAATATTTTGGATTAACAGCTGAAAATATTTCCAAAAAAACAAAAAATCTAATAAAAAGTTAAATATGACAGTAAAAGTTGGAATTAATGGAATGGGAAGAATTGGCAGAATGGTAATACGAGCAATTATTGAAAGCCAAAATAAGAATATAGAAATTAAACACATTAATAACCGATCTAATTCTGAGGCAAGTTGTGCCTTAATAAAATACGATTCTATTCATGGAAAATTTAATGCAAATTTAGATTTTAATGAACATCATCTAATTATAAATAAAAATAAAATTACATTTTCCCAGGAAAATAATATTGAAGATATAAACTGGAAAAAATTTGATGTTGATTATGTTTTTGAGTGTACTGGAAAATTTAACTCAAAAGAAAAATTATTAGCACATATTAAAAATGGAGCAAAAAAAGTTATTGTTTCAGCTCCCTGCAAAAATGCAGACAAAACAATTGTGTATGGTGTAAATGAAAATATACTCACAAAAGATGATCAAATAGTCTCGGCAGCTTCATGTACAACTAATTGTCTAGCTCCAGTTGCCAATGTTTTAAATAAAAGTTTTGAAATTGAAAAAGGATTTATGACAACTATTCATGCTTTTACTAGCGACCAGAGAATTTTAGATAACTCACATAAAGATCCAAGAAGAGCAAGATCTGCTAGTCAGTCCATTGTTCCAACATCTACAGGAGCTTCAAAAGCAATTGGTGAAATTATTCCCTCTTTAAAAGGAAAACTTGAAGGTGTTGCCATGAGAGTTCCAACACCTAACGTTTCACTAATAGAGTTAGTTTTTTGTACAAAAAAAGAAATAACAAAAGATAAAATTAATGATGCCTTTACTGTTGCTTCTAAAAAACAATCTAAAGGCGTGTTAGAAATTACCACAGAAAAACTAGTGTCAATTGACTTTAACCACAACTCAGCTTCAGCAATTGTAGATGCTTCTTTAACAAATGTAGTTGGTGATAAAATGGGAAAAATTTCAGCATGGTATGATAATGAGTGGGGTTTCTCAAATAGAATGTGTGATATTGCAGAATACCTTCATAAAATCTCTTAATGAGAAGTATAAAAGATCAACTTAATCTTAGTGAAAAAACAATTATATTGAGACTCGATCTAAACGTTCCATTAAATAATGGAAAAATTACCGACACAACAAGAATAGATAAAATCATTCCGACTATTAATTTTTTATTAGAAAATAACGCTAAGATTATAATATTGTCTCATATAGGAAGGCCCAAAGGTAAAATCGTAAATAGTCTTTCTCTTAAACCTGTATGTGAAGATTTAAAAAATAAATTAAATGAAAATATAAAGTTTATTACCAAAAATCTTAAAGAAATAGATTCAGTAGATCTATTTAACAATGAAGATATAAAAATTATAATGCTAGAAAATCTTAGATTTTATGAAGAAGAAGAAAAAAATAATAATAAATTTGCAAAACGTTTAGCAGGTCTAGCTAATATATATGTTAATGATGCTTTCTCATGCTCACATAGAACTCATGCTTCAATTTTTGAAATTACAAAATTTTTACCTTCATATGCGGGTCTTCAATTAAATTTAGAAATTGATGCTTTAACCAAAATTACTTCTGAGATAAAAAAACCTATAACATGTATTATTGGTGGATCTAAAATATCAACTAAGATAAATATTATTAAAAATTTGATTCCTAAATTTGATAATATTATAATTGTTGGAGGAATGGCTAATAACGTACTCAAATACAAGGGTCATAATATAGGTAAATCTATTCAAGAAGATAATTGTGATAAAATAATAGAAGAAATATTTTCACTTTCGGTTAAAAAAAATTGTAAAATAATTTATCCTGCGGATGTCACTGTAGGAAAGGATTTAAATGGATCACCAAAAATAAAAGAGCTAAACGATGTTTCTGAGAATGACTTAATTTTAGATATTGGCCCTAGATCAATAAAAAATATTAACAATATCATTGAAGAAAGTAATACTATTTTATGGAATGGTCCCGCTGGTTACTTTGAAAATCCAAGTTTTGCCAAAGGAAGTTTAGAAATTATGAAAAAAATTATCGAAAAAAATAAAGCTAATACTATTTATTCTGTAGCAGGTGGTGGAGATACAGTTGCTTTATTAAATAGCGTAGGTGCTGTTGATAATTTTGATTTTGTTTCAACTGCCGGTGGGGCTTTTTTAGAATATCTTGAAGGAAAAGAACTTCCTGGTATAAAAGCTTTAAATTAATATGTCTGAATTAAATAAAATTGCTTTAAAAATTTTATCAAATGGTAAGGGTATCCTTGCGGCTGATGAAAGCACTGGAACGATGACTAAGAGACTTGAAGCTATAAATGTCCCATCATCTTCAGAAAATAGGCTCTTATTTAGAGAAACTCTTTTTTCTTCTGAGGGAATGAAGAGTTATATTGGTGGTGTCATTTTATATGATGAAACAATTAAACAAACATCATTTTCAAATAAAACTATACCTGAGCTAATCTCTTCTTCTGGTGCTATTCCTGGAATAAAAGTAGATACTGGCGCAAAAGTTTTGGCAGGTTCGCCTGAAGAAAAAATTACAGAAGGTCTAGATGGCTTAAGAGAAAGGCTAAAAGAATACTATAAACTTGGAGCAAGATTTACAAAGTGGAGAGGAGTTTATAATATTTCAAATAAATACCCAAGTGAATTATCAATTTACTCGAATGCTCATGCTCTTGCAAGATACTCTGCACTCGTTCAAGAGTGTGGAATGGTTCCAATAGTAGAGCCAGAAGTTTTAATGGATGGAAAACATTCAGCTGAAGATTGTTTTAATAAAACCTCAGAAGTTATTAAAAAATGTTTTGAGGAATTGAAGCTTCATAATATTGATTTAACTGGAATAATTTTAAAACCTAACATGATTCTACCAGGAAATAAATCTAATGAAAACATATCAAGTGAAGAAGTGGCTAAACTTACTTTAAAATGTCTTAAAAAAAATGTACCAATAGATGTGCCTGGGGTGGCTTTTTTGTCAGGTGGTCAAACAGAAACACAAGCAACTGAAAATTTAAACTTAATTAATAAACATAACGACACAAATTTTATTATGACCTATTCATATGGAAGAGCTTTACAACAAAGCGCACTTAAGTTTTGGTCAAAAAATATTAAAGATTCACAGGGTACCCAAGAGGTCTTTAACCATAGAGCTAATATGTGTACTCTTGCGGCTCAAGGAAAATGGTCAGCTGAACTTGAAAAAAAATAAGGCAAACAAAAAATTTGTTTATTTAATTTCCCCAAATAAAATTAAAAATGATGATTTTTTTATAAATCTAACTTTAGTATTAAGGACTCAAAAAGTAAGTTTTTTTCAATTAAGATTAAAAAAAGAAACAAATAAAAATAAATTATTAATTGGAAGAAGAATAAAAAAAATTTGTAAAAAACATAATGTTAAGTTTCTAGTTAATGATGATCCAAAACTTGCTAAAAAACTTAATGCAGACGGTTGTCATTTAGGTCAAAAAGATATGAGCATCACTAAAGCTAGAAAAATATTAAGTAATAAAATTATTGGCATTACCTGTCATAATTCAATTGATTTAGCTAAAAAAGCAATTAACGATGGTGCAGACTATTTGGCATTTGGAGCGTTCTATTCATCAAAAACTAAAATAATTAATTACAAAGCAGATTTAAAGATACTGAGATATGCTAAAAAAATTACAGATACTCCAATTGTAGCTATTGGTGGGATAAAGTTAAGTAATTATAAAAAACTCTTATTGAATAAAGCTAACTTTTTAGCTATTTCAGGCTACATTTGGAATAATAAAAAATACAAACCATTAGAAGCTATTAAAAAATTAAAATGAAATTATACGCAAGTGAAATTAGGGTTGGTATGTTGATTGAATATAAGGGCGACTTATGGCAAGTGTTAAAAACTCAACACGTAAAACCGGGTAAAGGTGGCGCATTTGCACAAGTTGAAATGAAAAGTTTAAATAAGAATACAAAATTAAATGAAAGATTTAGGTCAAGCGAATCTGTAGAAAAAGCTTCGCTGGATGAGACTAAGTTTAGCTACCTTTATGATGATGAATTTGACTATCATTTTATAAATCCTAAATCTTATGAACAAATTAATATAAAAAAAGAAGTTATTGGAGAAAAAGGTAAAATGTTAACTGAAAATCTAGAAGTAAGCATAAGTTTTTATAACGAAAAGCCTTTAGCAGTAGAATTACCCAATCAAGTTACTTGTACAATTGAAACAACTGATGTTGCACTTAAAGGTCAAACTGTTTCTTCCTCTTACAAGCCAGCAGTTTTAAACAATGGAATAAATATTCAAGTCCCCCCCTTTATTGAAGGTGGAGACAAAATAATAGTTGATACAAGAACTATGGAATATATTAAAAAAATATAAATTTTATGCAATCAATATCAGCTAATCTTAATATCATGATAAAAGCTGCTGAAAAAGCATCGAGAGCTTTAATTAGAGATTTTGGAGAAATAGAAAAACTGCAAGTATCAATTAAAGGACCAACCGATTTTGTTTCAAATGCTGATTTAAAAGCAGAAAAAATAATTATTGAAGAATTAAAGAAAGCAAGACCCTACTACTCTATTATCAGTGAAGAAGATGGTTCTGAAATAAATAAAGATAAAAACAACACTTGGATTATAGATCCTATAGATGGTACAACAAATTTTTTACACGGTGTTCCCCATTTTGCAATATCAATTGCTTTAAGATCTGGGAACGAAATAGTTTCAGGGTTGATTTATGATCCAATAAAAGACGAAATGTTTTATGCTGAAAAAGACAATGGTGCTTTTTTTAACAATCAAAGAATAAGGGTTTCAAAAAAAAGAGAGTTAAACAGCTGCTTGTTTGCAACTGGTGGATTTTCAAAAAATGAAATCGATTTAACTTTAAGGAGTTCTGGAAGTGCGGCACTAGATATAGCCTATGTTGCAGCTGGCAGGTATGATGGGTATTTTCAAAATGGCTTGAATTTATGGGATATAGCTGCTGGCATAATAATTATAAAAGAGGCTGGTGGTATGATTAACGAGATAGACCTGTCTCAAAATAAAAATATAAGAATAAGAGCTTCTAGTATGGCAATTAATGACAAAATGCTTGATAAATTGAAGAACTTTTAATTGTTTTATAAAATTCTTTTGCTATAAGTCTCGATATGAAAAAAGACATACATCCAAACTATCATACGATTAAAGTTGAAATGACTGATGGCACACAATTTGAAACTAGATCAACTTGGGGTTCTGAAGGAGAAGTTTTGAAATTAGAAATTGACCCTAAATCTCATGCTGCATGGACCGGTGGAAATCAAAAACTTATGGATAAGGGTAGAGTTAGTAAATTTAATAAAAAATTCCAAAATTTTAGATCAGAAAAGAAAGATTAGATGTCAAATACTCCTTTGATGCCAATGGCTACTGCTGTCTGGTTAGTTGAAAATACAACTTTAACATTTAAACAAATAGCAATTTTTTGTGGTTTACATGAGGTCGAAATACAAGGTATTGCAGACGGAGAAGTTGCAAAGGGTATTATGGCTTATAATCCTATAATTTCTGGTCAATTAACAAGAGAAGAAATTAGTCTATCATCTCAAAATGAAAACAGACCTTTAGAAATTAATAATACTGATATTCAAATTTCAACTACAGATAAGAAAATAAAAAAATATGTTCCATTGTCGAAAAGACAGGATAAACCAGATTCTGCACTTTGGCTAATAAGAAATCATTCTCAATTAAAAGATTCGCAAATTGCCAAGCTAGTTGGAGTTACAAAAAACTCTGTAACATCAATAAGAAATAAAAGTTATTGGAATTATAACAGTTTAAATGCTAAAGATCCCGTGGCAATGAGTTTATTTGCTCAAAAAGATTTAATTGAAGCAATAGAAAAAGCCGAAAGAAGAATAAAAAGAGAAAAAAAAGAAAAAGGAAAAACAAAAACAAAACAAACAGGTTAAATCTAAATATGAATAAATTTAATAGACATGAAAATTATAAAGTGTTATTTACTCACTTTTTTGGAGGTATTTACGAAAATAGAAGTTAAAGATAATAATATTGAGCAGGCTCTTAGGGTTCTTAAAAGAAAACTACAAAGAGATGGATTCTTCAAAGTAATAAAATTAAAAAATACCTATGAGAAACCTTCTGAAAAGAAAAAGAGAATCTTGCAAGAAAATATTAAAAGAGTAAAAAAATTAAATAAGCTTAAAAACAGGATTTAATTTATCGCGGGGTGGAGCAGCCTGGTAGCTCGCAAGGCTCATAACCTTGAGGTCGGCGGTTCAAATCCGTCCCCCGCAACCAAAATCATAGTAGTCAATTAATGAAATCTGATGTTTATAAAAGACACATAAAAAATTTCTCAAATCATTGGTGGTTTCAAGCAAGAAAAAAAATTATTGAGACTACTATTTCTTTTTTTTGGATTATTGTAAGATTCATGTTTTTAGATATATATACTAAAAAAAAATTGATAAATGATGTTTTGCATAAATAATTTTATTAATTACAAATTCTAGATTGTGTTATGAATAAATATTCTTTTGTTATCCCCTGTTACAATTGTGGAAATTTTATAGAGAAAAATATTAAAAAATTAGAACATAAATTAAAAAAACTAAATATCAAATATGAATTAATCTTAATTGATGATGGCAGTTCCGATAAGACGCTTAAAATAATCAATTACATTAGTACAAAGAATAAACTAATAAAAGTTATAAAAAATAAGAAAAATACTGGTAAGTCATATTCATCTATTAAAGCGATCAATAAAAGTAAATTTCGAAATATAATTTTGATTGATTGTGATCTTCCTTACTTTTCTTCTCTGAAAAATGTTCTACTTGCTTTAGAAAAAGATAGTCAATTAGTTATTATTAACAGAAAAATAAAAGAAAGTAAATTGATATTAAAAAAAATAAATATGTATCAAATAATTAGATACTTAATCGGTTCAATAATTGCATATATAAATTTAAAAGTTCTAAAATTAGAAATTGCGGGAGGTGATTCTCAAGCCGGTTTAAAGGGTTTTAAAAAAATAAAAGGTTTTAATAAATTAAAATTTATTTCAAAAAAATTTTTTTTTGATTTAGAATTAATATTAATCTATTCAAAAAAAAAATTGAAAATTCAATCTATCAAAACCAACTACACAATACCTAGTAAATCTTCAATAAAAATATTTAATTTTTTTAAAAATTTAGAGATTTTGAAAGAACTTTTTCAAGTTATAAATAAATACAAAAGATATTAATAAAGTTTACATTCAATAAAAGCATAAAAAGATAAATTTTTTACTGGAAGAATAAAAGGACTTCTGCAGAAATTAATAATTTTAAAATTATGCTCTAAGATTGTCGTAATTTCATCAATAGAGTTAACATGCTCATATTCTATTAACTTCGAATAATCTAAATTATATTTAAGTTTAAATGAAATTGCTGTTGTTAAAAGCCATCCAAGTTTAAATGCAAATTCTCCTTCGCATGGAATTGCAACTTGAAATACTCCATCTTGTTTAAGTAAACTTTTACATAATTCAATTTCTTTTGGTAAATTTATCAAATGCTCTAAAGTTGCAATGGAAATAATCTTATCATATTTGTGGGTAACTTCTGATGTGGAGACAAATATATTTCTTATTTTCTTTATCTGAGAGTTATTTTGATACAAATCTTTAAAGGGCTCAATAATATCATAGTTAACAAATGATTTTTCAAATTTTAGATGATTTAAGTTACCGGCACCTAATTCTAAAATATCTTTTCCTTTTCTGCCAGATACTTTTTTATGCATCCAAGATTCCATTTTTTGAGCAATGGAATGGGCAAATCCACTGCCACCACGATTGGCAATATAATGTTCTTTGTAAACTTTTAAATATTCATCAGTTAAAGTAATTCTTTTTTTAGGAAATTTATTAATAACTTTAAAATACCTATTTTTTTTATCTTCCATAAATCACAATATCTTCATTTTAATAACATTTTGATTTTTTCTTTTTTATTATAAGGATTTAAAATGCCAATTAATGTTTGATTTTCTTTTATTAGGGAAACTTTTTCATCTGAGGGCAGGCCTAGCTGAACAATAACATTAGCCTCGCTTATAATTTCTTTTTCATCCTTAGAAATTTTTACTCCAAGTGCTTTATATTCTCTAT
>Ga0209709_10000906_pt1 | contig 27803 bp, 32 predicted proteins | sample ArcticOcean_MG_C_2_FD_187435 | JGI IMG/M metagenome (GOLD analysis project Ga0209709, IMG submission 187435) | Marine microbial communities from western Arctic Ocean - ArcticOcean_MG_CB4_136 (SPAdes) (version 2) | ecosystem: Environmental > Aquatic > Marine > Oceanic | place: Arctic Ocean...
TGTAATCACTATTATTTTAGTAACATCTTCGTCAAAACATTTTTGAATAAACTTTTCTACAGCTTTGTTTGCTTCTTCAATTGTGTGGCCATGAAGATCTATCTTTTTAATTTTTTCATGTCTTACTTTTTTTTTATCAACAAAATCTTTATTGGGTATTTTCTCTTTATTTTTTGTGAAATTTTCCCAGTCTTGCTTGTCTTTGTCTGAAATTTTCTTAATCAATTATGTAATGGTATTAATTAATAACCAGTTAGGATTAACAGATTTAATATCTTTTGAAAAGACCCATGTATCATAAACTGTTTTAATTTTTTCACCGTCACCTGAAATTATTTTTTTATCTTTATCTTTTATACAGGTTATAATTTCACTAACAAAATCTACTGTAACTTCTAGGTTTTCATCTATTTTTTTATGAGTATTAACTGTGGCTGACTTGATCCCTATAAACGTTATCTCAGCAAAATGGCCTTTGTTTTCTCTATCTGAAAGAGATTCTTTAAATTGATCATGAATTTTTTTACTCAAAAGAGGCTTGCTAGCTATTAACTTATTATCACTATCACTAAAATCAGTAATAATTGTTTCATAGGCAATTCTTGCACCTTTTAAAAAATCTTTCTGTGCTTCTTCATCAAAATTTTTATTGGTTGGTTTTGGATCTAGATTTGATTTAATCTTTTGAAATTCTTTTTCAAATTGTGTTGGCATTTTTCCTTCAAAGCCAGTTTTTTTTCCAAGTATTCTTCTTAGGCGTAGAAAAATAAAACCAGCAATCATTGCTAAAAGTATAATATCTATATATTGAAAGCTGTAATTCATACCCTATAATATTTAGTATGTTGATTAATTACAACTAGCAATTTAGACTAAGGACAAATGAACACATTTTTATTATTGTTAATAGGTGTCCCAATTATTGAAATTTATTTATTTATTAAAATTGGATCTCAAATAGGTGCTTTTTACACAATATCACTTATTTTTATTACCGCATTTTTTGGGGTAATTTATGCCAAATACGAGGGCTTTAACACCTTAAGATCTGGAATGTCACAAATGGTTAAAAACGAACTGCCTGCTTATGAGATTGTCTCTGGCGCTGCTTTAGCTTTCGCTGCACTACTTCTAATTTTACCTGGTTTTGCTACAGATTTTATTGGGTTATTAATTATTTTTCCACCATCAAGAAAATTGATTTTTAAAAAGGTATCAAATAAACAAAAATCAAATAAAAAAAATCAAGATTTTATTAATGGAGAGTTTGAAGATATAGATGACGAAAATGACAGAAAGCTTTAAAGTACTAGCTCAATTTGTAAAAGATATTTCCAGTGAAACACCTGACGTTCAAAGCTATATTTTTGTAAAAGAAAATATATCAAAATATCAATTGAATATAGATATTAATTCTAAAGCACTAAAAAATAAAATGATTGAGGTCAATACAACGTTAAAATTTGAAGACAAGGAGTTAAATGAAAAAAAATCATATTTTGAAATAGTTTACGCCTCTGTTGTTAAGATTAATGAAGATATAAAAGATAAAAAAGATTTAGAGAAAATAATTTTGTGTGATGTCCAAAATGAAATCTACCCCAATTTAGAAAAAGCATTTTTAAACTTACTTCATAATTCTGGTTTCCCAGAAGTTAAGCTTGAAAAAAAAATTGACTTTAATAAATTATATAGTGAAAGATTTAATTAAAAAAATTTTTCTTTAAATTCGTTTTTAAATATTCTTTGTGCAGCTTAAGTTCCTCTTCTGTGGGTTTGATGACTTTCTTGTAGTATGAGCTCGTTTCATTTAAATTTGTCTTTACTTGTTCATTATCTTGATTTTGAAAATTTAAAGTAGGTTCTTTTTTGTCTAAAAGATTAATATAAACTTTTGACAATAGATCACAGTCAATTAACGCTGTGTGCTGTGTTCTTTTGGAATTATCTATTCTATATCTTTTACATAAAGCGTCTAAACTAATTGGTGACCCTGGAAATTTATCTCTGGCTAAGGCAAGAGTATCAACAACATTCTCACTACTAATTTTTTTTTTACCGAGTATTGCTAGTTCATTGTTAAGATGGGATAAATCAAATTCAGCATTGTGAATTACCAACTTCTTATCTTCTATAAATTTTAAAAAATCATCCACCACATCATAAAACTTTTTTTGTGAAGCTAAAAATTCGTCTGTATATCCATGAACTTCAAGTGCTTTTTCAGAAACTTTTCTTTCAGGATTTAAATAACAATGAAATCTATTTTTAGTTGGCACAAGGTCTTCAAGCTCAATACAGCCAATTTCTACAATTCTATGGCCATCTTTAACAAATAGTCCTGTAGTTTCAGTATCTAATATTACTTCTTTCATTTACAAAATATCTTTCAAAATTTTTTCAATACTTTTATTAACTGACTTATTGGTAAAATTATTTTTAACAACAAATTGAGATCTTTTCATTTTATAATCAAGTGACAATTGTATATTTCTAAATTTTTTGTAAAGCTTTAAGTTAAAGTTTTTTCTTTTTTTTAATCTTTTAAAAATGTCTATTTTTTTTGATTGAACAAATACTAAAATGTCATCTTTGTTATTAATTTTGTTTTCTAACAAAAGAGGAATATCCAAGATCACGATTTTTTGATTTATGTTTTTTTTTAAAAATACATTCATTTTTTTTCTTATTTCTAAATGAACAATTGTAATAATCTTTTTTAAATTAGAGTCACTAGTTAATATAGCATCACAAATTTCATTTTTGTTTATTGGAAATGAGTGAACATGTTTGGGTAAGGCTTTTTTTAACTTATTAAAAATTTTTTTTTCTTTCTTATATAGTTTGCCTACTTCAGCATCTGCATTGAATACTGGATAACCAAAATTTTTAGCTACATAGCTCTTGCCTGATCCTATATCTCCTAAAATTCCAATTTTAATCATCAATCTAAAAGTTTAACTGCCTCATCATCAATTTCTGGCATTATATTTGTCCAAATGTTAAAAGCGTATTTTGCTTGATTTAAAAACATCATTTTACCATTCATTGTTTTGTTTCCTCTTAATCTTGCTTTCTTTAAAAAATTAGTTTCTTTTGGATTATAAATTAAATCATAAAACAGAAAATTTTTATGAAAATTTTTATCATAATCACTAAAATCTATTTCTATTTCTTCGTTTTTAGTTAAACCAATGCTGGTTGTGTTAATTACAATATTACATGTTGGGGGTTTTTTACCCCAATCCAAAACTTCTAGTTTTGGAAATAGTTTTTTTAACTCGTTTGCTTTTTCCTTTGTTCTGTTGCTTAAAATAATATTATTAGCTCCTTCATCTTTAAGAGCAGAAATTATAGATGATGTAACACCGCCAGCACCTAGAATGAAAATATGCTTGCCTTTAAGGGGTAACGGCATCATCGAATCATCGCTCGGGGGATAGTGTTTTCGTATGGTGTCCCTAAACCCAGTTCTGTCTGTGTTGTAGCCAACAATCTTATTATTGACTTTAAAAAGAGTGTTTACAGATTGGGCTTCTTCAGCACTAAAATCTAATTTATCCAAAAAAGGAATAATTAATTTTTTAAATGGCACAGTAACGTTAACGCCAACTATTTCATCCTCTCTAATTTCTTTTATTATATTCTTTAAATCTTTCTCTTCTACTTTTCTCTTTTCATAAACACTCTCCACTAAACGATATTTCTTCATCCAATGATTGTGTATTAGGGGTGATAGAGAATGTCCGATTGGATTTCCTATAACTAGATATTTTTTCATTTATAATTATTTAAATACTCTTTAATTTTCTTAACAGGTAGGCCCATTATGGTCTCCTCATCCCCATCTATCTTGGAAAATAAAGACCTACCCTCACCCTCAATTTGATAAACATTGTAAGCGTATAGCGCTTCATCGCTTATCTTGGCTAGATAGCTTATAAGCTCATCTTCTCTCATTTGCTTCATGGTTAAAGATGCTTTATCTGTGTAGTTCCAAATCATTGAACCATTTTGTGATATACAAACTGAGCTTATCAGGTGATGCGTCTGACCATTTAGATCGAGGAGTATTTCTAAGGCCTCATCTCTGTTTGCTGGCTTCGATATTATTTTACCATTCAGGTCTATAACGCTGTCAGCTCCTAAAACTAGTTCTCCTGTTCTTTTCTGACTTATTTTATTTGCTTTTAGCTCGGCAAGATTTTTAGAAATAATTTCTGGTGAGGCTTTTTCTTTCAATAAACTTTCTTTAATGCTGTCTTCGTCAACATTAGCGGGCTCAACTCTACATTCAATTTTATTTTCCTCTAGAATTTTTTTTCTTACTCCACTTTTTGATGCAAGTATTATTTGATTAAGCATTGTTTTTATATATTTCGTGTATCTTAATTATTGATGCGGCAGTTTCTTCGACGGACTTTCGTGTAACATCAATTGTTGGCCATTTATATTTGGCAAATGTTCTTTTTGCATCCTCAACTTCTTCTTTGATTTTTTGAATGTCTGTATAACTGGTGTGTTCTCTTTCTTTAAGAGTCATCATTCTGTTTTTTCTTATATCAACCAGTCTTTCTGCTTCGGTTGTTAATCCAACAACACAGGCCATTTTAGGATTTTTTTTTAAACTTTCTGGTATTGAGTTTTCATTAACAAGTGGAATATTTGATGTCTTAAAGCCCTTGTTTGCTAAATAAATCGAGGTTGGGGTTTTGCTTGTCCTGCTTACTCCCAACAATATTAAATCTGATTTTTCTAATTCTTCAACCAAGTTTCCATCATCATGGTTCATGGTAAATTGAATGGCCTCTATTCTTTTATAGTATTCTTCATTCAGCGCGTGTTGTCCGCTTGGGACGTGTGAGGCCTGTTGGTTTAATAGTTTTGAGAAGCTAAGTATTAGATTTCCTAACACACCGAAACACGGAATTTTTTTTTCATCACTTTTGTTCACTAAAAATTTTGCAAGACCGTTGTCAACAATGGTATATAGGATTATAGAATTGTTTTTTTTTTTTGCTTCTTCAAGAATTTTGGTAACCTGATTTTCGGTTCTAGTAAAAAAATAGGATCTAACGTCATATTCAATGTTTTTAAATTGTGCTTTAGTTGCCAAAAAAACTCTATCCAGCGTTTCTCCTGTAGAATCTGATATTAGGTATATTTGATATGTATTACCCATAAATAAAATGTTGATAATTAAGTATTATTTTTATCATTTTTTATCATTATAGCGCTTCTTCTTTTTCCTTGTAAAACCATGTTTTTATGAACATTACAAAACATGTGAACTATTAATATACATTTATCTAACATTAATAAATAAAGCTTCAATTTAAACAATATACTTTAATTCTAAAAATATTAATTGTTAATAAATAATGTATAAACTGTGAAAAACTATTAATTACCGTTATTCACATACTATATAACTAATACTATAATTAAATATTTACTTATTATTATGACACCTATTCAAGAAACTATAATAAATAAAAAGACATCAAATACTCCAATATGGTTAATGAGACAGGCAGGAAGGTATCTTCCAGAGTTTAGAAAAATTAGAAAACTAAATCCGGATTTTATTAATTTATGTTTGAATGAAAATTTATCATCTGAAATTACCTTACAGCCTTTAAAAAGATTTGAATTAGATGCTGCAATAATTTTTTCAGATATTTTAATGCTACCTTATGGGTTAAATCAAAAAGTAGAATTTAAAAAAGACTTTGGTCCACAGCTAGGTCCGCTAAATTTAGATCAAATATCTAAAATTGATGAAATTGATTTTGTAAAAAAACTATATCCAATTTATAAATCAATCAAAAAAGTAAGTGAAGACAATCTAATTAAAAATAAAAACTTGATAGGATTTGTTGGTGCACCATGGACACTATTAGTTTATATGATTAATAAACATTCACCAAAAAAAGAATTAATAAAAAATTTTTTTAAAGATGAGTTTTTAATAAATAGAATTTTAATAATACTAGAAAAATTTTTAAAACTACATATTGACAATCAAATAAAAAATGGTGCAACCATAATCCAAATTTTTGATAGTTGGGCTGGATTACTAAATGAAAAATATTTACCAAACTATGTTTATGTTCCAACCTTAAATTTGGTAGATTATGTAAAATCATTAAACGTACCAGTTATTTGTTTTCCAAGAGGAGTAAAAAACTATAAAGACTATTGTGACATCGTTAAACCCAATGTTGTTAATATTGATTATGATGTAAACCCCGTTTCTATATGTAAAGAAATTGATATACCCATCCAAGGCGGACTTGATCCTAAAGTTTTATTAACAGATACTGAAAACTTAAAAAAACAGACCTTAAAATATTTAAATATTTTTAAAGATCACCCATATGTTTTTAATTTAGGACACGGCGTTTTACCAGAAACCAAACCTGAAATGGTTGATTATTTAGTGAAGATGGTAAAAGATTATTAAATGAAAAAAGCAATTATCTTATTTAATCTTGGGGGCCCTGATAAAATAGAAAATGTTGAACCTTTTTTATTTAATTTATTTAATGATCCGGCAATTTTAAATTTACCAACTCTTTTAAGATATCCCTTGGCAAAACTAATCTCTAATAGAAGAGCTCCTGTTGCCAAAAAGATTTACGCAGAACTTGGCGGGTCGTCACCCATACTAAAGCTAACCAAAGAACAGTCTAGCTCTTTAGAAACAAAATTAAATCAAACACAAACAGAAAACGAATATAAGTGTTTCATCGTAATGAGATGTTGGAATCCAAGAGCCAAAGATGTGATTAGAGATGTTCAGTTATACAACCCAGACGAAGTTGTTTTAATGCCCCTTTATCCCCAATATTCTGCAGCAACATCGGGCTCTTCCATTAAAGAGTGGAAGGACGTTTGTAAAAAAAATAACTATCATATTAGAACAAGCACAATTTGTTGTTACCCAACAGACCAGAATTTTATTAACGCTCACACAAAAGAAATAATAAAAAAAATTAAAAACCTTAAAAGCTTTAAATTAATATTTTCTGCGCACGGCCTACCAGAAAAAAATATTAAAAAAGGAGACCCCTATCAATGGCAGGTGGAACAATCAGTTAAAAAAATAGTTGAAAATTTAAATGACGAAAATTTAGATTGGGTTTTGAGTTATCAAAGCCGAGTTGGCCCACTAAAATGGATAGGACCATCGACAGAAGATATAATTATTGAAAATTCTAAGATTGGTAAGCATATAGTTTTAGTTCCTATTGCGTTTGTTTCGGAACACTCAGAAACCCTCGTTGAACTTGATATAGAATACAAAGAAATAGCAGAAGCAAATGGATGTAAAAACTATACAAGAGTTCCGGCGCTCGGCACTAATGAAGATTTCATTAAAGCTATGTCAGAACTAATAATAAAAAAAAATGAATATAAAATTAGTGATGATCTTTATCCACCAAAGATACAATGCCCTTCTAATTTTAAAAAGTGTCCATGCCTAAATTATGAATAGTTATTTATTATTAAAAAGCTTGCATTTAATAGCTGTAATTTCTTGGATGGCTGGACTTTTGTATTTACCTAGAATTTTCGTTTATCATGTTGAAAATTTAAAAGACAAAAATACTTCTTCAATATTTAAAACAATGGAAAGAAAACTATATTTTTATATTATGACTCCAGCCATGATTTTAACTTGGCTTTTTGGCTTAATTTTAATTTCCTCCCTAGGCTTTGAGGTTCTTTCAGCAATTTGGATTAAGATAAAATTGCTGCTGGTTGTTTTGTTAACTCTATACCACTTTTATTTACACAAACTTATCAGTGATTTTAAGCTAGATCAAAACACTAAATCATCTAAGTTTTTTAGAGCAATTAACGAAGTACCAACAATATTGCTTATTTTGATTGTTTTTATTGTTGTTTTTAAGCCCATCTAAGCTTGTAATACTTTAAAGAGTATATATATTTGTCTTATCTAACAAACCTTAAAAAAACTCCCACACATGAATATTCAAGAACTTAAACTAAAATCATCCGAACAATTAATTACGCAAGCAGAGGAACTTGGTATTGAAAACGCTAGCACACTAAGAAAACAAGAAATTTTATTTGCTATATTAAAAAAAGTTGCTGAAAAAGAAGAAATAACAGGAGCGGGAGTTTTGCAGCTGCTTCAAGATGGATTTGGTTTTTTAAGAGCAATGGAGTCCAACTACTTACCTGGTCCAGATGATATTTATGTTAGTCCAAGCCAGATAAGAAAATTTGGTTTAAGAACAGGTGATACTGTTGAGGGTCCTGTTAGAGCCCCAAAAGAAGGTGAAAGATATTTTGCGTTGTTGCAGGTGAGTAAAATAAACTTTGAGGAACCAGAAAAAGCTCGACATAAGATTGCGTTTGATAACCTAACTCCACTTTACCCAGACAAACAATTGGTGATGGAAGTTGAGACGACTACAATAGAAAAAAAACCAGACTTAACACCAAGGTTGATAGACCTTGTTAGCCCAATAGGAAAGGGGCAAAGATCAATAATTATCTCTCCTCCCAAAGCGGGTAAGACAATGATCTTACAAAGTATCGCAAACTCAATAGCCAAAAATTACCCAGAATGTTATCTTATGGTCTTATTAATTGATGAAAGGCCCGAAGAAGTAACAGACATGCAAAGAACTGTTAAGGGAGAAGTTATTAGTTCTACATTTGATGAGCCAGCATCAAGACATGTTGCGGTTGCTGAAATGGTAATCGAAAAAGCAAAAAGATTAACAGAGCATAAAAAAGATGTTGTTATCTTGCTGGATTCAATAACAAGACTGGGTAGAGCGTACAACGCCGTGATACCAAGTTCTGGAAAAGTACTAACAGGAGGTGTTGACGCAAACGCATTACAAAGACCAAAAAGATTTTTTGGTGCTGCAAGAAATATTGAGGAAGGTGGATCTTTAACAATTATCTCAACAGCTCTAATCGATACAGGATCGAGAATGGATGAAGTTATTTTTGAAGAGTTTAAAGGAACTGGAAATAGCGAAACAGTTCTTGATAGAAAAATTGCAGAGAAAAGAATCTATCCAGCGATTGATATAACAAAGTCTGGAACGAGGAGAGAAGAATTGCTTTTTGATAAAGACGATCTTTCAAAAATGAATGTATTAAGAAGAATTATCAGTCCCATGGGAACCATGGACGCAATTGAGTTTATTAATTCAAAACTTAAAGAAACAAAAAGCAATGCAGATTTCTTTAGCTCAATGAACAAGCCAGCTTAACATCGACCCGCCCTCCACCTACTAATTTAAAGTTTTACAGAACCTCAAAATAGAAGTTATAATATTGTTATGACAATTTATGCTCTATCGACAGGTCCAGGAATTTCTGGGATAGCAATTATTAGGGTTTCAGGAGAAGACACTAAAAAAGTTATCCAATTATTAACTGATACAGCAGTTCCGAAGCCAAGAGTTGCCACACTAAGAAAAATCAAGAAAATCAACACTTCTGTGCTTATTGATGAAGGTATAATATTATGGTTTCCTGGCCCTGAGAGCTACACAGGTGAAGATATGGCTGAATTTCATATACACGGAAGCAAAGCAGTAATAGATGCTCTACACCATTCTATTTCAGAAGTAGAAAATTGTCGTCTAGCTGAACCTGGAGAGTTTACAAAGTTAGCATTTCAAAATGGAAAAATAAATTTACTCAAGGCCGAAAGTATTGCTGATTTAATTTCTGCTGAAACCGAAATTCAAAGACAGCAAGCAATAAAAATTATGAATGGTAAGTCCGCAGATAAATTTAACAGCCTTCGAGCAAAACTTTTAAAAATTTTATCACACGTTGAAGCAAAAATAGACTTTCCAGACGAAGACTTACCAGAAGATATTTTAAAAGAGATTAAGAAAAGTTCTAACGATGTTTTAAAAAGTATTGAAAAAATTTTGAATGATCAAAAAGTTGGAGAAAGAATTAGAGAAGGTTTTAAGATTGCAATTCTTGGACCAACCAATGCTGGCAAGTCAAGTCTCCTAAATCACTTATCAAATAGAGATGTTGCAATAGTCTCAGAGATTGCAGGAACAACAAGAGATGTAATAGAAACACATCTTAATATTGATGGTTATCCAGTGATAGTTTCTGACACTGCTGGTATAAGAGAATCTAAAAATGAAATTGAAAAAAAAGGTATTAAATTATCTTTAAGTAGAGCAGAAGAAGCTGATTTGAAGCTCATTGTTCTTGATGTAAAAAACCTTGAATTTAGTGATGTTTTGAAGGGTTTGTTAGATCAAAATTCGATTATAGTTATAAATAAATCAGATCTTTTAGAGGGAGATATTGATCCTGAAATTAAAAAATTAAATCATATATTAATTTCGATTAAAGAAAATTTAAATATTGATGAATTAATCTTAAAAATAAAAAATAATTTAAAAAATAAATTTATAACAAGTGATGATATTTTAATTACTAGAGAAAGACACAGACAGCACCTTGAACAATGTCTAGACTATCTTAAAAATTTTAATGAAAAAAATGAAGTTGAAGATTTTGATAAAGCAGCCGAAGATTTAAGGTTAGCTACCAGACATCTTGGTATGATTGTTGGAAAAGTCGATGTTGAAGAGATATTAGGTAGCATTTTCAACGATTTTTGTATTGGCAAATAATAAGCATTTTATGGGATTTATAATGAGTTTTTTATCATATTTGTTGGTATATAAAGCTAATTCATTGATTTAATGCACAAATAATCAGTCCTAATCGACCTAATGAATATTTCTTAAAAAATACTGTCTGCTTGTAAATATTCATATCAGATATAAATTTAAGTTATGAAAAATGATTTATCATTTGAGGTAGTAGTTATCGGGGGAGGACATGCGGGCTGTGAAGCTGCTGCAGCCTCTGCGCGTCTTGGAGTTAACACTGCCCTATTCACTCATAAAATTGAGACCATTGGAGAGATGTCATGTAACCCAGCGATAGGTGGTCTTGGCAAAGGTCATCTTGTTAGAGAGATAGATGCACTCGATGGCGTGATGGGAGAGGTTGCAGATAAATCGGGCATACAATTTAGATTATTAAACAGAAGTAGAGGTCCTGCAGTTCAAGGACCAAGAACACAATCAGATAGATCATTATACCGTAAATATATGCAAGAAAAGTTATTAAACTATTGTAATTTAAGCATTTTTGCAGATCCAGTGATAAAATTTATTTTTGATAAAAATACTATAAGTGGTTTTGTAACAAAGTCAGGTAAAAAAATTTTATGTGGTAAGCTAATCTTAACAACAGGCACATTTTTGAACGGCTTGATTCATATTGGTGACGAGCGAACTCCAGCAGGAAGGTTTGATGAGAAGCCTTCAACAGGGTTAAGTGAACAACTCGAAAAATATGATTTTAAAATAGGAAGACTTAAGACAGGAACACCACCAAGGCTGGACTCAAGAACAATTAAGTATGATAATTTAGAAGAACAGTTTGCAGATGACAATCCTTATTTTTTTTCTTTTTTAACTAAAAAAAATTTGAACAAACAAGTTTCTTGTCGGATGACTTATACAAATGAAAAGGTTCATAAGATAATTAAAAAAAATCTAAAAAGAAGCGCAATGTACTCAGGAAGCATACAGGGTGTTGGCCCAAGATATTGTCCTTCAATAGAGGATAAGATAGTAAAATTTGCAGATAAGGACCGTCACCAAATATATTTAGAGCCTGAGGGGCTAAATGACCACACAATATATCCAAATGGAATATCTACTTCACTACCTCACGATATACAGTTAGAAATATGTAATAATATCAAAGGTTTAGAAAATGTTAGGATAATTAGAGCAGGTTATGCAATAGAATATGACTACATAGATCCTAGAGAACTATTTTTAACTCTTGAGACTAAAAAAATTCAAAATTTATATCTTGCAGGACAAGTAAATGGGACGACTGGTTATGAAGAAGCAGCTGCTCAAGGGTTGATAGCTGGAATTAATGCTGCGCTATCCTTTAAGAAAGAGGAGCCATTTATTTTGGATAGATCGGATGCATATATTGGAGTTATGATCGATGATTTAGTGACCAAGGGTGTTTCTGAACCTTACAGAATGTTTACCTCCAGAGCAGAATATAGATTAAGTCTAAGAGCAGATAATGCAGATCAAAGATTAACAAATAAGGGTGTTGACATCGGGTTAATATCAAAAGCAAGAGAAGATGTTTTTAAAGATAAAGAATATAAATTAGGAATAGTCTCTAAAATAATGGCAGAGTCATCAATATCTCCAACAAAGGCTCAAGAATTTGATATTAAAATTGCAAAAGACGGTATTTTAAGAAAATCAAATGAAATATTGACTCAAAAAGGTGTTGATATGAAGAAAATAAGAGAAATTTGGCCTAATATACCTTTTTTTGATGAAAAAATCGATGAACAAATAGAAATAAATGCCCACTATAGAGGTTATCTTAAAAAACAAAAAGCTGATATATTAGCCTTTAAAAGAGACGAAAATTTAATCATACCTGATAAAGTTAATTATGATGACCTTTCTGGACTTTCAAATGAGGTAAAAGCTAAGTTTAAAAAAATTAAACCAACAACAATGGGGCAAGCACTACGAATTGATGGAATAACTCCTGCAGCTGTATATATTTTGTTGTCACATGTAAAAAGAAAGTCTATTAAGCTTATAGCTTAATGGAACAAATTTTAAAAAAATATTCATTGCTAAAAGATCATAATGTTTCACGTGAAACGTTTATTGAGTTTGAGAGTTTCGTTGCAATGATTCAGAAAAAAAATGAAGAAATTAACATTATAAGCAAAGAAACAGCTAAAATTGAGATAATTAGAGAGCGGCATATAATAGATTCAGCACAAATTATTGAATTTGTTGATTTAAATAGCAGCATTATAACTGATATAGGCACAGGAGGAGGTATGCCAGGGATAGTCATATCAATTATGATCAAAAAATTGAAAAAATCAATAAAAATGCATTTATACGAAAAAAGTCACAATAAGAGTGCTTTTTTAAGAAAAGCATCAAGAGATTTAAAATTAAATGTAGAAATTATGCAAGAAAACATTTTTGAGGCACAAAATTTAGAGTCAGGTACAATAATGGCGAGAGCTTTTAAGCCTTTACCGATAGTTTTAGATTTAGTTTATAAAAACTTTAGAAGTTATAAAAACTTAATTTTATTCATGGGAAAAAATGGGGAAAAAATTTTAGAAGACTCTTTAAAGAAATGGGATTTTGATTTTGAAAAGAAAAAAAGTATTACCAGCAAAGATTCATTTTTGCTAAATATAAAAAATATAAAAAAAAAATTAAAAATTAGATGCAAATTATTTCTGTGATAAATCAAAAGGGTGGGGTTGGAAAAACAACAACTGTTATCAACCTTGCAGCTGGTTTAGCCCAACAAGAAAAAAAAGTTTTAGTAATTGATTTGGACCCACAAGGAAATGCCACAACAGGACTTGGTCTATCAAACTTAGAGAATTCTAGTGATACAATTTATGGTGTGTTAAACGGAACAAGGTCAATTCCAGAGGTGATTAAAAAGACAGAGTTTGAAAATTTAGATATTATCACTTCTAATGTTGATTTATCTGGACTAGAAGTAGAAACAGCTAGAGATAATGAAAGAGCCTTTATATTAAAAGTTAAATTAGCCGCTTATTTAAATGATTCTAGAGGGTACTACGATTATATACTTATAGACTGTCCACCATCATTAAGTTTGCTTACAGTCATGGCTTTGGTTTCATCACACTCACTTGTGGTACCATTGCAGACTGAATTTTTTGCTTTGGAGGGATTAACACAATTAATGAAGACCGTAGAGAGGATAAAAGTTAACTTAAATCCTGAATTAAAGATTAGGGGAATTCTTTTGACTATGTATGACAAGAGGAACAAGCTTTCAGCACAAGTTGAAAAAGAAGCAAGAGACTATTTTAAGGAAAAAGTTTATCTTACCATCATTCCTAGAAACGTTAGACTATCTGAAGCGCCATCTCACGGCATGCCAGTTTTAATTTATGATAAGTCGTGTCCTGGAAGTAAATCATATTTTAGTTTTACAGATGAATTTATCAACCAAGAACAAAAAATAGGGAGTGCCGCGTAATGGATACAAACAAAATAAAAAAAGGTTTGGGCAGAGGTTTATCATCTTTAATAGGCGAAACAAAACTAGAGATAAATATTAATAAAGTTTCTATAAGTGATTTGGTAAGTAATAAATTCCAACCAAGAAAAATATTTGATGAAGACAGTTTACAAGATTTAACAAACTCAATAAAGGAGAGAGGAATTATTCAGCCAATTATTGTTAGAAAATCTAATGAGGATAGTTCTAAATATGAAATAATAGCTGGAGAGAGAAGGTGGCTAGCAGCTCAAAAAGCAGGATTGCATGAAGTGCCCGTGGTTATTACAGAGGCTGATGATTTAAAATCTTTAGAATTTGCGATTGTTGAAAATGTTCAAAGAAACGATTTAAATGCTATTGAAGAAGCTCAAGGCTACCAACGTTTAATAAAAGAATTTTCATATGATCAAGAAAAAGTGGCTAAATTCATAGGAAAAAGTAGAAGCCATATAGCAAATTTTTTAAGACTTTTAACCTTACCTATTGAAGTTCTAGAGTTGATAGAATCAAAAAAATTAACTCCTGGTCATGCAAAGATTTTAGTTGGTTTAGCTAATGCAGCGTTTGTTGCAAAAAAAATAGTTGAAAAACACCTTTCCGTTAGACAAGCAGAAAACTTTGTTAAAATATTTAAAATAAAAAAACAATCTTTTAAATCTTCTAAAGATTCTAATTTAAGGGTGCTTGAAAATTCAATCATAGAAAAAATTGGATTAAACGTTTTAATAAAGAATAAAAAAAACAATACAGGCAATATTGTCTTTGAGTATAAGGATTTAGAACAATTAAATAAAATTGTCGAAATTATTAAATTTAATTATTAATTGCAGTTACTTTTTCAATAATAAAATTAGATAGAATATTAATTGAGTTAGTGGAATTTTTTTTTATTAAAAGCTCAGTATCATTAATTTGATATATTAAACTTTCAATACTCTTACAAGACCAATTTTTCATTTGTTGTTTTACAACCTCTTTGTCTTTCCAAAATATTGGAGGTTTAAATGTTGAAATAACTCCATCAATATTATTTTTATTTTTCATCTCTTTGTTTAATTTTAAAAGCCGCTTAGATTTCATCAAAAAGGTTCTAATAATTAGAATGCAATCTTCTAATGAGTAATTGTTTTCATTTAAAATATTAATTGTTCTTTTTTTATTTTTAGATAAGCAACTATCAATTAATTCAGAAACTGAGTAATTTTCGGCTAGATTTGTTAGTTTTAACAAGTCTTCACTTGAAATTTTGGTTTTATCTTTGATAAAGCTTTCAATTTTTTCTAGCTCATTTTTTAGATTTTGTCTGTCTCCTCTGCACCTTTGAACAATCAAATTAATCGACTGTTGAGAAAGTGGGATTTTATTATCTTTGAAAAATTTACTTACTATTGATGATAAAGTTTGATTGTTATCTTCATAAAAGGGTATGCAAACTATTTCTTTATTTTTTTCAAATAACGATCTTATTTTAGATTTTTTTTCTAAATTGCTAGCATTTAAAACCAGCACTAGATCCTCAATTTTTTTTTCTATTATTTCTTCTATTATATCCTTAATTTTATCTGTCACTCTATTGATTATAATTAATTTTTCTTTTTCGAAGAATGATTTTGATAAAATATTATTAAAAAACATCTCTTCACTATGTAAAACTTCATTTTCTTCATAACAATAAATATTTTCAGAATAAAATTTCTTAAATTTTTCCTCTATAATTTGTTTTTTATGACCTTCATTTTCACCATACAATAAAAAAAAAAAATTTTTATTTAAGTCGATCTTTACTAATTCAAAGGTCTTGATGATCATTGACTATGAGTTTAAAAAAATAAAAATTTCTTCTGTTATTTCGTTAATTATATTTGTTTCTATATTTTTTTGGTATTGTGATAAATCAAACTTGTTTTTGATATTCTTGTAAGTAAAGCTTGAGCTAAATTCTTTTTGTTTAATAATTTTATTATTTCTATTTAGAGAAATTTTCACTACAATAATTGTTCTGTAAACTGAAGTATTTCCTGTTTTATCTTTTGAAACAATTTGTAATTGCTTCTTACTATCTACTATTAATTCATAATTAGATTTTTCTTTATTATTATTTTTTAAACTTAATGATGAGACAATATTTCTGTTTACTGTTTTATCTCCAATCAGCTTGTATTTTTCTATTACTATGTTTGAACTATTTTTTTTTGAGTGTATTGGTTCATAACCACAGTTTGTTAAAGCAACAGCTAGTACAAGGAAAAAAATTTTTCTTATCATTATTTTAAAATTAAGTTTATTAGTCTATCCTTTATAAAGATACTTTTAATAATATTTTTTCCATTTAAAAACTTTTGAAATTCTTCTGTTTCTTTAATTTTAGCAATTAAATCTTTTTCCTCCAGACTAATTTCTGTCAATATCAGCCCCCTTTTTTTTCCATTAAATTGCACCACCATATTGTGTGTTTTATTTTTAAGATATTTAGTGTCTATTTTTGGCCAGCAATAAATCTTATTATCTGATATTTCACTTAAGCATTCATTAGCCAAATGAGGTGTTACTGGCAACATTACAATTAGAATTTTTATATAATTATTTAGTAAATTTTTATCTACTACTTTTCCTTCTAACATTTTATTGAAAAAATTGTAAATTTCATGCAAGTTTGCAACAATAACATTATAGCTAAATTTATTTAAGTTTGTGTTAATTTTATTTAACATTTGATTGGTAAATTCTTCTATTGTTTCATTTAAAGTTTGTGTCTCCTCTTTTTTGGGTAACCGAATTCTACTTATAATTTTTTTATGTAATGACCAAAACTTTTGAATAAATTTGTATGATGCGACCATTCCTTGTTCTGACCATTGCACGTCTTTTTCTGGAGGGCTGTCTGATAAGATGAATAACCTCACAGCATCAGCACCATAATTTTTTATCATTTGTTCAGGATCAATTGTATTTTTCTTTGATTTAGACATAGACTCCGAAGGACCTACGGTTATCTTTTCTGTCGTATTTTCTTTACTATAATAATCTTTACCATTATCTGATATAATTTCGTTTGGACTAAACCATTTATTGTTTTTGTCTTTGTAAGTTTCATGGCAAACCATTCCTTGTGTGAACAAACCTTTAAAAGGTTCTTTAGTATTTATATTGCCAATTTTATAGTCTAATGCTCTAGTAAAAAATCTTGAGTATAATAGGTGTAATATTGCATGCTCAACGCCACCAATGTACTGATCTACTGGCATCCAATAATTTATTTCATCAACATTGAAGCCCTCATGTTCATTTGTTGGGGAGCAAAATCTTAAAAAATACCAAGAAGAGTCTACAAAAGTATCAAGCGTATCAGTTTCTAATAAGCACTCTTCACCGTTAATGGTAATTTTCTTCCAACTTTCCTGATGATCTAATGGGTTACCCTTTGTATTTAAATCTATGTTTTCAGGAAGTTTTATTGGAAGTTTATCAAGTGGAACTTTTATAATTTGATTATTTTTATTGTAAGCAATTGGAATGGGGCAGCCCCAATATCTTTGTCTCGAAATCCCCCAATCTTTTAATCTGAAGTTAATTTTTTTTTTACCAATTTTATTTTCTTCTATCTTTTTAATAGCCTCCATAATAGACTGTTCAGGAGCTTTTAGGCCATCTAAAAATTGGGAATTAAAAATAATTCCAGGACTAGTGTAAGCTTCTTTTGTAACACTAAAATTATCTTTTTCAGTTGGGGGCTTGACTACTGTAATGATAGCTAGGTTATATTTTAAGGCAAAATCTAAATCTCTTTGATCGTGAGCTGGACAACCAAATACAGCTCCAAATCCGTAATCCATTAATACAAAATTTGCAAAATAAACAGGAACTTTTTGAGACTTATTAAGCGGATTGATTGCAATTAAATTAGTTTTAAATCCAATTTTTTCAGCTTGGGCAATAGATTCTTCAGTTGTACCAGTTTTTGAACATTTATTTTTAAATTCTTTAAATTCTGCATTGTCTTCATATAACCTGGAGATTGGGTGGTCTACAGATAAAGCTAAAAAAGAAAATCCAAATAAAGTATCTGGTCTAGTCGTAAAACATTTTATATTTTTAACATTTAAATCTCCTTCAATTTTAAAATCGACTTCACAACCAAAGGATTTACCAATCCAATTTTTTTGCATAATTTTAACTTTATTTGGCCACTCATCGAGTTGGTTAAGTCCTTCAAGAAGATCTTCTGAAAATTTAGATATATTAAAAAACCATTGGTTAAGTTTTTTTCTTTCAACAGAAGCTCCTGATCTCCAACCTTTTCCATCTATTACTTGTTCGTTGGCAAGAACTGTCTGGTCAATGGGGTCCCAATTAACATAATTTTCTTTTCTATAAACCAAACCTTTGTCATAAAGTTCTAAAAAAAATTTTTGTTGATGTTTATAGTAATCTGAAGAACAAGTAGATATTTCTCTTTCCCAGTCTATTGATAAACCTAACTTTTTAAGTTGGTTTTTCATAGTAGAGATATTTTTTTCAGTCCACTCTTTGGGATCTAAATTATTTTGGCGCGCAGCATTTTCTGCCGGCATACCAAATGAATCCCAGCCCATAGGATGCAGTACATTAAAACCTTTTAATGACTTGTATCGAGCAAGAACGTCACCAATAGTATAGTTCCGTACATGGCCCATATGAATTTTACCAGATGGATACGGAAACATTTCTAAACAATAAAATTTTTTTTTATCTTTTATAATTTCAGCTTTGAATGTTTTATTATTTTCCCAATATCTTTGCCACTTTTCTTCTATGACTTTAAAATTATATCTTTCGGATTCCATTTTAAAATAATTTAATTAATTTAATTTAAATTTATTTTTAATAATTTTTAGGTAACTTATAATTTTCAGGTTTATTTTTTTTCTTAGCAGTAAGGTCCATATTTTTAATTTGTGTTGCTTTTTTTAAAATTGCAAAACTTATTTCACTATTTAAAGTGCTTTCAATTTTATTAATTTTACAATTATTTTTATCATCGCAGATTTTTTTATGTATTATAACTTTAAGAGCATCTGATCTTATTTCATTAGTCAAAAATCTGATTGTGATTTTAATTTCTTCGTTTGAGCCACCTTCATTAAACCAATCAGTTACGATTATTCCACCTGCATAATCAACGTTTGCTAGTGGTGCAAAACTCAATTTTTCTAAACCTGCTCTCCACAAGGGATTAGAAGAAGCAAATTGAAAATCACCACCAGATTTTTTACCAAGGTTTCCAAGCCTAAAACCTTTGCCTTCTTCTATATTTTTTTTTATTCTTTCGTTTGCATTTGTAGGAATTTTTCTTGCATCAGTTTTTTTATAAATTCCACAGGAATTAAGCATAAATAAAAATACTAAAAGAATAGCTAATAAAATATTGTTATTATTAAATAATGTTTTCATTGTTGATTTTGATTTAATTAAGTGTTTATTATCACTTTTATAAAAAATTACTGGAAAAAATGAATAAAATAGCTCTTAAGTGTGATATATATACAACAACTTATATTAAAATCTTTATAAACAAAGCATATGCTAGTTTTTTTACAAATTAATTATAATTTATCTTTATTCATATATGAAAATATTAACAAAAGGAGAAATTATGAATAATTTTAAAAAAGTAGGATTAACAGCTTTAGCTGGTTCTCTTGCTGCTATCTCGGCTCACGCTGCGGAAATGACTGTGAGTGGTGCTTCGGTATTAACTTATACTTCAAAGGACAGTACGGAAGTTACTGGTAACCCATTTGGAATGAAAACTAACCTAGGCTTTACAGCTTCAGGAGAAGTTAACGGATACACTGTATCTTACATGCAAACATCTGCAGATCAATTTGCTGGTATGTCATCAGCTAGATTATCTATTGATATGGGTGATATGGGAACTATCGCTTTTGACCAAGGTTCTGGATCAGGACTAGGTACTATCGATGATAAAACGCCGACTGCTGCTGAAGAAGTCTGGGATGGTCTAGATGCTTCTGTTGCAACTACTGATCACAATGGATTAGTTGGTGCAACTGGCGCGTCAGGTGTATGGAACTATGTTCACACTGTTTCAGGTGTTACGTTCAATGGTGCTGCCAGAAAAGGTTCAGGAACTAAGAACGCTGACGGTGGATCTTCAGGCGTTGGAGGTGGTGCTTGGGACTTTGCATTAACTGGTGACGGTACTTCAATGGGCGTTGATGGTTTAGCAATGGGTGTTGGTTATGGTGAAGCCGAAACTGGTGAAACTGGTGAAGATAAACATTCTACTATCTTCGCTAACTATTCTTTTGGAATGGTTACAGCTGGATATCAAATATCTACAATCAATAAAAATGGTGCAACAGGTATTGACGAAGATACAAATGCTTGGGGACTTGCATTCAACATAAACGAAAATCTTTCAGTATCATATGGTGAAAGAGAAGTTGAATACAACAATCCAACTTCAGCTAACATAACTGAATCAGGTGATGGTGTTGCTATAGCTTACACTATGGGTTCAATCAAAATTGCTGGAAACCACAATGAAGTTAGTAACAATGACAATGCGCAAGGTACTGCAGCGTCAGATTCTATGACAGAAATTGCTGTTTCATTTGCATTCTAATTTTATTTAGAAATCATAGAAAAAGCCCCAATTTATTGGGGCTTTTTTTTGATCAAAATTTTAAATTATTTTACCTAAATCTTTTAAAAAAGGAGCAAATTTATCAAAAGAATTTACAGAGCTTTTATAAATTGGCTGTCTAGCTTGTGAGGTACTCATTGTTTTAATTGGTGTCTTATTTTTGTAAAACATAAGACACTTTTCTTCCCAAGGAAGGCCACAATAGTTTATAATCCTTTTAATTTCGAACTCTGGGTTTTCTATTATTTTTTCATATTCTGCTTCATGAATTAAATCTGAAGTATTTATTTTCCAAAAATTCATTAAATCTAAATAACCTTTGTAATATGTACCAAGCTCTTTTTGGTCATAACTAAAATCTAGACCTCCTTCAAAAAAATTTTTGTATAACGAAAGACAGTTATCCCTAGAGTTTCGAGTACAATGTATTATTTTAGATTGTGGAAAAAGTATTTTTATTAAGCCTATCCACCTAAAATTTAAAGGGGCCTTATCAGTTATAAATGTCTCATTAGCATCAAACCTTTGTAAAAAGTCATAATAATCTTTTCTTAATTGATTAGCAAAATTTTCATCAGTAATTAAATCATTAATTTTTTCATCTGAAATAACATCATTAATCATAAGGTTTTTCTGAACAATTTTTGAAAGTTGAACAAGTTCCCCACCACCAAATACATTTGAATGAGATGTGATTATTTGTTCTACTAATGAAGTACCAGATCTAGGCATACCTAGAATAAATATAATATTTTTAGTACCAATATTTTCTTTTAAAATTGTGCTAAATTTAATTTTTTTAAAAATTTTTTTTAATTTATTAAAAAAATTAATCTCGTTGTTGACATTAAAACTTATTGATTCCCTTTTAATTTTATTCCCCAGCTGTAAGTTTCCGAATGATTTTTCAATTTCTCCAATATCTTCATTAGCTTTAGCTAAGGCAAATAAGAGGTTAATTTTTTGATTGTCATTCATTTCTTGATTTTTAATTTTTGAAGTCATTTGCAAGTAATGAGCATTGTTAGGTGTATATTTTGTTGATTGGCTTATCAACATATCTGCTTGTGTGAACTTAGGATCAAGTAATAAAGTTTTTTCGGCAAATAAATTTGCCAAGTCAAATTGGCCTAATCCTTGGTGTGCCAATGCCAAAGAATAAAGTATGACTGGAATTTTGTCATTAATTTTTAGTGCTTTAGAGTAAAGCTCTATAGCTAATCTAAAATCATTATTATCTCTTTTTAAATTGCCAAGGTTTACATAGGCATTAATATAATTGGGTTTTTTCTCGATAATTTTTTGAAACAAATTTTCTGACAGTTCAAATTCTCCATTATTCTTATATACATTTGCTAAATTATTCATAATTGCAATATTGTTCGAGTCCATTTTATAGCCTTTAAGAAAGGTGTCTTTTGCCAAATTAAGTGCACCAGTATTTTGATATGCGGATCCTAAGATATTGTATAACACTACGTATTCAGGAAATCTTTTAATAAGTTTTTTAGACTTAGAAATTACAAAATCAAATTTAGCACTTTTAAATAGATTTAATAAAACTTTTATGTCATTTTCTAAATTTTCCATTTTTATACTTTAATTCTACCACCATTTTCGAAATAAGAAATTCCAGCAAATCCGTATGCATTTACTAAATTTAATTTTTGGTAATTTAAATGAGTAATGCCTCCGAGGGCGATTATCTTTTTCTTTGTTTTTGACGCAAGAAGATTAAATTTTAGAGGATTTAAGAACTGTTTGTTTTTTTTAGTCTGAAACAATGGGGATAAAAAAATTAGTTCCGCACCCTGTTTTTCTTTTATCCTTATTTCTTTTATAGAATGTGCAGAGCCCATTATCACAAATTTTTTTTTAATGCCTACTTTATTAATATTTAGGGTTTTATTAAATGAAGGCAAATAGACCCCATCTAGATTAAGGTTAACAGCTAATCTTAAGTTATTGGATAAAAAAAATTTTTTTCCATATTTTTTACAGGTTTCTTTAATATTTAAAATTAATTTTTTATCATATTTCACTTCATAGTTTCTATAGATTATTGCAATTTTTTTGTCTAGTTTTCTGATATGCTCTTCTTTAAATGAATTAATAAAAGTAAAATAAGCAGGTAATTTATTATGCATAATAGTCTAAACAATTTAATTGAAATTCAAAAAGAAATACAATTAAAAATTATAGAATTAAAAGAACATATAGAATTGCCTAAAATTATTGCTGTTACCAAAACACACTCTATGGCAGATATTTTACCATTAATAAATCATGGCCATCTTCATTATGGTGAAAATAAAATTCAAGAAGCACTTGAAAAATGGGAAAGTATAAAACTTGACTTTAAACATTTAAACCTTCACATGATTGGAAAACTTCAGTCCAATAAAGTAAAACATGCTATTTCATTGTTTGATTACATTCATTCGGTAGATAATTTAAAATTAGCAGAAAAAATCTCCAATGAACAAATAAAACAAAATAAAAAAGTTAAATTATTTATTCAAATTAATATTGGTGAAGAGTCGCAAAAAAGTGGAGTTTCCATTTTAGATATAGATAACTTTTATAAAACCTGTACTAACGATCTTGGTTTAAATGTAATTGGATTTATGTGTTTGCCCCCAAATAATAGTGGCACTTCTGAATATTTTTTAAAAATGAAAAATCTAAAAATTAACTCTGGTTTGAAAGAGTTAAGTATGGGTATGTCTAAAGATTACTTAATAGCATTAAGGTTTCAATCAACCTATTTAAGAATTGGATCAAAAATTTTTGGTCAAAGAAATTAACCTATTTTAATCTTAGTCTTTTGATCTATTAATTTTAATAAAATTTTGAAATCTGTTTTTTTAAGAGCAATGCATCCCGCTGTCGGTTTATAATCATTTGTTAAATGTATAAAAATTGCACTGCCTTTATTTGGTATTTTCCTGTGATTATGACTAATTGTAATTAAGTAATCATATTTATGATCACGCCTATAAAATTGTTCTTTATTTTTTTTTGTAAAATCTCGAATTTCTTCATTGTATCTTTTATCGTTAGGATCATCACACCATGCTATATTTTCTGTAATAATAGTTTTCTTAATTTTACAATTTACTGTACCGACTCTATCCCTACGATAATATAATTTATGAATATTAAATAACCCTATGGGAGTCGTGTAATCACCCTCCTTTTTTTTTGAATTTAGACCATTTTTGCCAATACAACACTTTAGATGAAAAGCATCAACTATAAGTGTGTCTTTATTTTTTACATGGATTATCATAAGTTATATCTTAGATGACCAAACAAAATGTTAATATTGTTAACTTCAATTCATTATATAAAATCTTAGACGAGATTAAAGAAAATTTATCTTTTACTATTACTAATTATTTAAGTGAAAAAGATTTTATCAACCAAGTAGAAGGTAATTTAAAAAAATCATTAATAATTACAAATTTTAATAATAAAGCTTTAAATGAAAGTAAAATATTAATTTTTAATGATTTGCCCATATCTTTAAATAAGTTAATTGAACTTATAAATATTAACTTGATCAAACTAAGATTTAATCATCAATCAAAAATTGATATAAAGGATTACAAACTCAACCTGAACTCAAAATTTTTTTCTAAAGAAAAAATTAATTTAAAATTAACAGAAAAAGAAATTGAAATTATTTTGTATCTTAACGCAAAAAAAACAAAACATAGTGTACTAGACTTACAAAAAAATATTTGGCAGTATTCATCAGACCTAGAGACTCATACGGTAGAAACACATATTTATAGATTAAGAAAAAAAATAAATGATAAATTTAAAGATAATAATTTTATTATAAGTCATGTTGATGGCTACTTTATTGAATAAAAAGAAAAATTTTATAGCAAAAAGTTTAAAAAACCCCAAATTTAAACAGAGGGTTGTTAAACCAAAAAAAGGTAAGGGTAGTTTTAATAGAAAAAAAACGTTTAAGTAAGTCTGGCACCAATTTGTTGAATTATCTTTGATGACATGTCTGTTCCTTTTTCAAGACTTTCAAGAATTGTTAAATTATTAACATAACCATGGAGATATCCAGCTGCAAATAAATCTCCGGCGCCAGTTAAGTCTTTTATATCTAGATCTTTTTTGCTTTCACACTCTATTATTTGATCTTTATTTATAGCAACACTTCCTTTTTCTCCACGAGTTATGATAATCAATTTTCCAAGTTGTTTGCCAAATGTCATTACGTCTTCAAATTTTTTTGCATCTATTAAGGAAGATATTTCCTGCTCATTTGCGAAGGTAATATCTAGTTTATTCTGAACTAAATCCAAAAAATATTTTTTGTGTCTCTCAACACAAAACGAGTCTGATAGTGACATCGCAACTTTATTAGAATTTTGAATTGCCTTATCGAATGCAGATTTAGGCTCTCCCTCGTCCCACAAATAACCTTCTAGAAAAATTAATTCACTATTTTTCACTGAATTTACATCAACATCCTTCTCGCTAATTTTTCCTGCTGTGCCAAGAAATGTGCACATTGTTCTTTCTGAGTCTGGAGTAATTAAAATTAAGCATGTTCCTGTTGGCAAACTTTCTTTTTTTTTAGAATAGAAGTAACTAACATTCTCTTTTTTTAAGCCGTCTTCATACTTTTGACCTAAGTGATCATCGCAAACTTTTCCAATAAATCCAACTTTATTTCCTAGCTGGGATAATCCAACGATAGAATTTGCCACAGATCCACCTGAGACAGTTTCTTCAATTTTTAAAGTTGATAATATTTTTTTAAATTCAATTTCATCAACAAGTTTCATCGTACCTTTTGTTAATTCATTGCTTGATAAATAACTATCTTCAACTTTGCAGATTACATCAACAATAGCATTTCCGATTCCTAGAACTTTCATATTAAGCTTTTTTTATATTAATTGGATTTTTGCGATTAGGATAACAAGTCGTGCAAATTTTACAAGTTAAACCAAAGCAACTTCTGGCCTGACAATATTCTCTCCCGTAATAAATTATTTGAAGGTGAAGTTTGCTCCAAGTTCTTTTTGGAAAAATCCTTTTTAAATCCTTTTCAGTTTGAACAACATTTTTACCATTTGTTAACCCCCATCTCTGAGCAAGACGATGAATATGCGTATCTACTGCAAATGCAGGAAAGCCAAAACCTTGAGACATGACCACACTTGCTGTTTTGTGTCCCACACCGGGCAGTTTTTCGAGTTCTTCAAAGGTTTTTGGTACTTTACCTTCATGCAGTTCTAATAGCTGTTTGGACATTAAATAGATATTTTTTGCCTTAACTCTAAAGATACCAATACTATTTATTAATTTTTCAATTTTTTTTTTTCCTAACTTTATAAAATGTTCAGGTTTATTGTATTTTGGATATATATTTTTCGTTACATTATTGACATTTAGATCGGTGCATTGTGCCGATAAAAGAACAGAAGTCAAAAGAGTAAATTTATTTCTATGCTTAAGGGGAATAGGTGTTGTTGGATAAATTTTATTTAATACTTTTAATATTTGTTTTGCCTTCTCTTTCTCATTCATTATTTAAAATTTAATAGGTCTCTCATCGAATAAAGACCAGTTCTTTTATTTGTAATCCATTTTGCAGCAATTAAGGCACCATCTGAGTAAAGAGCCCTATCAAATGCCTCATGTTTTAATTTTATTATTTCTTTTCCACTCGAGAATCTCACTTCATGCTCTCCAATAATTTCACCTTTTCTAATTGAATTGAAATTAATTTTTTTCTCATAAGGAAAAGATTTTTTATTCAAAAATTTTTTACCAATTAAACTACTTAAATTTTTATTTTTCCCATTAGCAATGCCCTTTCCCAGCATTAAAGCAGTACCAGAAGGGTAATCCTTTTTATGTTTATGATGAGCTTCAAATACTTTGCTTAAATATTCATCGTTTAACGATTTTGATGCAATTTCAGTTAAATACATTAATAAATTAACGCCCAAGCTCATATTACCAGCTTTTAGTATGGAAATTTTTTTTGAATATTTTTTAATTAAACCCTCTTCCTTTTGAGTAAAACCAGTTGTTCCAATAATAACACTTTTTTTTAGTCTCGATGCAATTTTAAGAATCTCAAGGGTGCACTTCGGAACAGTAAAATCTATTATTACATCAGTTTTTTTAAAAGACTGATCGGTATTTAGATCAATTTTAATTCCAGCTATTTTTTTATTAATAGGTTTGTTTTCTGTAAGAGCTACTAATTTAAAATTTTCATTAGACTTAGCAGACTTGATAAGTTGCTGCCCCATTCTTCCGAGACATCCAGTGATAGCTAAATTAATCTTTTTCATTTAAGAAAATATTAACTCTTTTTAGTTGATTAGTCTTTTAATTTTTCCAAAAACTTTTAGCTTTTTGAAAGAACTTTTTAATACTTGGGTTTGACTTCTCATTCTCAATTTCTCTAAATTTTTCAAGTAGTACTTTTTGCTCTTTGTTTAATGAAATCGGAACTTCTGTATTCACTTGAACGTAAAGATCACCATTTCCACTGCCACGCATGTAAGGCATTCCTTTACCCTTTAATCTGAATTGTTTTCCATTCTGAGTTCCATCAGGTATTCTAATTTTTGCTCTTCCCCCATCAATTGTTGGTATTTCAATCGTAGTACCTAATGCAGCGTCAGCTATAGAGATCGGAAATTCAAAAAATAAATTTTCATCTGATCTTTTAAAAAGATCATGAGAATGAACATTAATAAATAGATATAAGTCTCCGCTAGCGCCACCTTTGGTTCCAGCCTCACCTTTGCCAGCTAATCTTATTCTTGTTCCATCATCAACACCCTTCGGTATTGTTACTGATATTTTTTTTGAAGCTTGTTTGTTACCTTGACCATTACAATCAGTACATGGGTTTGTAATTTCTTCTCCACTACCGGCACACTGAGGACAGGTTTGTTGAACAGTAAAAAAACCCTGGTTAGACCTAACTTTT
>Ga0209709_10000907_pt1 | contig 27795 bp, 22 predicted proteins | sample ArcticOcean_MG_C_2_FD_187435 | JGI IMG/M metagenome (GOLD analysis project Ga0209709, IMG submission 187435) | Marine microbial communities from western Arctic Ocean - ArcticOcean_MG_CB4_136 (SPAdes) (version 2) | ecosystem: Environmental > Aquatic > Marine > Oceanic | place: Arctic Ocean...
AGCCAAAGGCCACTCCACCAACCACCGCGCTCAAACGGTGCAGGGGAATGGAACGGAGGAAACCAATCGTGAGCGCGATCGCCACGAGAACCCGAATCGCAGCGACCAGGCCGGGCGCATACCAGTCGGGAACCACGAGATAGGGAGCACTGAAGACCGGAAGGCCTCCTTTGAGAGACGGCTGTCCGGCAGCGAGTTCGGGATTCCACCAGCCGGCATCGCCGGCTCGCACCCGCTCGGACAGGCTCGCCCAGTGGGAGTGGATGTTGATCGGATCGCCCGGGCCGTTTTCGAGCGAGAAATCAGCGGGCTGATACGAGTCGAACGGTGCCGCGGTAGCAACGATGTCCGCCGACACCAGACTTCCACCACCAAGGAGTGAGGGCCAGAACGCGAACAGGACGACGCCCAACACCACCAAACTGAGGAATCGACGCGAGTTCGTAACCGAGGCCATCGTCAGCGGACGCTAGCTTCACTAACACCTCATGGCCGCGCTCATCACCCTTCCTTTTCACCATCCGGCGATCCCGGATGATGTTCCTGACGATGCACTCGTCCTCGTCCTCGAGGACGCAGTCACGCTCGACTCTGATGGCGCCGCGTCACTTGCGGATGCGGCCACCGCGCTTGCCGCCGACGCATGGTTCGGCGATATCGAGATTGCCGGTCATCACCAACGGCGCTCCGCCTGGAGCCCGACCGGGCTTTTGGCTGACCCGACAACCGCTCTCCCCGCCGCCGTTCGTGCGGGGTGGCTTCGCGAATATGATGTTCAACCGTACGACCCGGCACTCGCGCTCCACCTCGCCGCCCACGGCGCGCTGGTCGGACACCTCCCTCAGATCCTGACCCGTCACAACTCGCCGCTACGGCAGCCGCGGCTCGAACAGGTAGTGGCCCATGTCGACACGATCGGGATGCCCGCCGTGGTCACGTCGACCGAGGGCGGCTTTGCCATCACCCCCCGCGGTGGCTTCGCCCCCGAGGTGACCATCATCGTCCCGACGGCCGGCGCGACCTATCCCGACGGGCAACCGGCGGTCGAGCGACTCCTCGCGTCGCTTGATCCGCTTCCAGATTCCGTTCGTATCTTGCTGGTGGTTGGGGATGAATTCCGCGGCGATGCCGACGCGCTCTCGCTTTCACCGTCGGCATCCGTGACGAGAAGGCCGCCGGGTCCGTTCAACTTCTCGGCGGCCATCAATCATGGACTACTCACGGCCGATACCGAGCTCGTACTTCTCCTCAACGATGACATGTACGCCTGCGGTGCAGGCTTCATCGCAGCCATGGCCCTCCATCTCGCCGACCCCACGGTCGGCGGCGTTGGCGCCCTTCTCACCTACCCCGACGGCACTGTGCAACACGCGGGCGTGATCATCGATGACGCTCGGCCGCTCCACCCGTTCGTGGGCTGGGCGCCGTCCGACGCGGCCCAACATGGCGCGCTCACCGCTCGCGATGTCGCCGCGGTCACGGGCGGCTGCCTTATGGCACGACGGGCCGATCTCCTTGCGGTGGGCGGACTCTCGACAAGTTTCCCGCTCTCCCTCAACGACATCGACCTCTGTGTGCGCTTGCGGCGCACCGGTCATCGAGTCGTCATTGAGCCGGCCGCTCGGGTCGTTCACCACGAGACACTCAGCCGCAAAGCCGCGATCACGGCCGAGGAATGGGATCGCTGGATCGACCGCTGGGGCGAGATTGTCGATCCTTGGTACCACCCGGACTTTTATCGTCCCGATGACCCACACGATCTCGCTCGTAACGCCAACCACTTCCCCCCAAAGGGCGCAATCATCGCCCCGGGCCCCCCGCGACTGCCGCTGCTGCAGTCGAGAGTGCACCGTGGACGCCCCGCCATGGCGTCGTCTGAGTAACGTCTCGACGTGGCCGACTTCGATGACCTCCCGGTAGCTAGCGAACCCGACCCGATCGAGTCCGACGATCGCCTCGTTCTTCGGTCCGAGATCCTCCGACTGCGGGAAAGCCTGCTTGCGGGCAACGGCCGGACCGAGGTGCTCCGGGATCGCATCACCGAGTTGACGCAACGAGAAGAACAGCTCGTGCACGACAACGCGGTGCTCCACGCCGAACTCGGCCGCAATCACGTCCTCCGCGTTGCTCGCGCCGTTCGATCGCGTCTCCCTGGTCGGTCATGAGCCGCCCCATCGACGAGGTGTTTGGTGGACTCGCCAGTGAGCTCGTGCCGCTCGACGACGGACCACTTTCGTTCGCCGTCATCATTCGGACTCAGGGCCGCCGGCCGGGCTCCCTCAATGATGCGGTCGATGCCGTCCTGGCCCAGACCCACCCCGCAGCCGAGATCCTCCTCGTGGTGCACGGTGATGGCGAGACCAAAGCTCGAGTCAACACCGATCTCGATGGCCGGACCGTCACACTTCTGTCGGTTGAAGGTGGTGGCCGTTCAACACCGCTCAACACCGGTCTCGACGCCGCCCGAGCGCGCTACGTGTGTTTCCTCGACGACGATGACCTCGTGACGACCGACTGGTTGTCGGCCTTCGCTCGCGCCGCCTCCGGCGCACCGGGAACGATCATCCGGGCCGTCACCACCTCCCAAGCCTGGTCGACCGAAGGAACAGCCGAACCCCGCATCGCGACCGGTGAGGTCAAGCACCCCTTCCCGGCCAGCTTCGATCTCCTGGCCCACATGAGTCTGAACCAGACACCGATCTGTGCGGTGGCCTACCCCCGCGAGGCAATCGACACGCTGGGAATTCGCTTCTGCGGCGAACTCGCGGTCTACGAAGACTGGGACTTCTTGATGCACGCCGCGATGCCGCTCGGCGTCACCTCGATTCCCAACGAAACATCGCTCTATCGCCGCCTCGATCAGGCCAACGCCGATAGTGAGACGGATGTCGGCACCTGGGAACGCGCTCACGCCATGGTGATCGACCGGCTCTCGGCCTCACCCGTGGTGCTCCCCTCCGGTGATGCTCGTAGGCTGGCGGGCACCCACTTCCAACTCGGCGCCCGCAGCCGTCACGAATCCGATCTCACCGCTGCAACAACCGAAATCGGCCGGCTTACGCGCTCGCCGCTTGCAGCGCTGGGCGCGTTTGGTCGTCGACTCTTCGGCGCCATCCGACGCCGGACCTAAGCGCCGCCACCATCAGCAGAACCCAGTTGTAGGAGAACCAGAGCACGAAGCTCTCCGTGAGGTTCTCGACAATGAGGAAGAGCACGAGCGCCAACCACGTCCATGTCGCCACGCTCGGCCGGCGCCACGCGTCGGTCACCGTGCCGTAGAGCGCCAGGCCGACGATTACGAGAAACGGCACCAGGCCGATCAGCCCGAGCCCGAGCCAGACCTCGAGGAAGCTCCCGTGGGCGCTGCCCTTCTGTAGGAGCGGGTCGGCGCTCGTGAACTCGGGCACGCCCCACACGTTGAACCAGCCGTGGCCGTGCAGCGGCCGGTCGCCGATCCGGTCCCACACCAGACTCCAGATCTTGCGACGCTGGATGAAGGTCGACTCGTTCCAGAGGGAGTTGGCCGCGACCACCGCGACCATTCCACCGGCCGCGGCCATACCCCCAGCGGCGACAAGCGCTTCACGGCCGAAGCGATCCCACCCAACCCGAGCAAAGACGACCAGTGCGGCAGCTGAGCCGGACGCGCCGGTCGCCAACCAGGCAGTGCGACTGCCACTACCAAGCATCACCACGAGCGAGATGAACAAAAGCACGGCCCCGACAATCAGTGGCCTGCGGCGTCGGTCGAGCATCAGGCTTACACCAATGAGGATCGCGACTCCGGCCACCGGTGCGAGCGAATTGCGGTTGGTGAAGATCCCCCGCCAGTCGTCATTTCGATCGAGTCCGACGGAATCAGAGAGCACCACCGCCACGAGGCTGGCGCCCACACACGCAGCCATGGCGAGCGTGAGAGCGCGCCGGAACTGGGCGAACGAAAGGTCGGCGATCACCCAGGCAAACGCGGCGAGACCGACATAAATCAGCGAGCGGCCTCGGGTGATGTCGGGCGAAAGGCTCCACAGGCTCGAGGCGACGGTCCAGCTCGCGAACCACAGGATCGCCACTGTCGCAGCTGTACTTTGTCGCCCAAGTCGAGCGGAGGTGCGCAACGGGTCGAGCAGCACGGCCGCCACCGAAGCGAGAGCGACCGCGACAAAGATTTGCCGCACAAACGGGGCCTCCCAACCGGTCGGCTGCGCAAGTAAACGAAAGTTGACGTAGAACACCAGGCCGTTGGTGAGCACCACCAATCCGAGTGCGACGAGCAGCGTGCGTGAATGTCTCGTCAGCATCGTCCCATCGTACCGACCTCGAATCGGTAGGATCCCAGCGGTCATGTTCACCCTTTCTCCGTCCGTCCGCAAGAGCGCGTCGCTGATTTATCACTTCGCCGAACGCGAATCGAAGGCGCGTTACAAGCGCAGCCTGCTCGGCTGGTTCTGGTCGTTCATGAATCCGCTCACGACGGTGGTCGTTTATGGCTTCGTGTTCGGCGTCGTCTACGGCGCCGTGGCACCAACCACCGACAATGGCAACGCTGAGAACTTCGGCATCTACCTCTTTACGGGGCTCATCGTCTGGAGCGTCTTCACTGGCGTTGTCAACGGGTCCATGGGCTGGCTCATCGGTGTGAGCGAGCTCCGCAAGAAGATCTATTTCCCCACAGAAACTGCTCTTCTCGGTGGCGCGGCGGCCAATGCGGTGCAGACAATGCTCGAAGCGGTGGTGCTGATCATGATCATGATCGTGCTTGCCAACATTTCGTGGACGCTCATCTTTCTTTTCCTCGCACTCGTTCAAGCCATGTTGTTCGGTCTCGGCATTGGTTTCATCGCGTCGGTCTTCAACGCTCGATATCGCGATGTGCAGTACCTCATCGGCATCCTGCTCAACGTGTCGTTCTTCCTCGTTCCAATCGTCTACACCCCCGACCTTCTGCAAAAACCTGGCGTGCCTGCCGCGGCGCGAATCCTCGTCGAGTGGAACCCGCCCGCACTGTTCGTGGAAATTGCCCGCGACGCGATGTACTTCCTCGAAGTACCACAGTGGAACCGTTTGCTCGCGGCCAGCGCCTGGGCGATCGTCACCTTCTCCACCGGCTGGGTCTACTTCCGCGACCAGAGCATGGCGATTAGCGAGGAACCATGAGCGGCACGATTCAAGTCCACGATGTCTCCAAGAAGTTTCGGCTCGAGCGCAATCGCCCGAGCTCGCTCAAGGAAGCGACCCTACGCATCGGCAAGAAGTCTGATGCCGACGATTTCTGGGTGCTACGCGACATCAATCTCGACATCCCGAAGGGTTCGTTCTTTGGCCTGATCGGACACAACGGCAGCGGTAAGTCCACCCTGCTTCGTCTGATGGCCGGCATTCATCGAGCCACCACCGGCACCATCGAATCGGAAGGACGACTCTCCGCGCTTCTCGAACTCGGCTCGGGATTCCACCCGGACCTCACCGGCCGGGAAAACGTGTATCTCAACGGCGCCATGCTCGGCCTGAGCCGCAAGCACATGGCCGAGTCGATGGACACCATCATTGAGTTCAGCGGCATCGGCGAATTCATCGATGAGCCCGTGAAGATCTACTCGAGCGGCATGTATGTGCGCCTCGGTTTCGCGGTGGCTGTCAACGTCGATCCGGAGATTCTCTTGGTCGACGAGGTGATCGCAGTGGGCGACGAGGAGTTTCAGCGCCGCTGCATGGGACGCATGAACCAACTGCGCGAGCGCGGCACCACAATCGTCCTCGTCTCACACAACGCCCAACTGATGGCCGACCTCTGCGACCGCATCGGTTGGCTCGACCATGGGCGCCTCATCGCCGTCGGCGAGCCCGATGAGGTGATCGGTCAATACCTCGACCACGTCAACACCAAGGGCGATAACACCCTCACCACCCGCGACTAACTCGCCGCAGTCACACCGCGCCAGTGGCAGTCGCGGCCCGCTGGAGTCGCCCGAACAAGAAGCCCGCGCCCCAGGCGACGTGCATCGTCGCGAACACTGCCATCAGGAGATATCGATCTGCCTTCCGCGGCAGGTCTGGTCGGGCGTCTCGAGCAACCATCACCGCAGCACCGGTATACGCCGCGGGAAGCACGACTCCGGTTAGCCGACCACGCAAGAGCTGTATTGCCGAACCAATGAGTCCAACAACCAGCAGGGGCGCAACTGTCTGACGAGCCTTCAACGACCGCGGGTTGCGGCGAACCACGTGCCGTTTCCATGCGCCGTACTGGAAGTACTGCGAGGCCAACCGGCCGAATGTGGCCCGTGGTCGATAGCCCACGACCAGGGCAGGATCGAGCCACACCTCTTCGCCCGCATCGCGTAGGCGCCAGTTGAGTTCATAGTCCTGGTTGCGGTCGAGGGTTTCATCGAATCCGCCGACCGCCTCGAGCGCCTCGCGCCGAAACACGCCGAGATACACGGTGTCGGTCGGGCCTTCATATCCGTCGCGACGGAACCGAGCCGGACCGGCACCAAAGGGCGAACACATCCCGACCGCGATCACCCGCTGAAGTCCGTTGTCGCCGACCGGATGTTGGATCCCGCCAACATTGGCGGCTCCCGTGCGCTTGAGCGTGTCCACCGCCTGCCGGAGATATCGCGGCGGCAAGATGCTCTGCGCATCGACTCGCGCCACGATCGACGCGGTACCAAGCGCCGACGCCAGGTTCAGCCCGACGGGTGTGCGGCCGGTGGGGTTGGAGACCACCTGCACCCGGTCGTCGCGCTCGGCCCACGCCCGCGCGACCTCGTAGGTTGCGTCGCGGCCGGGGCCGACCGCGATCGCGACATTGATCCGCCCGTCGTAATCCTGATCGAGCACTGCTTCGAGACAGCCGTCAAGCGTGTCTGCTGCGTTGAGCGCGGGAATGACGACGTCGACCGCTGGCGCGGCATCCTCCTCCGGCACCGCGCTCAACGGGCGCCGCGACGGGCCATGACGAGCATGGTCTCGGCTATGATCTGCGCGTCGAGAATCGGTGACCAGTTCACGATGTATTGCAGGTCGTGGCCGAGCTTGTAGCCCGGGTCGGTCTGGTAGTGGCCGCGGATCTGGGCGAGCCCGGTGATACCCGGCGGAATGTCGTGACGCCGGCCGTAGCCGGGAATGAGTTCTTCCAGGCTGGCGACGAACTCCGGACGCTCAGGGCGCGGGCCCACGATCGACATTTCGCCGCGCAGAACATTCCAGAGCTGCGGGAGTTCATCCAGTCGACTCGCGCGGAGCCAACGTATGCCAGGAACGACACGGGGATCCTCGGCCTCCGCGATCACTGCTCCGGCCTCTTCAGCGTCGTGACGCATCGATCGGAACTTGACCATGACGAACCGAACGCCATCTCGGCCCACCCGTTCCTGGCGGAAGATGATTCCGCGTCCGACTCGAATTCGCACAAATGCCGCAACCGCCAGCGTGAGGGGCAGGACAACTGGCGAAAGGACGAGGAGCACGAGCAGCTCAAGAATGCGTTTGAGACGCAGTCGGTAGTTGGGCACCGCATGCGTTCGCAGCGCGACGAACGGCATACCGGCGATCTGTCTACTGCGTTGCAATCCGAGCAAGGTGTCCGAAGGCGAAATTCGATAGAAGACGCCGATCTTGCTCCGTTCGAGTTCCCCGAGCGGGTCGGGATACACCTCATCGAGTGAACCGCCGCCGAGCAGCAACACGTCGGTGGCGGCCGCTTGCATGCATTCTTTGAGCAACCGGCTGACATCGCCCGTTTGACCCACGACCGACGCATCACCGCCGCTCTCGAGCAGATGAGACCGAGCGAGATCGACATCGTCGGGTGCGCCGACCAGAAGGATCCGAGAGGCGCCATATCGGCGTGAGCGGAGCCGCCGAGCAATAACGCGGGTAAGCGAAACGGTGATAACACCCGCGATGAGGAGAACCACCAAGTTGCCGCGAGGCATGAGGTAGCGGCCCGTGGCAAGCCCGACCGTGGCACTCCCAAGCACGGCGACCGAGGTCAACACCGTCAGCTTCGGGAGCCATGGGGCTTGCCCGAGTCGCTGCTCGTACTCGTACATCCCGCCGAAGTAGTAGAGGGTCATGTGGATCGCCGTGGCGATCGCGAACCCGATGAAATAATGCGAGCGGGGGAAGTCGGGCCACGTCCAGCCGAAGCGGGCCATCGTGATCAGAGTCATCAGCCCGTAGAGGCTCACGGCATCGATGACGTGCAGATAACGGAAGCCGCGACGGCGAAGGTGTCGGATGACGAGCGCCTCGGAGCTGTCGAGCGCAGTTTTTGTCGGGGGGTGCTGGGTTTTCATAAGGTCGCCTCGACCTCGAACAGGCTGCCTGATGTTAACCGCCTAGGGCTTTCCTGCGGGTTGCGCGGGCCTCGCCGACCAGTTCTTCCACCGCGGTGATCGTCTCGTCGAGCGATGCCGGAACGATCGGCGCACTAGTCGAGAGGCCGTCAACGTCGCCCGCTTCGGCCCAACTCGTCGCTTGGGCGATAAGCGGCGCGCCGATCATCTCGCAGAGCGAACGGACCTTGACCTGGGTCGAGACCACGATGGCGGGTGTACCCGAGATCGCAGCGAGCACGATCGGGTGGTATCTCGACGACACGATCAGGCGGGCACCGACCGTGCGGGCGACGTGCAGATCGACGTCGTCGTCCAACACCTCGGCCGGCGACCGGAGCCGCGCCCGAATCTCGTGGGCAGCCTGCCGGTCGCGCGCCCCCCGATAGGCCGCCAACACCACCGTGCACTGGTAACGATCCGCAAGGGCATCGACCGCTTTCGCAATGGCGGCTGTATTGAGCGGTTGGAGTCGACGAGCGGCGGGGCTGAACCGGCCGTCACCGACCGCGGGGCCTACGGCCACCACGATTTCCTGACGGCGCTCGACCGCGGGCAAGGCGAGACCAAAGACAAGGTCGGCCCCCGTGCGCGTTTCGAGGCCGACACCGGCGAGAGCCGACGACGACGGTTCGTCGCGAGTGACGATCGGCGAGTCTCCGAGAACTCGTCGCAACATCCAGCCCGACGATCGGCAGCCGAGCGGCTCCGCGCCAACGCCCAAGCTCCGCACCACCGCGCCCATACGTTTGGCCCGCTGCGGCAAAACGAGGTGGCCGGGAAGACTCCACACGCTGCTTGAGTCCTGCAGGATTCCGCCCGGCCCCAGGCAGACACCGTCGATGTCTCTGAGTTTCCCGCGGCCCACGAAACCCCACGGCACCGCCTCGACGCCATGCACCAATGTGGTCGCCGCCGGGTCTCGCGAGGCAATAACGGGCTCTGCCCCCGCCGATTCAAGCCGCGCCAACAGCGCTCTGGTGAGCAGCTCGTCGCCGATATTCCCAGCGCCGGCCCACCCACACACCAGGATCCGAGGTGACCAATCCGTGGTAGTTGCTGAGCTCTCGGACATCTCGCGGACGCTACCTCCGCTGCTACCGTCAAGGGTCCATGGCGACCACTATTGTTCCTCGACTCTCCGTCGTGATGCCGTGTTACAACGAGACCGCCACAATCGGCGAAATCGTCAAACGCGTCCTCGCGAGCGAACACTGTGCCGAGCTGATCATCGTTGATGACGGCTCGACGGATGGCACACGCGACCTTCTGGCCACTTTCGATGATTCGAGAGTTTGCGTGATCCTCGAACCGCAGAACCAGGGGAAGGGCGCGGCCATTCGTCGCGGCTTCAAGGAAGCATCTGCAGAGTTCGTCATCGTGCAAGACGCCGATCTCGAATACGACCCCGTCGACTATGACCTCGTCCTCGAACCGCTCCTCAACGGCTCCGCCGACGTCGTCTACGGAAGTCGCTTTCAGTCCGGGCGGCCGCGTCGCGTGCTCTACTTCTGGCACTCCGTCGGCAACCGCTTGCTGACCCTGCTGTCCAACATGTTCACTGACCTCAACCTCACCGATATGGAGACCTGTTTCAAGGCGTTCCGTATCGAGGTGGTCAAGGGCCTTGACCTCAAGGAAGATCGCTTCGGGGTCGAGCCCGAGATCACCGCCAAGGTTGCGGCGGGCGGCTGGCGAGTGTGGGAAGTCGGGATCAGCTACTCCGGACGCACCTACGCCGAGGGCAAGAAGATCAGCTGGCGAGACGGCGTCGCTGCGGTTCGGTGCATCGTGAAGTACGGCATCGAGTCACGCCGAAATCGCCCCAGCCACCTTCGGAATTAGAACAGCGTGAGTTCGGGCGGCGCGACATCGCCCGACCAGGCAAGGTCCGCGTCGGCCAGCCGAAACTCGAATGTCACCATCTGCGCACGCGTGACGGTGTCGTCAGGCGAAAACGTGGTGGGCGATGTGCCCGTCGTGATCCCGTGTTCGGACATCCAGTTCACCGCGTTGGTGTAAAATACGCCAGTGGGCAAATCAGAGAAGCCCCCGTTGAAGAACACAGCCGGTTCGCCGACCGTGCGCCACATGAAGGTGGCGAGCTGAGCGCGACTCACGATCGCGTCGGGCGAGAACACGCCGAAACTTGTTCCAGTCGTCACCCCGACATCGGCCGCCCATGTCACCGCGGCTGCGTACCAGGCTTCCGCGTCGACATCACCGAACCCGCTGTTGGTCCCATGGTCGGGTGATCCCATGAAGCGCCAGAGAAAGGTGACGGCTTGGGCACGGGTGAGTGACTGATCGGGACCAAAGTTGTTGCCCCCGACGCCGGTGGACACGCCGGTGAACTTGGCCCAATCCGCGGCTTCGACCCAGAAGCCGGAGGCGGCATCCTTGAACGGTTCGAAATCGACAACACCCTGGAGACGCAGCTCCGGGAACCGAGGATCGGTGTCGAATGGGCTGGCGGTGGGGCGGGTGATCATCTCGCCCGCAACCCGCAGGAGGTTTCGTCGACGCGCGACGTCCCAAGAACTCGGGAATGTCTCATCGACAAGGGCGAATGCCGCAGCCACGTGGGGCGAAGCAAACGAGGTGCCGGACTGTTCGGCGAACCCATCGGGGTCGAAATCGGGGATCACGGTGGTCTCGATCGGCGCGCCTGGGGCGAGTAGGTCGAGGTCGCTGCTCGAGTCCGTAAACGACGCTATATCGCCAGTCATCTCCGTCGCTCCGACGGAGATGACCTCGGGGAGACAGGCGGGGAACATGATTGAGTCCGCCGACCCGCTATTGCCACTCGCTGCAACTACAGCGATTCCGGCGTCTGTTAGGAGACCAACAATCTCCTCCCAGTCGGCGTCGGAGCAGTTCTGCGGCGGACTGCCGAGGCTCAGGTTCACGGCCGCGATGTCGTAAGTGTTGCGGAGTTCATAGACCTGCCAGAGGGCAGCGAGCACGCCCGCTTCCGGGATGTAGGCGCTGTAGGGGAACTCGGGGTCGCCGGGCCCCACGTCGCCTTCGAGCAACGCCATCACACGAAAAGACAGGATCCCGGCTTCCGGAGCGATCCCGCGAAGTGTCAGGTCATCGCCGCTGATGATGCCGGCGACCGCAGTGCCGTGGGTACAAGTGGGCGCGGACTTGGTGCAGGGTGCGCCCGACGACAGGTCTTCGCGTTCGCCGTTGGCGCAGAGTTCGGCCACCGTGACGCCCGGGTCGAACGTGGTGGGTGTGCCCTGCAGGAAACATGCTTCTTCGACCACACTACTCACGAGATCAGCGTCGACGAGACCAGGGTGGTCAGCGTCAACGCCGCTATCGATCACCGCGACGACCCGACCTGCACCGGTCATGCCGTCGAGATGGAGGGCATCGGCCTCGATGGTGCCGGCACTCTCGTCGAGCAGAAGGCGCAAGTCCTGGCGGGCGGGCCGAACCGAAACGACCGAAGTTGAGTCATTCAGAGCGGCGAGGCCTGCTTGATCGACGGTGGCGGCGGCGAGATCGGCGCCGGCGAGTACATCGACGTTGTCGAGGTCCTCGTGGAGTTCCAAGAGCCACGCCAGCACGGGGGCGTCGCCCGGCACTCCGAGGTCCACTAGCTCCACAATCACCGGCATCGCCGCGTCGCCGGTTGCGTCTTGCGCGGCGGCCGGCCCGAGAGTGACTGCTAGCGCCAGCGCGAAGAAACCAGCAGCGAAGGCCAGACGGCGTCGGATCATCGGGGGAATGGAGCGGTGCACTACAATGTTTCCATCGGCACGAGAACGCCAGATCTGACGCTCACCTTCCGCCGATGGACCCCCTCAAGTATGGCTCACCGGTGCCTGCCACCGTTGTCACCTCTTCGTAACATAAGTTAGAGCTGTTCTCGTGCGGGCGGTCCGTCGATGGGAATCACATGATTCGTTTACCCCTGCGTCGCCTTTTCTCCACCCTCGTTGTTGTCTCTCTCGTCTTCAGCGCGAGTCCGGCGGCGGCCGACGACACCGAACCAACAATCACCTTCTTTGGTGGCGGGTTCGGCCACGGCATCGGCATGTCGCAATACGGCGCCCTCGGTCGAGCTGAGGCCGGCGACCTCTACGAAGAGATCCTCGCCTTCTACTACGACGGCACCACGATTGGATCAACCAGCGACTTCGCAGCGTTCGATCCGGTCGACGATGTCAACGTCCACATTTCTACGCGCTCCTCGGTGTCGGTCTCACAGCCAATTCTCGACGGTGTACCCCAAGCCGGTTGGGAAGTAGAGCTGGCCGCCGACGGCGTGCCCTTTGCCACTGCAACCAGCAACGTGGTCGCGAGCTACTCGGGTGGTACATGGTCGGCAATCGTTCGGGATAGCGCCGACGGCACCGAGCTGTGCGACGCGAGTTGTGAGGGGGCAGTCCTGACCTTCGAGGTGATCGCCGACGGCACCCACGTCGTGCTCGAGGACCCGATCAGCTTCGACAACATCGGCAATCCGACCAACGGTGCTTCCGGCTGGTTTGCCGGCGGAAAGATCGAGCTGCATCCGGCAGCCCCAAATATCGGCTGTGGCTCGGGCGACCAGTTCTGTGTGATCCACGGCGACCTCACATTCGAGGAATACCTGTACGGAATCGCCGAGATCCCGGTGTCGTGGCATGAAGAAGCGCAGAAAGCGCAGGCGGTCGCGGCCCGCTCCTACGCCGCCAGTCGAATCGTCGCTCGCGAACGCCAGAAGCCGTGGGACGTGCTCTCCACGACCGCTGACCAGTACTATGCCGGCCAGGTCAAGATGCTCACCGAGGGGTGTGGCAACTGGTGCCCGGCAGTGGAGAGCACGGCCGGCGAAGTTGCGGTGTACACGCACGAGGACGGGGACACTGTCGCCGAGACCTTCTACTCGGCGTCCAATGGCGGCTACACCGCCGAACCCCCCGATGTGTGGGCGTCGGGCACCACCCGTTCGTATCTTCTCGCCAACCCCGACCCATTCGATGGCAACGAGGCGAACCCCTACGCCGCGCGGGAATACACCTACACGGTGGCCGACGTAAGTCGCTGGCTGAACAACTACGTCGACCCCATCACCGGCGACCAGCTCCACGTGGGCAACCTCCGAGCGATCGATATCGATGCACCACCATCAGGTCGAGTGAGCTTTGCGCCGGTGACCCTTGTCGGGTCCGAGAAGACAGCGGTGCTCGAAGACTTCTACTCCGGCAACACCCTTCGCGAAGGCCCCTACGGCTTTCGGCTCTACGCCGCTCTCAAAGCGGGCTGCGAAGGCGACGCGGGTTGCACACCCTTACGTTCGACAAACTTCTCCGTGCTGGAGTTCATCTCGTTCACCGATGTGGCCTTCGACGACTACTTCTACGTACCGGTTCGTTGGATGGCGATCGAAGGCCTCACCACTGGCGTTTCGCCCAACCTCTTCGGCGCCGACCAGACAAACACTCGCGGCCAGCTGGCCACCTTCCTTTGGCGCTTCGCTGGCGAACCCAACCCCGCGGCGCCCTCCGGCTTCGACGATGTGCCCGAAGGTGCGTATTTCGAAGATCCCGTGGCGTGGATGAAAGCGCTCGGTATCACTACCGGCACCTCGGCCACAGAGTTCTCTCCCGACGACACCGTCACCCGCGGCGAAGCCGCGACATTCCTCTGGCGTTTCGCGGGCGAACCCTCATCCGCACAGCAGCACGAATTCACCGATGTCCCCGAGTCTCGCTACTTCACCGAAGCGGTGCGTTGGATGGTCGAGTTCGGCATCACCACGGGCACATCACCCACCACGTTCGCACCGGACGGGCCGCTCAAGCGAGCGCAGATCGCCACGTTCGTCTGGCGACTCGCCGGCCAACCCGACGCCTTCGCCGACGGCATCGAGCTGCCGCTCGCGATGAGGGACCTCTCATGATTTCGTCGAGGGGTCTTCCCCGACGGCGCGTTCTGCAGATCGCCGCGGCCGCACCCGTGATCTCCCTGAGTCCCTCGTGGTCCACCGCAGCTTCGGCCAGCGGCACACCCGTAGGTATTGGTCGGGTTGTTCAAGCAGACGGCATCGCGGGTGTGTCGCTGAGTTGGACCGGATCGAACACCCACGGCGGCATCGTCCGAGCACTTGTTGATGGAGGGTGGGGGGCCGCAATCTCCATCAACGCAGACCACGGCCATGGTCCCGACGATCCCTCCGGGCGCGAGCACGGACCCGCCGTCCTCATCCCGGGGGCCACCGCCTACTCAATCGCACCGGCGGGAGGTGGCGATCTCCGTGTGCACGAGTTGCCCGCCCGGCCCCGCTCGCTCCGACCCCTCTTCGATGAGGGCACGACACCGCCCGTGGCCGAGCCTGAGCTCGAAGCCTTCGAGCCCATGCCGGGCCTAAAGATCCTGGAGCGTTCGAACTGGACCGACATTCCCCGTCGCGACACGATCGACTGCGGAATTCCGTCGTCGGTGTTCGGCCTTGGCTGCCGATCCGATGTCGGCGTGCGTCACGGCATCGTGCACCACACCGTCAACACCAACAGTTACACCGAAGCCGACGTGCCCGACCTTTTGTGGGGGATCCAGCGCTACCACGTGAACACGCGCGGCTGGGACGACATTGGCTACAACTTCGTGATCGACCATTTCGGGCGCATCTGGCAAGCCCGTCAGGGCGACCTCTACGAGCCCATCGCCTCTGGCCACACCAGTGGTCTCAACGCCGAGAGCGTCGGCGTGGCCATACTCGGCACCTTCACTTCTACGGCCCCACCGGACGAGGTCATTCACTCGCTCGGCCTGCTGCTGGGCTGGAAACTCAGCCTGCACGGCGTCGACCCGTTGGGCCATACCCTGGTCCGCTCCGCCGGAGGTGATTACGCCGAGCGCGGCGAGTTTGTCGACGTTCGCAACATCTCCGGCCATCGAGACAACCAGAACACGGCGTGTCCGGGCGCCCTGCTCTACGGGCAACTCGACGAGGTCCGCACGGCGGCGGCCGAGATGGTGCCCGTCTTTGGTCACGTCACACCGTCGTACAGCCTCGAAGATGTTCGAGTGAAGGGGTGGGCGATAGACCGCTTCTCCCCCGCCGACGCGCAAGACATCGAGATCATCGTGGACGGTGGCCTATCGCTTGTACTGACCGCTGACCTGCCGGTCGACGATCTCGAGGTTGACTATCCCAATGCTGGCAGCGAGCACGGCTTTGACCACACCGTTGTGATCAATATCGACACCACCTCGGTTGTTGTGCGGGCAACCGCAGGAGACGACCGCACCGCCGATCTGATGAACCTCACACTGTTCGCCACGTTCATCGACGTCGAACCGACCCGCTTCTTTGCGCCCGGGGTGTACTTCCTTCGAAAGAACGAGCTCACCACGGGAACGCGGCCCGGACTCTTCGAGCCGATGGACTTCGTCACCCGTGGTCAGATGGCTGCATTTCTGCACCGCTTCATGGACCTGCCCGAATATGTCAACGAGGCACCGTTCGAAGATCTCGTCGACGATTCGTTCTACGCCGATGCCGTGCACTGGCTCTTTGAAACCCGCATCACCGTGGGCACCTCACCCACGACGTTTGCCCCGGAAGAGTTCGTCACCCGCGGCCAGATGGCCGCATTCCTCTGGCGGATGTGCGGCGAGCCAGAGCCGGCAGAACCGTTGAGCTTCAAGGATGTGCCCCCTCGGGCCTACTACGCCGACCCCGTGGCCTGGATGGCCGCGCTTGGTATCACTACGGGCACAACACCGGTCACCTTCGATCCACTCACCCGTATCCGTCGGGGCGAGATGGCGGCATTCCTGTACCGGTTGGCCACCACCCCCGAGGCCTGGACACTCGTCGAGTCGCCGTCAGCCGTCGATCTCGGGGACTGAGCGCCCGGCCAGTTCATACGTCCACGCCGTGAGGTCATCGACAGGATCGCCGCACCATTCGAGCATGCGCCGACGACCGTCGTCCTGCGCAGCCTGCGCTCCAACCGGATCCGCCAGGAGCCGATCGAGTTCGACGAAGAATGCGGCCTCATCAGTCAGAAGGAACGCCTGGGTAAGGCCCCAGCGCTCCTCGAGTTCAACCTGATATGGGTGACGACCGGCCCATGTGTTGAACCGAAGCGACGGTGTGCCGATTACGCCCGCCTCAGAGCACACGGTCTGGCTGTCGCCCACCACCAGTTCGGCTGCGGCGAGCACGTGGTGGAACCGTTCCGGAGCCGCACTGATTCGGCGATGCGCGAGATCCTCGGGCAACTCCTTTTCCGATGAGATCAACACCGTGCCGGTGGTGGACATACGCTCGATTACCTGATCGATCTGAGCGCGGCTCATTCCGGCCTCGCTCACATCGTGACTCGCGGTGAAGGCCGTGAGCCGAAGGACGTGGAAGACCTCGTCGGCCCTCAGGCCGAGCTCGCTGCGAATATCCGGATCGGGTGTGAAGCGCGACGGGTGAAGGTAAAAGAGCTCCTTGTAGCCCTGGTAGCGCCGGTGCTGCTTGCCATAGCTCTTCTCGGTCGCGGTCGGGCTCGCGATCAGGTTCGCGAACGGCCCGGCGACGTAGTAGAGGAATCCGGCGACATGGCCATCGTCGGTGTCGTACATGACCGGGGTGCGAGTGGCTCGCCCTGCGTGTACGCCGGCGGGCGATCGGGTGAGAATCACATCGGGCTTGAAGCTTCGTACCGCTCGGAACGCTCGCCAGTCTCGGACCAGCAGTTCTCGGGCGAGGCCCAACATGCTCGTGCCTGCGGTCGATGCCGGAATGTGCGGCCGTCCCCGCGCCTCGATCAGCTCTACGACGGAGTCCTTCTGGGGTCGGGAGAGCCAGAGCGTCTCCTCCCCCGCCGCGAGCAGCCGGTCCTCTACTGCCCCCAACGTCCAGACGTCGGCGGGGTGCACCGCATCGATCAACACCTTCATCCCGGGCGACGGTAGCGTCGCGGAATGCCCACCGCGCTGCGCCGCCTCTTGGATCAGCGGGCGCAGCCGCTTCCGGCGGTGCTACGCAACTCGATCCTCGTGATCTCGGCCGCCGCTGTCGTGGCCGGATCCATCTGGGCCTGGCGTTCGACGGGCCTCGCCGCCGATGACATCAACTGGCTGCCGATCGCCGTTGCCTTCGCGATCGCCGCACCGGCGAGCCTGGTTCTCAAAGCCTTCGAATTCCGGATCTCGGCTCAGATCACCGGGCAGAACCCGGGCCGACGCCGCAGTCTCAGTGTCGCCGTGGTCTCATCGGCCGCCAACCTGCTCCCGCTGCCCGGGTCGCTGCTCGTCACCGCGCGTTCATTGTCGGAAGACGGTTCCACCTATGGGCGGGCCATCGCCGCCTCCGCCGTGCCTGGTCTGGCCTGGCTCGGCATCACCGGCATCGTCGGCGGAATCGCGATCGGAATCGAAGGCACACTCTGGCTCGCGGCCATCACGATCGCTTGCGGGATCGCGGCAAGCATCGCCGCTACCACGCTGTTCGCGTCGACCGCGCCGGCCGAGGGGCGGGCCAAGCTGGGCGCATCGATCATCGCGGTGGAGGCCGGTTGGCTGATAGTGAGCGCTACACGCCTCGGTCTCGCGGTCACGGCTCTCGGAGTATCGATCGACCCGACGCAGGCCGTGGCGCTGTCCGTAGCGGGCGCCCTCACCGTGGCCATCGGCTTCTTCCCCGGGGGCTTGGGCGTCCGCGAAGCGCTCATCGCCGCGCTGGCACCACTCATCGGGCTGCCCTTCGACACCGGCGTATTGCTCGGCTCACTGGACCGAGTGGTATGGCTTACGTTCCTGGCGTTGGCCGCCGGAGTTCTTGCCCTCAGACGAGACGGCTAACGAGTTCCGCGAGCGGCGCGCGGAAGTCGCGGGTCTCCGGCAAACCAGAGAGACGCATTGCCATGTTGTCCAGCACGGAGTTCGCGGGCCGCGGGGCCGGATACGTGGCACCGAAGTCGGCGGTGGAGCTCGGGTTGATCCGAGCGGGATCGGCACCCGCAGCCTTGGCCACCTCTTGCGCGAACTGGTGCCAGCTGACGGCGCCCTGATTCGTGACGTGGAACACGCCGGGCCGGCGAGAGATCGCGAGGTCGCGAAGGACGGGTGCGAGGTCGGTCGTGAACGTCGGGTGACCGATCTGATCATCGACAAAGGTGAGAGTGTCGTGCTCGCCCAGGAGGCGAAGAATCGTCTTCACCATGTTGGGACCGAACTCACCACACAACCACGCCGTACGGACGATCGTCGAGGAAAGGCCGGCTTCGAGTTCGCCGGCAACCTTCGACCGGCCGTAGACCGAAGCCGGGCTGGTGGCATCCCACTCGTTGTATGGCCCGATCTTGGTGCCGTCGAAGACATAGTCGGTCGAGACAGTGGTGAGGTGGGCGCCAACCGCTCGACACCCCTCCGCCAGGTGGCGAACGGCGAGGGCGTTGACGGAATAGGCCAGGTCGATCTTGCTCTCACAATCATCGACGGCGGTCATGGCGGCGCAATTGATCACGACATCAGGACGAATGTCGTGGAACGCGCCGAGCACCAGGGCACGGTCGGTGATGTCGAGTTCAGGAAGGTCAACACCAACAACTTCGTGGGGTTCGAGCAGCGGCTGAATCTCTGAACCGAGCTGACCGTTGGCACCAGTAACAAGAATCTTCATCGAGCAACCTCTCCTATCGAGCCGACGCCGTGTTCGCCTTGAGCGGCTCCCACCAGGAACGATTGTCGCGATACCAGGCGACGGTCTGCTCGAGGCCTTCTGCGAAGTCTTGGGCTGGGGCCCAGCCAATCGCCTTCAACTTCGAGCAGTCGATCGAATAACGACGGTCGTGGCCCATCCTGTCTTCGACGTAGTCGATGGCGGATTCATCACGGCCACAGAGGTCGATCAGGCAATCGGCGAGCTCGCGGTTGGTGATCTCGTTGCCGCCGCCGATGTTGTACACCTGGCCAGGCTCCGCGTTGCGCAGCACCACATCGACACCCGAGCAGTGATCAGCGACAAACAACCAGTCGCGGATGTTCATACCGTCACCGTAGAGCGGCACGGAGCCGCCATCGAGCAGGTTGGTGGTGAAGAGCGGGATGACCTTCTCGGGGAATTGGAACGGCCCGTAGTTGTTCGAGGCTCGGGTGACGATGACCGGTAGGTCGTAGGTCGTGAAGTAGCTCAGCGCGATCAGATCGGAGCCCGCCTTCGACGCCGAGTAAGGCGACCGAGGATCGAGGCCATCGGTCTCTACCGACGAGCCTTCTTCGACCGAGCCGTACACCTCATCGGTAGAGACGTGCATGAACTTGTCCACCTCGAGATGACGAGCGACGTCGCACATCACGTTGGTGCCGTCGCAGTTCGTGTTCACGAACGCATCGGGACCAGTGATCGACCGATCTACATGCGACTCGGCCGCAAAGTGCACGACCTGGTCGTTGCCCTTCATGGCAGCGGCGACCGCACCACGATCACAGATGTCGCCATGCACGAACGAAACACGCGGTCCGAGCACGTCCTCGATAGACGCCATGTTGCCGGCATAGGTGAGGGCGTCATAGATGACGATCTCGTCATCGCTCGTCTCGAGCACATGCCGTACATAGTTACTTCCGATGAAACCGGCGGCACCGGTCACGAAGAGTTTCATCTGTTGGACTCCAGGGGTTACTGAAAGAGAAGGGTTTAGGTGGCGCGCAGCGAGTGGTAAGGCTGGCGATTGGCCGGCAGGTTGGACCGCAGGGGGTTCGCCTGATCACGCTCAGACAGGATTGGATCGGTGAGACCCCAGTCGGCGCCGATCTCGGGATCGTTCCACAACACGCCGAGTTCATCGGCCGGGTTGTAGTAACCGTCGACGAGATAGGTGAGTGTGCTGTCGATGAGTGCCGCGAAACCGTGGGCCACACCCGCCGGAACGTAGATGCCGTTGTGGACGTGCGAGTCGGCGTCTTCGCCGCCGAGGTCGTAGACGATGGTTGCGCCGTCGGTCGGGCCCCCCTCGCGCAAATCATGGAGCACCACACGGATCTTGCCGTATGGGCAGTACCAATAGTCGCTCTGATGCAGGTGATAGTGCAGACCCACCACAGAGCCACCCTGGCGGTCGCCACGGTTGCCCTGGATCATCTCCCGTTGACCGGGAAACCAAGATCGTCGATAAGTCTCCATGAAATAGCCACGCTCGTCGCGATGGATGCTTGGTTCGACGATGTAGACACCGTCAATGACGTCAGAGGCCGTCACGGTTGCCATGAATGCTCCAGGTACTCGTTGCTTTAGAACTACGGACTATTCGACTTCGATGTGGCAGTGATCGCCCAACATGACGCGAGTGGCTCGCGGCCGTGCCTCGCCCTTGGAGATCGCCGTGTCACGACCAACCAGCGAGTCGGTGAGTCGCGCAATGTCGGTGACCGAACTCCGGCGCAGGAGCACCGAGTTGTCGATCTCGCTGCGGGTAACTCGGCAGTCAATCGCGATTGAGCTGTACGGGCCGACATAGCTGTCTTCCACAATGGTGCCCGCGCCGATGATTGCGGGGCCCCGCACCGTGGAGTTCACGATCTTGGCGCCGGCCTCGATCACGACTCGGCCGTCGATGGTGGAATCGGCGTCGACCTCACCGTTGACCGACCGATTCAAGATGTCGAGCACGAGGCGATTGCACTCGAGCAAGGGGTCCTTCTTGCCGGTGTCGATCCACCAACCAACCAAGATCTCATGATTGACCCGATGGCCGTTGGACACGAGCCATTGGATCGCGTCGGTGATCTCGAGCTCTCCACGAGGAGAGGGATCAATAGCTTCAACCGCCATATGGATGGTGGCGTCGAAGAGATAGATACCAACCAGGGCGAGATTCGAGGGCGGCACTTCCGGCTTCTCGACCAGCTGCAGTACCTCCCCGTCGGGACCAATCTTGGCCACACCAAATGCGCTCGGGTCTTCAACTTTCGCCAGAAGAATCTGGGCCGCCGGGGCCACATAATCGGCACCGAGTTGCGGCTCGGCCCTCCGGGCGCTGTTGAACTGCTCGACGAACTCTGTGAGCCCTTGCTCGAGCATATTGTCGCCGAGATACATGACGAAGTCGTCGTCACCCAAGAAGTCACGAGCGATCAGAACACAATGGGCAAGCCCGAGCGGTTCCTCCTGAACGATCCAGGTGATCGAGACCCCGAATTGTGAGCCGTCGCCGACGTGCTCCCGAATCTCACCGCCCGTACTTGGGGCAATGATGATGGCGATTTCTTGGATGCCAGCAGCCGCCATGTCCTCAATTCCGTAGAAGAGGATTGGCTTGTTGGCAATGGGCACCAGCTGCTTTGCGCTGGTGTGGGTGATTGGGCGAAGCCGGGTCCCGGCACCGCCGCTAAGAATGAGACCCTTCACGGGTCATAAGGATACCGACCGCCCGTGATTCTGTCTCTCGGCGCTACGGCCTACTGCGTAGCCACTGGTTCTGACGGCAGTCGACCCGACCGTGTGTGCACGCCGTACTCGTACTTCAGGAGTACAGCGGTGATCAGCGAACCGGCAGTGACCGCGGCCACCAGAGCCGTCTCGACCTGCAAGAAGGGCTCGTTGGCGAAGAGGAGGGCAACCGGGAACACCGCAACGCCGACCACGAAACCGGCGACGGCGAGATGGGTGTGATTGAGGGCAATCAGACCAAGTGATAGCGACACCATCACCATGAGTCCGCCACCGCTCGCTGACAGGAGCGCCATATCGAGGGCACCGATCTCATCGCCGAACAGCGACTCCACCAGCCACGGCCCGATCAGCGCCATCAAGACGATGGAGATGGCGGCAACGGAGAACACCGCGCTCACAAGGCGAAGCTGGGTGTCGCGGAAACTCGTGAGATCATTTTCACTCGCTTGACGAGCGAGGTTCGGAAGCAGTGCGGCCTTCACGGCCTGGAAGAAGAAGAGCGGCACTCGCGAAATTATCAGCCCGTTCAGAAACACGCCGGGCGCTTCTTCGCCGAGATCCTTCCCGACGATGTCAAGCGCCACCGGACCAACGTTCAACATGAACGCTTCGCCCAGTGAGGCGATCAAGAGCCAGCCCAACGACGGCGTGAGTTCGGCGAGCGGTGCTGGGGGCCCGGGCTTCACGAACGGTCGGAGCGTTCCCACACCGACGAAGGTGGCGATGACGAACGCCACGCCGACACTCATGGCAAACGCACCCACGACTTCCACGCCAATTACCGCAAGCACACCCGCCAAGATCAGGCGGCTCATTCCCTCCGCCGCGAAGTAGGCGCCATAACGACCGAATTCGTGCCGACCGGACAACACGCCCCGGACACACTCCGCCATCATGAACGCGGCCAGCGACAGTACGAGAGCAGCAAGCAGATCGATGCGGTCGTCGAGGAGCTCGTCGAGGCCAAGAGGCCAGGCGACCAGAACGAGCACGATCACAATCGCGAGCTGAGCCGACCCGATGCGGGCGGCCTGGCGCAACACCGGAGCGCTTCCCTCTCCACGGCCCGAACGGTTGGCGGTGGCGCGGGCCAACTCCTGTTCGAGGGGCTGGAACAGCCCCGGCCCGAGGATGTAGATCAGACCCCAGAGAACCGCGAGTCCGCCGTACGCCTCATCGCCGAGCGAACGCCGTGCGATCACCAGAAACGCATACGTGGCGATGCCATTGACAACGAGGCCTGTGCCGATTGCGGTCGTACCGTCGGGCAACGGGCTTCGGTCACGCAAAGTCGCGAGCAAGCGGCGGATGGGACTCTCCATGCAGGATCAAGTCCGTCAGGGCGACGGACTGACCGAGCGTATCGGTGCACCCATGCCGCCCAGCGAATTAGGCGGGCGTGAAGCTCGGCATGCAGAGGCCGTCGAGCTCCGTGATTTCGATGCGATCCCGGTTCTCCCAGGTGACCTCATTGCTGGGGTCGACCCGAAGCTTGAACTCGCGGAAGCTCATTTCGAGCGCATCAAAGGCCACGAGGCGACCGCTCAGCGAATCACCAACACCCAGCAACAACTTCAGCGACTCGAGAGCCTGGATGCTGCCAATGATGCCCGGAAGCACTCCAAGCACGCCGGCCTCCGCGCACGACGGCGCGAATTCGGCGGGAGGCGCCTCGGGCAGCATGTCTCGATAGGTCGGGCCTTGGCGGGGGTCGAACACCGTGACTTGGCCTTCAAAACGGAAGATCGATCCGTGGACGACCGGGATGCCAAGCTTCACCGTGGCGTCGTTGAGCAGATATCGGCTCGGGAAGTTGTCGGCGCCATCGACGACGACGTCGTAACCCTCGACGATGTCCATGATGTTGTCGGCACCGAGGCGGGTGTCGTAGGTGACGACGTTGACGTCGGGGTTGAGCGCGGTGAGTGTCTTCTTTGCCGAGTCGACCTTACGTTCGCCGATTCGGTCCAGGTTGTGCAGGATCTGACGCTGCAAGTTGGACTCGTCGACGACATCCATGTCGATAATGCCGAGCGTGCCAACACCAGCGGCCGCGAGATAGAGCGCAGCCGGCGAACCGAGGCCACCGGCACCGAGCAACAGCACCTTCGATTCGAGCAGCTTCAGCTGCCCCTCTTCGCCGATCTCAGGGACCAGGAGGTGGCGCTGGTAACGATTGCGCTGCTCGGGGCTGAGGACCTGGGGGCGCTTCCAGTCGCGACCCTCGTCCTTCCACTTGTTGAAACCACCATCCATCGAGACAGTGTTGGCGTAGCCAAGCTGCTCAAGCGTCTGCACGGCGAACGCCGATCGCACGCCGCCGGCGCACATCACGACAATCTTCGAGTCGCGATCAGTGATGCGGTTCTCGATGTTCGACTCGAGCTGGCCACGAGGAATATGCACCGAGCCGGGAATTGCGCCCTGCTCGAACTCGTCGGGTTCACGCACGTCGAGCAGCGTGTAGCCGTCAGCAAGAAGTGCTTCACCCTGGACGGTGTCGACTTCGGAAATTTCGCTCTTCGCGGCGGAAAGAAGTTCACGGAAACTGGCCATGACCAAAACCCTACCCGTTCGGTCGGGATTTAAGAAGGGCGCAGCTACATCCTCTTTCTGCATGCGCAGACCGCGACGGTCATCCGCGGCTACATCCTCACGATCTTTGGCAGCACATCGCCGATCTGCTCGTGCAACACAACATCGGCGATCGCGTCGAACACGGTGGGTTCACCATTGATGATGATCAGCGCGGCGCCAGCCTGCTTGGCGATCTTCACCGTTTCGTTGATCGGGTACACGGCCAGCGAGGTGCCGATGGCAAGAAAGAGATCCGCTTCAAGCGCCGCCTCTTCCGATCGCCGCAGGTCTTCGGGGTCAAGCGACTGACCAAACGAAACCGTTGCCGATTTCACCATTCCCCCGCACACCGGACAATCGGGGTCCTTCTCCCCCGCCCGAACCCGCTCGAGCACCTCTTCCATCTCTGCTCGCCACGAACACGACAGGCAGCCGGCCTTACGCGTCGTGCCATGTACCTCAACCACCAGCGCCGGATCGCTCCCCGCTCGCTGATGGAGCTCGTCGACGTTTTGAGTGATCAGCGTGTGGAGCTTGCCGCGCTGCTCAAGATGTACAAGTGCCCGATGACCAATGTTTGGCTCGACATTGGCCCACAGCGCACCCGACGCCCGCGCCGCCCAGTTCGCCTTTCGCACCTCAGGGTCAGACACGTAGTAGCGGATGTTCGACGCCTTCTCGGCCGCGGGATTCTTCGTCCAGAGCCCCTGCGGGCCGCGGAAGTCAGGGATACCCGATTCCGTCGAGATCCCCGCGCCGGTAAGCACGGCGACAGCGATCGCCGCGTCGATCAACTCCTGGGCTCGCAGCAGATTCTCCGTCTTCATGATCTGTCGAGCGTAGGCGGCCGTGTCTCGTCCACGAGCCGATGACGGCCCGATGACGGCGTTCTCATTGACTCATCACCACACACGCGTCAGAAAGGACAGTCGCGGCTAGCGATAGAGGGTGGCTATGAGACAGAAACCACATGAGCGAATGCCCCAGGTCGTAGGCCGAGATGGCTCGGCTGGGGGTCGGCCTGTATTGCCGCGCTACTGGTGATGACATTCCTGGCACCGATGGCAAGGGAGGCACCCTTCCCGGGCAGCTCTCCCTGCAGACCGTTTCGGTGATCCTGGGGTGCGAGATCTGCTCCAACTCCCCGACGGGCAGCCCCTCGAGCAGGTCTTCAACTCGGAAAACCCGTTTGCGGTTCACGTCGACGGCGCTGTCATCTACACGGGTCTTGCTGTGGCGTTCCTGATGGCACCGGCCCGCTCGAACGCGACTGGTTCATCGAGCTGAACTTCCTCGGCTTCGCGGGCGCCAATATTGATGCGGGCGGCGATCCGAACGATTCCGGAGAGAATCGCAACCTCGGTGCCGTCAACCTCAACGAAGATCTTCCCGCGCCGGCCAAGATCAGCGGCCCGGTGGCGATCAACGGCCAGATGGATGCTCCCGAAAACGGCACCGGCGGGGACACCCCGCCAAGAAACGACGGCCTTATCCGCTGGGCTCGAAGGAGTTACGGTCAGAGCTCATTTAGACCGGAGCGATAGCGCTCGTCGGCGCCGGCGCGCCAATTGACCGCTCGGACGACCTCTGGGTCGCCGACGATCGCCGAAGCTGCGAAGACCGATGGTGCGAGCCCGATTGTGGCGTCGAGAGCGCCGATGAGACGATCGATGCCTTCAACACTGACTGCAGGGGCGATCTACTCGAATGCTCCCGAGTCCTCGCTCAGCAATGGACTCCACGCATCTTCCATGCCGTCGGCAGCGTCATCTCCCACCGCCTCAGAAAACGCCATTCCCATTGTCCGGAAATGCATTGCCGTAAAGTTCCAACAGAACTGATCCGTCAGGTCGCGAAGCAGGGCCGACGATCGATGCGGCGCCATCACGTGGCCTGCGAGTCCGAACGTCCTCGCCGCGGCGGCGAGTCGTTTGGCGGGCAGTCCCTCATCGAGAAGAACACCAGCAAGGCGCCGCAATACATCCACATTGTGAACGTCGTCTGCTACACCCTCAATTGGGCTGGACGTCTGCATCCCTGAAGACTCAAGCGTGATCGATCCCACCGCCGTAGCCATCGACACGACCAGCATTCCCGCAGAGTTAGCCACGAAGGCGTCTACAGCAACTCATCTCGAAGTTACCTCATTCCGCCGGGGCACAGAAACGAGTGCCCAAGCAATAAGCCGAGCATCCAGACCCTGTATCCGCGTCGCTAACAGGCATCTCACATTCCCTCCGAGAGCCGTCCGGGTCGCTGTGTTCCGACCACCGACGAGCGAAACGCTTGACAGTTCGGTGTGTGATGAGCTGAAATGCATTGAACTTCACCGGTTAGTCACATCACGGGAGTTCTGCATTGTCCTCATCTTCACCGTCATCTTCATCACCCACAGCCAGTCCAACGACAGCCCTCACCATCGACCAGCCGGTCGACCAGATTTACATCAGCACCTGGGACGACCCTCTGGTCGATGCGCAAGGCCACGACCCACGCTCCTCCTACGTAGAGCAGTTCTGGCTCGGCATTCTTGGTCCGAGCACTTTGCGGTTAAGTACCTAGTCACGGGAGGTTCCCAGCTCGCAAGCGGGTCTGCCGCGCGTTGAGGGGACACGGTTAGTCAGGCAGCGGTTGCTGTCTGTGGGGTCAGGATTGCACCGGGCGATCGAGGCGCTGGCGGGTTGGCGTGAGTGCGTCCCCCCCTATAGGGGGGACGCGTCCCACCTACGCCCGGCCACCGCGTCCGGCACCGCGTCCGCCCTTTATCTTCAAAGATTTCGTGCGCCGCGTCCCGCACAGCGTCCCAACGGACCCACGATGGCCCGGTCTCGCGTCGAGATGGGCCTACTGCATGAGCGGAGCCAGAGGGAGCAAGGAGAGGGCAACAAGTGGAAGGCAAACCACCAACCCGGAGATAACAGGCTGTGTATATGTGGGGGTGCCTCGGCGCATCGGGGGGGGTGACTCGAGCGTTGTGCTCAGATCGCAGTGACGTGCGGGCTTGATGACAGCTCAACCTGCTAACCGGCTCGGCGTGCCGGGGCCGTTACCCGACCGGGATCTTCGACACCGTGCCATCGCCGGTGTTGGTGGTCCAGATGTGGGTGCCGTCAAAGGCCACCCCAAACGGGCCGTTACCGACGTCGATGGTGGCGGCGACCACACCGGTGGCGGCCACAATCTTTGACACCGAGTCACCGATGTAGTTGGCGGTCCAGATGTGGGTGCCGTCAAAGGCCACCCCCCGCGGGCGGTCACCGACGGCGATGGGGGCTGCGACTACACCGGTCGCGGCCACAATCTTCGACACCGTGTCATCGTTGTTGTTGGTGACCCAGATGTGGGTGCCGTCAAAGGCCACCCCCTCCGGGAAGTCACCGACGGCGATGGTGGCCCAGTTCGACCATTGCAGCAACGGCACCGACCGCCCAAGAGCGTCAACCCTGTCACCCAACCCCGCCAACTCTCCAGCATTCGCATCAGCGG
>Ga0209709_10000908_pt1 | contig 27771 bp, 23 predicted proteins | sample ArcticOcean_MG_C_2_FD_187435 | JGI IMG/M metagenome (GOLD analysis project Ga0209709, IMG submission 187435) | Marine microbial communities from western Arctic Ocean - ArcticOcean_MG_CB4_136 (SPAdes) (version 2) | ecosystem: Environmental > Aquatic > Marine > Oceanic | place: Arctic Ocean...
CTCTTGGATAGAACATATGCTGTAGCTCGACGTCCATATGGACTGAGACCTAATATGCCTAGAGCGTTAAGGATTGGCGTGTCAGTAAATATATAATCTACCCCTTCCTTGATTTAAGAATTAAATCGCGGTTAAAAATTCATAATACCTTTCGCCTACTACTCCATAGATAAACCAAACAGGGGCTTTTATAATTACACCCATTGGTAAATTTTACTTCTTACGCCTCTCGATTTCGGCGCGGATAAGAGTTAGTTCACGTGAGGTTTGGCCTGCTACTGAAGTATTCTCCTTTGCACGACGAATCAGATAAGGCATCGCCTCGCGGATGGGTCCGTAGGGGACGTATTTCGCAACATTATAACCTTGAGCGGCAAGATTGAAAGTAATGGGGTCACTCATGCCCAGGAGCTGAGAGAAAGTGATTCGGTTGTCGTCTGAAGAAATCCCTCTCTTCTTCATCATTTCACAGAGTTTCATGTTGCTTTCCTCATTGTGTGTCCCACAAAATAGGTTTACCCTGTCGAGGTTGTCTAGGCAAAAGGCTACTGCTGAATCGAAATCAGAATCTGTTGCTGCTTTGTCCACTTGGATAGGTGATGGGTAGGAATTTTTCTCTGCGCGTTCACGCTCTTTTTCCATATACGCACCTCTTACCAGTTTAACACCTACAATAAAGTCAGCTTCTTCAGCGTGAGAAGCGAGATCTTTGATGAAGTCAAGGCGGTCGTGTCGGTAGAGTTGGGCTGTGGTGAAGACAACCGCTCTTTCGCGATTGAAGTCGGACATCATGTCTTCAGCCAATTTGTCAATTGCATCCTGAAGCCATGTTTCCTCTGCATCGATTAAAACTCTTCCCCCTGCTTCAGCTGTGGTCGCACAAATTGAACGTACTCTTCGCACCACTCTCTCCCAGGCCTCTTTTTCTATAGAGGTAAACTCTGAAGGATCTTTTTCGAGAAGGTCATTGTGAGAAAGCCCACTGGGTTTAAACACTGCAAAAGCGTGGCGAGGGTCGTTAGATGCTGCAGTCACTGTTTTTAAAATTTCAGCGCAAGTAATATCGAGTTCTTGTTCTGTGTCTACTCCTTCTGCGCTGTAATCTAAAATGGTGCGTACACCACTACGATAAAGAAGTTCTATCGTTTCTTCAGAGTCGGGAATATCCTCCCCGCCACAAAACTGAGCATAAACAGTGGGTCTAACAGCCCAGCCTATAGGAAATTTAACGAAAAGTGCAATGCGAGCTAAGAAACTCCCCAATGACACTAACCATGGGCGACTTAACAATTGAAAAAGCATTTTACCACGACTAAGATCTTTGTCTGATAAGTGACGAAATGCCAACTCGGTATTGTTAAAATTAGGCAGTGAATTTTTGCTCATTTTTTTGGGAATCTTTTTCCAATCGTGACAAAGATAGCTGAGTACTCCCTTTGTACATTTGAGCATGGACATTAAAGGTTTTATCACAGAGAATCGTCAACGTATGCTTGACGAATTATTCGATATTTTAAGAATCCCATCTGTCTCTGCAGATCCTGCTTTTGCTGGTGATGTAAGGAGATGCGCAGAAGCTGTTGCAGCGTCATTAAAAAGCGCTGGAGCAAGTAATGTGGAGGTGATTAAAACCCCGGGGCATCCGATCGTTTTCGGAGAATATCAAACAAGTGTTGATGCTCCGACGGTGCTTGTTTATGGTCACTATGATGTACAGCCACCTGACCCTATCGACCTTTGGGACAATCCAGCTTTTGAGCCCATCATTAAAGTTACAGATAAACATCCTGAGGGAGCGATTTTTGCCAGAGGTTCTTGTGACGATAAAGGCCAAATGTTTATGCACGTCAAAGCCCTTGAAGCTATGGTGTCTAAGGGAGATGTACCGTGTAACATCAAGTTTATTATTGAAGGTGAGGAGGAAGTGGGGAGCTCTCACCTTGACGACTTTATCGAATCAAATAAAGAAAAGCTGTCGGCAGACGTTGTCCTTGTTAGCGATACCGGAATCTTTGCGAACGACACACCGTCTATTACGGTAGGTTTACGTGGATTGTCCTACGTGGAGGTTGAGGTTACTGGACCTAACCGTGATTTACATAGTGGTCTTTACGGAGGTTCTGCTCCGAACCCGATTAATATTCTTGCTGAGATGATTTCTTCGTTAAAAGACGAAGACCAAAGAATTACAGTCGACGGATTCTACGACGACGTCCTCGAACTCACTTCTGATGAGAGAGAAGCTATGGCAAGAGCTCCGTTTTCTGAGGAAGCACATAAAGCAAGTATTGACATAGGTGCACATGAAGGAGAGTCCGATTATACTCCATATGAGAGAATGAGCATTAGACCGACTTTAGACGTAAATGGTATATGGGGAGGCTATACAGGAGATGGTGCGAAGACAGTTATCGCTTCTGTTGCCACAGCAAAAATATCAATGCGACTTGTGCCGCACCAAGACCACGAAACAATCACGAAGCTTTTCACAAAACACTTCAAAAAAATAGCTCCTTCAAGTGTAAAAGTGAAAGTAACGGAAATGCACGGAGCTTCACCCGCAATAACCCCTACAGATAGCCCAGCTTATCACTCAGCCGCCCTTGCAATGAAGCACACATTCGGAAAAGAACCCATTCCAGTTCGTTCAGGGGGGTCAATTCCTATTGTAGCTTCTTTTGAGCGCATCTTAGGTTTGAAAACTGTGCTGTTTGGTTTCGGATTAGACTCAGATGCAATCCACTCTCCCAATGAGCATTATGGAGTTTTTAATTACTTTAAAGGAATAGAAACAATCCCTCATTTCTATACTCATTTCGCTCAGCTCCATGAAAAGTAATTTTCATTTCTTTCCGATTTTAGCAATTTTAGCGATCTCGACTTTGACGGGATGTTATCGGCAGCTTGAAGTGATTAATGTAGAAGATTTTTCAGAAGTGTCTATTGGTCTCAAAGGACTTCGCTCTAACCTTGATGTGAAGATCTATAACCCCAATTTATATCCCATAGAATTAAACGAAACTCAAATTACACTTAGAGTTAGAAATGTGGAAGCTGGATATGTGAGTTTATCTGAAATAGTGAAAATTGGCGCAAGAGATACTGCCACAATCAGGTTACATGTTATTACCAGAGAAGGCGCGATCGCTGAAATTCTTAAAAATGATGTATTCAATTTTTTAAAAGGTGAGGAAGTTCCTTTCTCAGCCTCAGGAATCGTAAGCGGGAAATCGTGGGGTGTTAAAGTTGAGGTGCCACTGGAACACTCACAAAACATCAGTCTTAGAAACTAAGACATTGACAACGGTCCTTACGTATCTAATTTAGAAATCATATAGGTAACGCCAACTTCAAGAGTCATGTTCAACATTCTGTTATTCCATCTTGGTGTTCCTGTTGGAGTTTCTGGGCGAGGAGCAATAGCGAGAATGCTTTGGGTAACACGAGCAAAAACATGAGAATGGTCGCCATATACAGTTCGTATTCCCAACACAGCTCCCAAGTCATATTTTTTGATGGGCAACCCAGTCGGACCCCAAGCCACGCCATAGAAATCTTCTTCTGCTGCTAGCAATACGGATGGTTGTAATCCCACCAGCAGGTCGAATATTCCATAAGAAAAGCTCATCGTTATAGGAATATCGATGTATGTAAATCGATATCTCCAGGTTTCGTAATCCTCAGGAGGATTTGGCGGTTTTTTACTCCCTTTCTGATTGTACACGATTCCGATTTGGATGTTTTCACTTCCTTTTCGTCCAATTTCAACAGTAACTCCCAGGTTGAACCCTACTTTGTTGAAGCCACCTATTCCATCTCCATGAATTTGGGAAGCGGTTGCACCACCTATAAGGCCACCATTAAATTGGAAGCCCCGGCCCTCAGAGTACTCTGTTTGTGCCGAAAGAAAATAAGGCAAAAAAGCAAATAATAAAATGGCCTGACGCATGAAAATATTATTCAGCTAAATGGTGAGACAGACAATTTACAACTTCTCCATTTTCGTTACTTGCTACCACTAAAATAGAGGAATTTTCGAAAATCCATTCTGGATTCCAGTTGAAAGTATAGTCAGATTGAAAATCATCACCCACAGCAGCATCGGCAATTACAACAAGTCCTTCAGCTCCAGTTACGCTCCCTCTTAGCACATGATCGAATTGGTAATCTGTGATGTGTTCGGGATCGTTTCCATAATACAACTGATCTCCGATGAGTTGTGACTCTGTAAAAAGAATGGCAAGCCTACATTCTCCAGCTAGATCCCCACTTGTAAATTGACCATTGACATGGATGTTAAGATGGCCATCACCAATATTTGGATGCCAGAAAGCTTTTATTTGAAGCTGTAGAGGCGTTTCAGAAATGAGTTCAGACGCTACTTCAGACGTCCACTCAGCAGGAGCGAAGAAATTTCCGGAACCTCCTTTGCGGTTAATTCTCCCAAGAGGATTTGCTTGGAAATCGAGTTGGCCCCAATAGATATTGCTGTCCTCATTCGTCCAATCGATGGGGTATGCGTCGTTTGTGATGGCCAAGTTTCCAGCGTGTATTGCAAGCGGAAAAATACGATCAGGATTTGATACTGCCAGTCCTTCAGCAATCTCCGCAGCGGGAGGACAGTTTCCACATTGATGGGCCGTAAAATCTTCAACCAATACATTTTTACCTAACGTTGTGGCCAATTGAAAAACTGGAGGATTACCGTACAGCTCCACATTGTACCCTCCAGTAAATGGAATTATAGGGTCCTCAATATAGTCGCACGAAGCGAATAGAATCAATGTAGTTGTTGCAGCTATGGATAAAAATCGAAGAAGCTTCATACCTATCTAAAGTAATCTTAAAGTTAGAACAGAAAAAATCCGCGTATGTACGCAAGGTACATAACGCGGATTCAATATAGTTTATACGAGTTCTATAAGTAAACCTCTATTGTGCGTTCGTTACACGTAAAGTTGAGGTTTCGTTACCCGCAGTCAGGCTGACGAGGTATATCCCAGCCTCCATAGATGCGAAGTCTAACTCGATGTTTTGAGTACCAGCAGCGATGTTTCCAAGATTCATTTCAATAACTTTCTTTCCAACTAGGTTGTAAACAACCACAGAAGCCTGTCCAGCTTCAGCAGCAGAGAAAGAAAGTGTTGTGTTGTCAGTGAAAGGATTAGGGAATACGTTTACGCTAGATGTAAGATCGTTTTCAGTGATTCCAGTTACAGAAGTTACTTCCATACCTGCTACTAATTCTGCGAATTCATCTCCTGTTGCACCGTTGTATTCCAATATTGTTCCAACTTCGTCCATTCCATCCATAGAAACGATTGAAGCAACACCGTCAACGTAGTTACCCCATTGAGAAGCATAAAGCCCGTCTCCGTAAGAGTCTGTCATTGTGAAAACGTAACACTCGTCAAGGTTAAGAGCAACATCCCAAGTCAATTCAGTATCAGCTTGACCTGCTAGATCTCCAGTTGCAACTCCATCGATGTACATTCCAGAACCAGACTCAATTGTCCAACCTGTCTCTTCTGGCCAGTTGTCAGTCGTGATGCGAACTTGTATGTAAGAAGTAGCTTCAGTTGACCCAACGATTGCCACTGCGTCTTCAGCATTCCAATCAGCACCGTTTACAGAAACCAGACTGTAGTTAAATGTTCCGGTTTCGCTATATGATCCAAGATCGACCGTTTCGTTGCCACCATTTGAAAGTACCCCTGCCCATGTTACGTCAGTTTGTGCAGCTCCGTTCAACTCAACAGCAAAAACCATTGCAGTGACATCATCTGATCCAAGGTTAGAAACAGAAGTTGAAGCCATCCACTCGCCACCTCCACATGCAGATGTCTCACCGTTGTAAGCCATCAATGGTGCAGCACCAGTAATAGAGTTTGAGCAATCCATAAAGGCAGCAGCAACGTGCCCGTCAAAAGTTGCTTGACCAGACTCAACCAGTGTGTATTCCATCTCACCTGTAGTTGCGTTAAGTGTTCCATCAGGACAAACAGTGTAGATAGTTGGGTAGTATGCATTTTGGTAAGCGTCGAATACGTTACTCATATTGTCAAACATAAGATAAGGTGTTCCAGTAACCCAATCTCCAGCTGTTGCGGGTCCAGTACCGTTTAAGTCAGCGTCTGTAGTAGAATCGTCTGATTCTAATGCGAAAATATATAAATCTCCAGTTCCTTCAGGACCGAAAGTGCCCCATAGATTTTCAAAGATGTGAGTTTGTTTATAGCTCCAGCAAGGTCCACACCATGTAGCGTAGAAATCTAAGATGACAGTATTGCCTTCATCAAGAAGGTCGTAAAGATTATACTCGACACCAGTAATGTCGGTTGCAGTAAAATCGGGGGCGATACTTCCGTTAGAAAGTTGCGAGAGAGCAGTCGAAGAGATAGTAAGTACTGCGAAAAGCATGTAAATGTGCTTCATATTATTTAGGTTTAAAATGGTTTGTAAATCAGTAATTTATCGAACAGGAGGTGCTAATTTAAAGAAATTTTGATGACTTAGATACCTTTAAACTCGTTAATGTCCTATTTTAAGTTAAAAACTAGAGGTAAATGTCATTTCTAATCCACTAGATGCAGGGACAGCGCGGCAAACTCCTCCAACACAGAAAATGCCTTCACGACGTTTTCCGTATCCCAAACTAAGCCTGTGAGAACCATTTATATATCCCGCCGAACCATAGAGATAGTGGACACGTTTTGCTTCGTCTGGATTGCCGAAGTTGTATTGGTCTATTACGCTTGCAAACCAATGAGGACTCCAGGTGTATTCAGCTACAACTGTTGCCCAATCACCTTTGTCCTGTTCTGTAAAAAGAACTTGGAATTCAGTTCGTAAACTTTGACGTTTCGCAGTTTTTATTTGAGTTTCCAGTACGAAAATATCAGCAAAAACGATTCCTTTAAAGTCTGTAGTTACAGGTGTAGCAAGGGTGTTAAATTGGAGATTCATATACATCGCCTTGGCTTTAAATTTCTTTGAGAATTTCCGTTCAATCTCAAAACTTATATCCTGAACATTCAAAGAATCCCCAAATCCCCAACTGTTGCGCTGGTATCCATACACCAAATCAGGTCTTCCCTCCTCACGCCCAAAATTGGTAGTGTCTAAGCTATACGATGTTGCAAAAACCAGATTCATTTTCGTTCCGTACTTCCCTCCAAGTGTTGACCCTCTTTTAAGATTGTAGTACAACTCTCCTCTAAAACTAGACTCCCCATTAATTACGGTTGCGTATGGATATAAAGTCGCCGCTAAATTATACGTGTGCGTTTTTGTAATTGTAGGAATGTTATTTATGGGGGCGTCAAAGAGAAGTAAATCTCTATCTGAACGGAAACTCATGTTGTCTGTTGTAGAGCGCTGAAGAAGAAAACTTACGTCTTTGATGTTCCCTGTGAGGAAATACATCAACGCTTCTCCTTCCTTATAGATGTACCCATTATCTGCTGATGGGTCGTTAATTTTCTTTGTTCTAGAAACACCAAATTTCCACATTTCATATTGCATCGTAACTCCGTAATCCCATGCACCAACGTTTTGTGGTAGTTCTAAGATTAAGGTGTCTTTAACAATGTTTCCTCCTTCTTGAAATCGACTGACAAAAGAGTATGTGGGTGTGATTTTAAGTTTAGAATCCGTGAAAGTTGGAATAAGCTCATTTATAGATAGCTCAGCATCAATTCCTCGAATAATTCCATCACCATTAATGAGTTCGCTATCGAAATCGAGTCTTTGTTTCCCGTATAGCATTTTCACTTTAAGTGGCTTGATGGGAGTGAGGATGATGCGAAATCCGTCCAGGGCATTGTCAAGACCTAGGTTGCGTGCTTCGTAGGAACGAAGAATGATTCCAGAACCAAACTGCTCGTAGAAATTTCCGATAGTAATGTCGACGCCCTTTTCGTTGTCAACCCAACGTGCGTAGCGATACCCTAGGCCTGACCCCTTGAATCGACCGGGGAACCCCAGCACACTATTTAAGTAGGACTCGTAGCGAAAGCCGGCTGAGAAGTTACCTTGGTTATAGTTTATATTCGAGAAGGCGTTAAATCCAGATTTAGAATCTGGAACGACCGCGCCAATCAAAGAATCTTCCTGATATGACTGGAAGAGAATGGAAACGTTACCAGAAACTATTCCGGGGGCGGGATCAGTTGAGGTTTGGGCTGAGGAAATGCCTGAGAAGAAAACACAGATACTTACCAGTGCAATGGTTGCTATCGACTTGTTCATTTACTCAACTAATTTGAGGAGTTCTTCGTATAACTCTTCCTCGTCTCCCTCAGCGTAGTTGTTGTGAGACCAAACCAATTCTCCTTCACCATTATAAACAAAAGTATGCGGCACGTTATTAACTCCCATGGCTCTCTTGAAGTCCCCAGATGGATCAAGAAGTATTTCGAATTCCCAACCTGAACTCATAAAATATGGTGCTACTCTTTTTGTTGAACGAGTATCATCAATGCTCACTGCGATGATTTTAACTCCAGTTTCTTCTTGCCAATCAGCGTAGTAGTCCATGTAATTATTAAGCTCTCTTTTGCATGGGCTACACCAAGTTGCCCAAAAGCAAATCACGATAGGATTTCCATCGTTTTCTAGAGTTCCAGTATCAACCGTTGATCCAGTGAGGTCTTTGAGTTGAACTGATGGGATAGTTTGTGCAGATGCTTCTGCAGTCATTGCTAAAAGGAAAACCCCAGCTAGCAATATGCTTTTCACTGGGCTATGTGTTTTATAGAAGTTAAAATTCATCGTTCAAAATTTCTAATAGGTACGACAAAGAAACGGCTTTCTCGATAAACGGAATGTATTACCTTCGTACTCATGTTTTATACCAAACTCAAATCGATCATTCTGGCCTCGACATTTTTACTTATCGGAGCCATTGCAGCACAACCCACAATCATCGCACCTACAGACACGATTTTTGCGGCGTTAGACACACTTAATGAATTGCATTCTGGTGAAATTTCTTTGCATTGGGATGTCGTGAATGAATCAAATTCAGAAATGACATTGATGTGTACGCGAACTTTCATAGAAACAGTAGATCCATATAACTACCCGTACGTTCAATCATTGCCAGAGGCACTTGTTGAAGGAGCTTACGAAAAGTTTTGTTGGGGCCCGCTTTGTTATAACTACGGTACAGATGCATCGTCTCAAAACCCATCTCTACTTGTTAATCTTCCAGCGGGAGCAACCGATACCACCTTTATTGCATATTATTACCCGAACAATGTTTTAGGCACAACAACCATTGAATATTGTTTTCACCCCGTTGACGATGTTGCGGCTGGTTCGTGTCATCAAATAACATATGTAAGTACAGCAACAGCATCAATTGAAAACAATCTAGATAACCTCGGTGTTTCATCAATAGCAACTGTTTACCCGAACCCAATGACAGGGACGGGATGGCTAGAATATGACATTCTTATAGGTGCCACAGGTGATGTTGTCTTCAGGGATTTAGCGGGAAAGGAGATTATGCGAGAGAGTGGTCTGGTTTCAAGTGGAAAGATTGCAATAAATTCAGATAAATTTGCTCAAGGGATTGGTTTTTATACACTTGAAATTAATGGTATTGCTATTCGAACAGAAAGATTTGTGGTAGTTAGATAAGTAAGAGAAGTAGTTACTGAAGATGCAAGCACCGAATAAACAAGAATCTCTCGATTATCACTCGAGGGGGAGGAAGGGGAAGATTGAGGTAAATCCTACTAAGCCGTTCAGCTCACAGAGAGATTTATCGCTTGCCTATAGCCCAGGAGTAGCCCAGCCATGCCTTGCTATTGCCGAGAATAAAGAGGACGTATACAAGTACACGGCTAAGGGAAATCTTGTAGCTGTGATAAGTAACGGAACAGCTGTTTTAGGACTTGGAAATATAGGCCCTGAGGCAAGTAAGCCAGTTATGGAAGGGAAAGCAGTTCTTTTTAAAGTGTTTGCAGACATTGATGTTTTCGATATTGAGGTAGATGCTACAGACGTAGAACATTTTATTTCAACAGTGAAGGCAATCGCACCTACTTTCGGAGGGATTAACCTGGAAGATATTAAAGCTCCTGAGGCATTTGAGATTGAACGTCGATTGAAAGAGGAGTTAGATATTCCAGTGATGCATGATGATCAGCATGGTACGGCCATTATTTCTTCTGCGGCGCTTTTGAATGCATTAGAGCTTACTGACAAAAGAATAGAAGATGTTAGAATTGTCGTTAGTGGAGCTGGAGCCGCAGCGATGTCTTGCCTTGATTTGTATATTCAGTTAGGGCTTACCCTAGAAAACATTGCCGTTTTCGACTCAAGAGGTCATGTTCATGCTGGACGAGAAGGGCTAGGTGAGAGTAAGCAAAGATTCGCTACTGAGACATCTTACGAGTCTCTAGCTGATGCAATGAAAGGTGCTGATATATTTTTAGGACTTAGCAAAGGCGGGTTGGTTTCTGCTGGTATGATTAAGGAGATGGGGTCTGACCCCATTGTGTTTGCACTTGCAAATCCAGATCCGGAGATTCCATACAAAGACGCGATTGAAGCAAGAGAAGATATCATTATGGCTACTGGACGTAGCGATCATCCCAACCAAGTAAATAACGTTTTAGGTTTTCCATTTATTTTCCGAGGAGCCTTAGATGTTAGAGCTACAGGGATTAATGATGCGATGAAGCTTGCGGCTGTAAAAGCCATAGCGAACCTTGCGAAAGAGACTGTGCCAGATGAGGTGAGCGAGGCTTACGATGAACAGTCACTGTTTTTCGGGCGTCACTTGATTATTCCTAAGCCACTTGATCCACGATTGATTACAGCGATTGCCCCTGCTGTTGCAAAAGCCGCTATGGATTCTGGAATAGCACGTGAGCCTATTGAGGATTGGGATGCATATGATACGATGCTATTAAATAGGCTTGGACAGGCTTCGAATTTTTCTATGTCACTTAGCGAGAGGGCTTCGAAAAATCCCAAGCGAGTTGTGTTTGCGGAAGCGGAACACTATAAAGTTCTGAAAGCTGCTGAACAGGCAGTTGAAGAAGGTATAGCGCATCCCATCTTAATCGGGCGTAAGCACGTTATTTCAAAACTAATTGAAGACAACAACCTGGAGCTATCTTCAGCCACAATCATTGACCCACGTGATAAAGATCTTGCTGAAAAGAGAAAAGTATTTGGCAAGATATTGCACGAAAAAAGAAAGCGTAACGGATTAACTCTATTGGAGGCTGAGCGTGCGATGCGAAAGCGTAATTATTTCGGGTCTATGTTAGTTGAATCAGGTGAGGCTGATGCTCTTGTTTCAGGTCTTACAAGGAATTATCCACGTGTGATTAGGCCAGCTCTGCAGGTCATTGGAAAGGCAGAAGGTGTATCTAAAGTTGCGGGTATGTATATCATGCAGACCCACCAAGGACCGATGTTCTTTGCAGATACTACAGTCAATGTAAACCCTACTGCAGAGGAGATTGTAGATATTACATTGCTCATGGCTGAGGCCGTGAAGAGACTTAGAATTGTGCCTCGTATTGCTCTACTCAGCTATTCTAATTTCGGATCCTCTAAAGGTAAGGATGCTGAAAAGATGTCAACTGCAACAGCGATATTACATAGAGATCATCCAGACTTAATTGTGGATGGTGAAATCCAGGCTAATTTTGCAATAAATCAGGAAATGCTTGCAGAGAGCTTTCCGTTCTCGCAACTCAACCAGCGAAAAGTAAACATCCTTATTTTCCCCAATCTTTCTGCTGGAAACATCTCGTATAAACTTCTTAAAGAAATGGGAGGTCTGGAAGCTCAGGGACCTGTCCTCTTAGGGATGAAGAAGTCAGTACATATTCTTCAAATGGGCTCCTCGGCGAAGGAAATCGTAGATATGGTGAGACTCGCGGTTGTTGACGCTCAGAACAAGTCCCAATCATGATACATCATTTAAATGGAAGGCTTATTGAAAAGCATCCCACTCATATTGTCATTGAGTGTGGAGGTGTAGGCTACTTAGTTTCTATTAGCCTCACAACATTTGAAGCTTTACCTAACGATGAGACCCTTTTTATAAATATTCACATGGTTGTTAGGGAAGATTCTCAAACACTTTATGGATTTGCTACCAAAGAGGAGCGCACCATGTTTCTTCTGCTAATTAGTGTTAGTGGAGTCGGTGCGAATACAGCTCGGTTAATATTGTCCGCAATGGATTCTGCTACTGCTTCTGAAGTGATCGCTACAGGTGATGTAGATGAGATGAAGAAAGTGAAGGGAATCGGTGCAAAAACAGCCCAAAGAATAATCATTGACCTTAGAGATAAGGTTGGTGTCTTAACTGGTGGTGGTGGAGTGAAGTCAGAAATATCTTTTTTGCACAATACCGTGAAGAATGAAGCGTTAATGGCACTGACTACGTTGGGGTTTGACAAGTCTCGTGTGGAAAAAACCCTCGAGCAAATTTTAGATAATACAGAGGTCGATTATTCGTTGGAAGCTTTGATTAAACAGGCGTTACAGAAGCTTTGAACAAGACAGAACACAGGACTGAACTCGTGAAAATAAAGGGCATATCAATTTTGTGTGTGGTGGCGGCATTTGTATGTAGCTTTTCTATGCACGCTCAAACGTCTGATTCAGAAGCGGATTCAACAGAAATAGATCTTCCTTTCCCCCATGGTGGTGAAGATGCATACAATCCCGTGGAATTTCCAGGTGGGATTTCACTTGACTGGCCTGAAAATTTTCAGTACGGTGTGGTGTACGACCCTGTTTCTGGTCAATATATCGTAGAACAAACCATTGGTGATACACTTGAATTTCGTCCTGGCTCGCTTTTCACTTTGGACGAGTTCTTAGATTATGACATGTCTGGTAATTTATCTGAATTTTGGAATCAATTACAAGAAGATGATGATGATGCCAGTCGAGGTTTTGCTCCTAAACTTGAGATAGATAGTGAGCTTTTCGAAATGCTCTTCGGAACAAATGAAATAGAAATCATTCCTCAGGGAACTGCTGAGATCACGTTTGGATTAAACAGTTCTAACACTGAAAACCCAAGGATTCCAGAACGTCAAAGGAGGGTGACTACCTTCGACTTTGATCAAAGAATACAATTGAATATTTCCGGTAAAATTGGAGATAAAATAGAACTTGGAACCCAGTACAACACAGAGTCTTTATTTGATTTTGAGAATCAAATGAATATCGGTTTCCAAGGTGAAGAAGATGATATTCTTAAAAACATCGAGGCTGGAAACATCTCCCTGCCGCTGCAAGGAACGCTGATTACGGGATCTCAGAGTCTCTTCGGTTTAAAGCTAGAAACCCAATGGGGTCGCCTCTATAATTCTACGATTCTGTCTCAGCAAAAGGGTGAGCGGAAAGAGATAGAGGTTGAAGGTGGAGCCCAAACCCAAGATTTCGATATCCGCGCTGATGACTACGAGGCGAACAGACATTATTTCCTTTCTCAGTATTTCCGCAACCGTTATGACGATGCGATGAAATCCTTACCTGTTCCGAGTTCAGGGGCGAATATCAATAGAATCGAGGTTTGGGTTGTAAATACTCAGGCAAATACGATGGACGTTAGAAACATCATCGCTGTTACAGATTTAGGTGAACACCCGGATTATATGTCTTCTAACTTGCCTATTTCTCAACTTCTCGATGGAGCGGGGACTTTGCCCACAACGAACCGAGCTTCAAATAACGCAAACAACGATATTTTCGAAGATCTTGTGAGTAACGCTGAAGTCATGGGCTTCACAGGAGCGAACGCTGCCATTAACGTTCTTTATCCAACCACTACTGATTATAATTTTGAGCAAGGTGTTCACTACGAACGGGTAGGAAATGCGAGGAAGCTGATGCCTTCGGAGTATTCATACAACTCTTCACTAGGCTTTATTTCTCTAAGACAATCACTTAACAATGCGGAGGTGTTAGCTGTTGCATATGAGTACACCTTAGAAGGGACTACGTATCAAGTTGGTACTCTTGCTCAGGATGGGTATACAACAGGGTCTGGTGAAAATGAAGCGATGGGAGCCCTTGTATTAAAAATGCTCAAGTCTAGTATTACTCAATTGGACCTAAATAATGGTGACCCTTCACCACTTTGGGAGTGTATGATGAAGAATGTGTATTCGATGAGGGCGTTCGGAGTAAGTCAAGAGGAATTCAGATTAGATGTTTGGTACAACGACCCATCTACGGGAGTGGACCTCAATTATATCCCCAGAGACCCATTAGACGGAACCCTCCTGCTTCAGTTATTGGGACTCGACAGAATGGATATCAATACCATGCCTAATCCTGACGGCGTGTTCGATTACGTTGACAATGCGGCGACGAATGGCGGTACGATTAATTCTCAAAATGGGCGCATCTTCTTTCCGTCTGTTGAGCCTTTTGGTGACAATCTGAGAGAGGTTATTTTAGCGAGAGTTAGCGATCCGAACCTCGCGGAATCACTCATTCAGACCTTGGTTTTCGATCCTCTTTATGATTCTACAAAAACGGCGGCCCAGCAAATCCCAACCCTCAACAGATATCACATTAAAGGTAAATTTCAATCTCAGAGCAGTTCTGAAATTGCACTGAATGCGCTTAACGTTCCGGAGGGGTCAGTAACTGTAACTGCTGGTGGCGTGCGCCTTGTGGAGAATAGGGATTATACGGTTGATTACAATTTAGGAAGAGTTAGGATTATCAATGACGGTCTTCTTGAATCAGGCCAAACAATTCGCGTTTCCCTCGAAAGCAACTCGCTTTTCAACATACAGACAAAAACTCTTTTAGGTACAAGGTTTGATTACGTCGCAAGTGATGATTTTACTTTTGGAGCTACATTCTTAAATATGCGCGAGAGACCGCTCACTCAAAAGGTGAATATCGGAGATGAGCCGGTAAACAACACCATTCTTGGAGCTGATTTTACGTGGCAAACAGACAGTAGATTTCTGACGGAGCTCGTAGATAAACTTCCTTTTTATGAAACTACAGCGACTTCAACATTAGATATTAGCGCTGAGGGAGCATATTTAATTCCTGGACACAGTAGAGCGATTGGTGAGGAAGGAAATGCTTACATAGATGATTTTGAAGGTTCTCAATCGACAATCGACATTCGATCTGTTTCGAGGTGGTTTTTAGCTTCGACTCCCAAGCACCAACCAGCCCTCTTTCCAGAATCGGCATTTGAAGACACGCTTTTATACGGATATAACAGAGCGGCGATGTCTTGGTATACGATCGATCCGACCTTTTATTCTGGAAGCGGACTTCAAGATGGGCAGGTGTCAGATGAGGTAAAGCATGATCACAATATGCGTCAAATTCTTGAGCAGGAAATCTTCCCCAACAGAGATTATCAGCCTGGCACGCCTAGAAATATTCCGACTTTTGATTTGAGTTATTGGCCTGCTGAAAGAGGCCCGTATAATTATGAAACGGCGGATGGAACCGCAGGATTCTCTGCGGGTCTTAGTGAAAATGGCGACTTAGTTGAGCCTTCTTCTCGTTGGGGAGGGATTCAAAGAGCGCTTACGACGACCGATTTTGAGAGTGCAAATATTGAGTACATCCAGTTTTGGGTGATGGATCCTTTTAATGATGATTCTGAAAACTCAACGGGAGGTGATATATACTTCAACTTAGGGAATGTTAGTGAGGACATCCTCAATGATAGCCAACTCGAGTTTGAGAATGGACTTCCATCTGCGACAAGCCCTGACTTACCCACAGACACAAGTTCTTGGGCGATTTATCCTGATCCATCGACATTTAATGTTGTAAATGCATTTGACAACGCTTCCGGCAATTACGCTTTACAAGATGTTGGATTAGACGGGATGAATTCTTCTGATGAAAGAGAGTTTTTCTCTGACTGGTTAGGTGATTTAGAAGGTTCTGGAGTATTGAGTCCCGAAGGGTATGCTGCGATTGAAAATGACCCTTCTGCGGATGACTTTAGGTATTTCAGAAACCCAACGTCTCAAGCTTTAGAAGAGGATATTATTCAGAGGTACAAGCATTTCAGCCTGTATGAAGGGAACTCTAATACGGAGTCTCCTGATGGGTATCCGATCACTTCGACGACCATCCCTAACAGTGAGGACATCAATGAGGATATTACGCTCAGTACAATTGAGAGCTACTATCAATATAAGATTTCATTAAGGCCATCTGACCTTGGTGAGGCGAATGTGGGCAACAATTACATCACGGACGTTTTCGAAACGCTTTCGCAGAGCGCCTCTTCGAATGAGCAGAAACCGATTAAGTGGTACCAATTTAAAATTCCTGTTCGTGAATACCAAAAACAAATAGGTAGTATCTCAGATTTCCGTTCGATAAGATTTATGAGGGTATTCATGAAAGGTTGGAGCCAGCCTGTAACTCTTCGTTTTGCCAGAATGGAACTTGTTCGAGGAGAATGGAGAAAATATGATGGATCTTTAGCTGGAGAGCAAGAGATAGAACCAACAGACCCTTCTTCTACAAGTTTTAATATTTCTGCCGTTAACGTAGAGGAAAATGGGAATCGTGAGCCGGTTGCTTATGTAACTCCTCCGGGAATTATTAGAGAGATCGACGTAGCAACCACGAATCAGAGAAGACTTAACGAGCAATCTTTAGCCATGGAGGTTTGTAATCTTATAGACGGAGATGCTCGTGCTGCATACAGAAATATCAATTATGATATGAGAATGTATAAGCGTATGCGAATGTATTTCCATGCTGAACCTGGCCCTGATGGGACAAATTTAAACGATGGAGATCTCACGGCATTCATAAGATTAGGTTCTGATTTTGACAACAACTATTACGAGTACGAAATCCCACTTTCGGTAACACCGTGGTATACTGTGGATGAGGACTTGATTTGGCCAACGGCCAACAACATGGATATAGAACTACAGAAACTGCAAAACCTGAAGATCGCTAGACCCAGCGGACATCCGATATTCCAAGAATTCACACAATACGATGGTGTTGCAAGGTTGTCAGTGAAGGGAAATCCGAATTTAGCGAACGTGGTTACTGTCATGATCGGAATCAGAAACCCAGATAAGGATTCTAATGTTTTCTTTCCAGATTCAGATGACGGTTTAAATAAATGCGCTGTTGTTTGGGCAAATGAGTTGAGGTTATCTGATTTTAATGAAGAAGGAGGTTGGGCTGCTGTTGCGAGGGTGAATGCAACGTTAGCAGATTTAGGTAATGTGAGCGTGGCAGCAAATATGTCTACTCCAGGTTGGGGAGGTTTAGAACAAAGAGTTCAAGAAAGATCTCGAGAAACAATTCGAGGCATAGACGCAAATGGTACAATACAGTTAGGAAAGTTATTGCCTAAAAAGCTAGGTATTTCTCTACCTATGTACATGGGGTATTCCGAACAGGTAAGCACACCACAATACGATCCACTTTCGCCAGACATTAAACTTGAGGATTTAGAACTAAGCCCTGATCGGTTAAATAAAACACAGGAAGTAAATCGTCTGAGAAGTATTAATTTCTCAAGCATTAAGATTAGCCCTCAATTTAATTCCGGAGGAGGCGGCAGTGGAAGTAGTGATAGGAATTCAAGATCCAATGACACCAAATCTAAAAGTGGTGGTGGAATGGGTGCTCTTGGTGGATCGACGGGTGGCAGGGGAGGATCATCAGGGGGTTCAGGTGGTCGGGGTGGTTCGAGCTCTTCAGGTCCTTTGTCTTTCTTAAAGATTAGTAATTTTACAGGAAACTACAGCTTCAATGAAGTGTACAGACGAGACATTAACACGGAGTTTCAGTTAAATACAGAGCACAGAGGTGGGCTAGCTTACAATTGGCAGAATAGCCCCAAGCAACACAAACCATTTTCTAACATCAAGTTTATTCGTGAAAATGAAATTTTTAAATTCCTCAAGGATTTTAATTTTTACCTTCTCCCTAAACAGGTGTCCATGAATACGCAGATGGAGCGTGTTTATCAGACCAGTCGTGTAAGGAATAACACAGAAGATTTATTAGGTGTTCAGACGAATCTTTTAATCCAAACTCAAGTTCTAAAATCTTGGAATTGGAACAGAAACTATGCCTTAAAGTACGATTTAACCCAAGCCCTGAAATTCGATTACACAGGTCAAGCTTCTGCTCTTATTGGCGAACCCGCAGGAGTAATTCCATCTCACGGTGAAGATCCTGACGGATATAACCTATACCTTGACACAGTGAGGTTAAACCTTAGAAGCGCAGGTGATGTCACGACATACAATCACAACGTTAATGGGTCGTATAAGCTCCCATTTGACAAAATACCACTTATGGATTTTGTGACGGGAGATGTTAGGTATCAAAGTTCATTTCGTTGGGACAGAGCCCCTTTTGCGCAGGACACGCTTGGAGCTACGATTCAAAATTCAAGGAACTTAAGTCTAAATGGTCAGGCGAATTTCCTCAAGCTATACAATAGAATTCCTTTCCTAAAAGAGATTAACAACAAGCGCCCGAAAAGACCGAGCTCAAGAAATGTAAGTAACCAAAGTAGAGATGGGTTTGGTGAAATAGAAGATGAGGAAGAAAAGGACAAGATAGAAATTAATCCGATAGAGCATATCCTGAGGTTTGCAATGGGATTACAAAGTATAAGCGGAACGTTTTCTCGCAACGAGGGTATTATGCTTCCGGGATTTGCAGAGACAAGTAGATATGGAGGGTTTGATGAAAATTTAGAATCTCCGGGGTTGCTCTTCCTCATAGGTCATCAAAACACAGATGTCTTTGGCGATAAAACATCGGATTTTGCCATGGACGCGGCTGCAAATGGTTGGTTGGTTCAGCAACCTTATCTCAATCAACAATACACAGAGTCGTTCACAGAGAACTTTAATGTGAGAGTAAATTTAGAGCCCATAAAGCACTTTAAGATTGAACTTACAGCCAATAGAAGTACTTCACGCAATCACCAAAGTTTCTTCAGATATGATGAGGATCTAGACGATTGGATTTATGAATCTCCTAATGAAACTGGAAACTTCACGGCTACAGTCATGTCTTGGCCTACAACATTTATGAATGATGATGAGGAATACAACTCTGAGATTTGGGATGATTTACTTCTAAGTAGATTGATCATATCTTCTCGTTTGAATGAAGAAACTTTTAATTTAGATGAACCTAACCCAACAGGTTATTACCAAGGTTGGGGTCCCACTTCACAAGAGGTAGCAATACCAGCTTTCATGAGTGCGTATTTAGGAATAGACCCAAATACTGTGGCCTTAGATGTCTTTAAAGCTCCAGTAGCTCCAAACTGGAGAATTACGTATGACGGACTCAGTAAGATACCATCTCTGAAAAAGACCTTCAGAAGATTTAACCTGTCACACTCATATCGCTCAACAATGAGTACGTCGTACACGACGAATCTTCAGTACGCAGAAGATGACAATGGTTTGCCGACAATTGAGGACAATGGAGATTACTCAAATTGGGTATCTCAAAGACAATTCAATACTGTAAGTATATCAGAGCAATTGTCTCCACTTATAGGTCTTGACATGACCATTAAGACTGCCTCTGACAATGAGCCACAGGTTAAGGTTGAGATCACACGTGATAGAAATGTAAGTTTTGGTCTTGCAAATTATCAAATTACAGAGACAAAGAGCAAGGGAATAGTTATCGGTGTAGGATACAAGTTTGCAGATGTCCGCAATCCGTTTATGAAAACCTACGGAAAGTTGCCAATTAAGATGTTTAAGGAGACAGATTTCTTAATTCGATGTGATATTAATATTCGTGATAACAGTACTGTTATTCGTAAAATGGTTGAACGCCAAAATCAAGTTACCGCGGGTCAAACACTTGTCTCAATTAAACTTTCGGGCGATCTCGAGATTAGTGATAAGATAACTTTGAGAGCTTTTTATGACCAGCAAATAACGAAGGCGAAGATTTCCACTTCATTTAATACCTCGAATATTAATTCTGGTGTTGCAATTAGATTTAATCTTACACAATAGTATACTTTTGTGCAAAATTTATTACAATGAATGTTCCTTCAGATTTACGGTATACAGCCGATCACGAATGGGTTAAGATAGATGGCGACATCGCCACTGTAGGTGTCACAGATTTTGCACAAGGAGAGCTAGGTGATATTGTATTTGTTGAGGTAGAAACAGAAGGGGAGCAGTTGGAAGCTGAAGAGGTGTTTGGCACAATTGAAGCCGTGAAAACAGTGAGTGACTTGATCCTTCCTTTGGCGGGCGAAGTGATTGAATTTAATGAAGCTTTGGAGGACGATCCTGCGCTGATCAATTCAGATCCTTTCGGCGATGGTTGGATTATTAAGCTCAAGATGTCAAATGTTTCAGATTTCGAATCTCTCATGGATGCTGAAGCTTATAAAAACACAATAGGCAAGTGAACAAGAGTGGAATATTAAGAATGATTACACCTTTACTTTTTGTTGTAATAAGTCTGACTTTTTTATTGCTCTTGCCTGGGAATGATCTTGAGGCATCTGATTGGTGGGAGACATACAAAATTGACAAGCTTGTTCATATTGTTACTTTTTCCATTTTATCTCTTTCAACTTCAATAACCCTTTCTAAACTACGTGTCTTAATAGATACAAACTATCGATTAATGACTTTAATACTTGTTGTGTGTACTATTTTCGGCACAATACTTGAGTTTCTACAACAAGAATTAAGAGTGGGAAGATCGGCGGAACTCCTTGATATAGTTGCAGATTGCATTGGAGTTTTGTTGGGATTTGTAATTTTCCGAATAGTGTATGGAGTTTTCCCCGGAGTAATCCCCTCTGATTCCGTAATTTCGAACCGTAGAATATCACAATCATGATTAACAGGAAGACACCTAAAGCAGACCTAGAAAACAAGCGTTCAACTTGGCGTGCACTTGGATTTATTGCTTCATTAGCTTTGATCTTAATTGCCATCTCATGGACGAACTACGAGGTTTTAGTTAGACAAGCGATTAATTTTGAAGCGGACCTTCTCGATGATGAGGAGATTCCGGTGAATGTGGTAACGCCACCACCACCACCACCACCACCTCAGCAAACAACAGTGATTGAAATTGTCGATGATGAGGAAGAGATTGAAATCGAGCTAGAGATTGAAGATATCGAGTTAGACGATGATACAGATATTGAAATCATAGATGATGATGATGATGTTGACGACGACACTCCATTTATGATCGTAGAGAACATGCCAGCTCTAGCTGCTTGTAAGCATATGCGTGGCGATGAACGTCATCAGTGTACTCAAATGGAGATTATAAAGTATGTTTCGAAAAACACGAAGTACCCTCATATTGCTAAGGATGCTGGTATTTCTGGGACCGTGTTTGTCTATTTTGTTGTAGGAAAAGACGGGTATGTGAAGGACGTGAAAGTTTTACGTGAAGTAGATCCACGTTTAGATAAAGAAGCGAAGAGAGTCGTGGAAACACTTCCACGCTTCGATCCAGGTCAACAACGTGGAAAAAGCGTAAGCGTTCAATACACGATACCAGTGAAGTTTATTATCCGATAGTTATTATCCGCTAGAAGGAAATATTAGAAAATCGAAATAGCTTCGAAATAACCATCGAGAGCTAATAAAAGATATATTAAGAAGAGGACCGAGCTAAGCTTGAGTCCTCTTTTTGCGTATAGATATATCGATACTGTATCAATCACAATCCAGTACAGCCAATTCTCGTGAATCATGTTTATCATAAGCCACGTTGCTGCTAAACTGAACACCGTGGTAAAGGCATCTAAGAATGGCAACATTGCATCTGTTGTTTTTTTAAGGATAACACCAAGTACTAGAGTTCCTAGAACAGCACTCGAGAGTAAAACGAGATGAAACAATCCTGAAATCTGCACACCATTTCCATAACCTGCCAGTCCATACCCAGCGAGTCCTATATAGAACACCTGTAGTGCGCTTTCAGCGTATATTTTTCTATTCCAACAGAGATAAGCAAACAATCCAGCCCCCAGAGCAGCTGGAATAAACGCCCACGGGAGATGCCCCTTTAAATACATCCAAGTGTAGGCCACAGATAAAGTGACAGCTGCGACCTCAATTAATTTGGTATTCTTATTAAACATCGAGGATCTCCTTTATTTTTCGTTCTGCAAATTCAACTCTTTCGTCCACAGGCATCACAGGAATATAGATGTAAGGAGCTTTTTCTAATTCTAAACGAGCTCTAAATTCATTGTTTTTTTTAATCCGTTCTTGGTGGTTTGGAATAACTCGTAGGGGGTCGTCCTCCCATTTTTCAATGGTTTCACAAAGCAAGTATAAATCGATTTTTTTCGAAGAAGATTCAGCGGTAACACTTTTCCCAAAAACTGACTCAGCCCAAAGGTCGAGAGAGAGTCCTGCAGTATCACAAAAGACACCTTTTGCAGAAGTAGAATTGATCATTTCTTCAAAGATTCTTTCCTCCAACCGATGAAGTTCTTTTAATGTTTCAAAAGTTTCAGTTCCATTCAGCACAGCTTCGTTTTCCCGACTCAACTCAAGGACAAAGGGCCAATTAAATTTTTCTGCAAGTGGTTGAATGAGGGTTGATTTCCCTGAATTCTCTACTCCAGTAATTACAATTCTGTACTTGTGATTACTCGTCATCGAACGTGCAATGACATGGTTCGGACATCTCAACATTGATGTGTGGTAGAAGTTCTTGGAGCCAGGTTTGTTCTGAAAAAGTCATGTCGTTATAGAGAAGATCCAATGTAGTCAGCTTAGGCATATCACTTAAAGAACTTGGGAATAGTCGCAGCAAGTTCGACCAAAGCCCTAGCAACTCGAGATTTTTTAAAGCATCAATGTCTATGGGAATACCGGTAATGAAGTTGTCTCCAAGATGTAATTCTCTCAAGTTTACCAACTCTAGTAGGACAATTGGAAATTCTGACAGTTGATTTCTTTCAGCTGAAAAAATTTCAAGATGGGTCAATTCGCCAAACCAATCAGGCAGAATTTCAATTCGGTTTTTGTCCAGCCGAAGTTCAATTAATTCAGTGAAACCTTGTATTTCTTCCGGGATAATTTCAAGTTTTTGCTTTTTTAGATTTAAAACCTCAACTATTTCGCCAGCATGATGAGCTTCGAGTGCCGACTCTATAGATTTAAATTCTGTTTGAGCGTAAGTGTCATGAAAAATGAATTCCGACATCATTACAAATACAAGTCCGAGTAATCGATAAGACATCATACTACAGGTAGAGCTGAAAATTTTAGTACTTCTAAGGTTTCATCTCTGTCTCTGCGAAGTGCTGCTTTTAAATCGTCAAGTCCGTTGAACAACATTTCATCCCTCAACCTCTTGACGATGCGAACTTCAATAGTTTGCCCGTAGCAATCGCCTTTGTATCCGATGAAGTGAACTTCAATGGTCGTTTCCCCCGAGTCGGTTTTTATCACAGATGGCCTGCACCCTATATTCATCATTCCTTTCATCCATTTACCTTCGCTTATTCTAGCCCAAACAACATATACACCATCCATTGGGACGATTTTAAGTGGGTCAGAAAGCTTAATATTAGCAGTGGGGAAGTCTATTGTTTGGCCTAATTTATCACCTTCTACAACTGTGCCTGATAATGGGAAAGGGTGAGATAATAAATTATTTGCATGTTCGATCTGTCCTTCGGAAATCGCAGTCCTTGCTTTGGTGCTGCTCACTCGTATTTCACGAATCCTTTCAGCGTTTAAAGCGGTGACACTAAAGTTAAACATCAGACCCATTTGTTTCAGGCTACTGAACGAACCTTCTCGATTCCTGCCGAATCTGTGATCATCACCGATGACGATCTCGGCGGGTTTAATTCCTTCAGCTAATAATTTACGTACATAATCTAATGGAGTCAGCCGAGATAATTCAAAATCGAACTGGACTACAATTAAATGATCGAGCCCTGCATTTTCAAGAAGTGCTTCCTTTTCTTTCATCGTGTTGAGCAGTCTCAAATTGTGGTTGTCGGGATGAAGTACAACTCTGGGATGAGGTGAAAAAGTTAATAGCGCAGTTTCGCCATTTATTTTATCTGCTTTTGCTTGAAGGACTTCAATTACGGCACGGTGTCCAGCATGTACGCCATCGAATGTGCCGATGGTTAAAACGACAGGTTTTTTTGAGTAAAAACTCTCTATTTTTTGGTGAACTTTCAAGTGTGTTAAGTTATGCTCAAATAGGGTGTTAATTTCACAAATGGTGTTGTACTTTTGCACTCGATTACACAAGCTTAAACGCGATAAATATGTCAACAAAACAAGGAGTTGTATCACAGGTTATTGGTCCTGTAGTAGACGTTCGTTTTCCAGAAGGAGTTGAATTACCTAATATTTTAGATGCCCTGGTAATTGATGCAGGGGATTCAAAAGTTATTTTAGAAACACAGAAACACATCGGTGAGCACACCATTCGTGCTATTTCTATGGATGCGACTGAAGGTTTAAGTCGCGGGATGAAAGTAAGCGCTACTGGAACAGGTATTCAAATGCCAACAGGTGACGAAATTAAAGGCCGACTCTTTAACGTTGTGGGTGATGCTATTGACGGAATTGGTGATGTGAGCAAAGAAAATGGTCGTAACATTCACCAGTCAGCACCTAGATTCGAAGACCTTTCGACATCGTCTGAAGTACTTTTCACAGGAATTAAAGTAATCGATTTGATTGAGCCATATTCAAAAGGTGGTAAAATTGGACTATTTGGTGGAGCTGGAGTAGGTAAGACTGTACTTATCATGGAGCTCATTAACAACATCGCTAAAGGATACGAGGGTATATCAGTATTTGCTGGTGTAGGTGAGCGTACCCGTGAGGGCAACGATCTTCTTCGTGAGATGATTGAATCTGGCGTTATCAAGTATGGTGATGCCTTCGTTGAAAGTATGGAAGCTGGAGGATGGGATCTTAGCAAGGTTGATAAGACAGAGTTGGTGAAGTCACAAGCAACCCTTGTGTTTGGCCAAATGAATGAGCCTCCTGGAGCTCGTGCTCGTGTTGCTCTTTCAGGTCTTACAGTTGCTGAGTATTTCCGTGATGGAGATGAGGAGACTGGAGGACGTGATATCCTATTTTTTATCGATAACATTTTCCGTTTCACTCAGGCTGGATCTGAGGTATCGGCGCTACTTGGACGTATGCCTTCAGCTGTAGGTTACCAACCAACACTTGCTACTGAGATGGGAGTTATGCAAGAGCGTATCACATCTACGAAGCGTGGTTCTATTACTTCTGTGCAGGCCGTTTACGTACCTGCGGATGACCTTACTGACCCGGCGCCTGCGACTACTTTCGCCCACCTTGATGCTACAACGGTACTTTCGCGTAAGATTGCGAGTCTCGGAATTTACCCAGCGGTAGATCCACTTGACTCTACATCTAGGATTCTAAATCCTGAAATTCTTGGAGAGGAGCATTACAAATGTGCTGAGGACGTAAAAGAGATCCTTCAGCGTTACAAAGAGCTGCAAGATATCATTGCCATTCTAGGAATGGATGAGCTATCAGAAGAAGACAAGCAAGCTGTAAACAGAGCGCGTCGTATTAGTCGTTTCTTATCTCAGCCTTTCCACGTAGCTACTCAGTTTACTGGAATCGAGGGTGTTCTTGTACCTATAGAAGACACAATCAAAGGATTCAAAATGATTCTGAATGGTGATTTAGATCAGTATCCAGAGGCAGCATTTAACCTGAAGGGAAATATCGAAGAGGTGATCGCAGACGGAGAGAGAATGCTTGCAGAAGCAAAAGCGGTATGACAGTAAACATTCTCACACCAGACAAGCAACTTTATGAAGGCGAAGCTACATATGTAGGTCTGCCAGGTACAGATGGAAGTTTAGGGATCTTGAGTAATCACGCTCCTTTAGTAACGACTTTGCGAAATGGTGAGATTACTGTAAAAACTGGTAGTGAAGAAATGACCTTTGAGGTTAATGGAGGAACTGTAGAAGTTCTCAATAACCACGTTACGATATTAGCTCAGTAAGATCCAAAGGAATAGCATAGGAATATGCTTAGGGCAAAAACTATTTAAAAAGTCAACTCAGGTTGGCTTTTTTTATGCTTGAACTTTTATGGATGGTGATAGGGCTCGCCTTTGAGAATAGTGTGGGCGCGGTAGATTTGTTCTGCGGCAAAAATCCTAATTAGTTGATGCGGAAAAGTTAACGTCCCCAATGCCCAAAGTTCGTTCGCTCTTGATTTAATCGATGGATCGAATCCGTAAGGGCCTCCAATCAGGAAGGCAACATGTTTAAGTCCCCTAAGCTGAAGTTTTTGGATTTGATTAGACAGGCCTATAGATGTGTATTCTTTTCCGTGTTCATCTAGTAAAACAAGGTAATCAACGCCTTCTAGGGCCTTAGCTTGAAGTACGGCCTCTTCTTTCATCACACGTTTAGAGTCAGCTTTTGCAAATTTACTTTTCAAATTGGGCGTTTCCACAAAGGCAAATCGTCCATAGCGATGCATGCGTGTTACGTACTCTTCAATTCCGGTTTTAATCCAAACCGCATTTGTTTTTCCCGTTGCTATTATTGAAATCTGCACAGTGTGAAGTTACGGTTTTGAGGGTAGTATATTCGCACCATGCTTAATGATGATATGAAGAGTTTTATTTCTCTTGCTCTAAAAGAAGATTTAGGTTCAGGTGATGTTACATCTGAGTCAAGTGTTCCAGCTGATTTAGCCCAAAAAGGATACATTTTAGCCAAAGAAAATGGTGTAGTAGCTGGAGTGGAAGTTGCTAGGGAAGTTTTCTATCAAGTAAACCCGGAAATAAGTTTTATAGCTCAAATCAACGACGGTAGTTCTGTAAAGTTCGGAGATGTAGTGATAGAGTTAGAGGGGGTAGCAAGGGATATCTTGACAGGGGAGCGTTTGGCCTTAAATTTTATGCAACGCATGAGTGGGATTGCCACAAGAACATCTGAAGTTGTTAAGATTTTAGAAGGAACTCCTACAAGGGTTTTAGATACGAGGAAGACGACTCCGGGGCTGAGAGCTTTTGAGAAGCAAGCCGTGGTGATGGGTGGAGGAGTCAATCACAGAATGGGTTTATATGACATGATTCTCTTAAAGGACAATCATGTGGATTATGCTGGCAGTATGACAACCGCTATTGAAAAGGTTGCCCAATATCTAAAAGACAGATCTCCGGATTTACAAAAATTGCCCCTCGTAATTGAAACGAGATCTTTCACAGAAATTGAGGATGCGATCTCTGCCTCAGTAAAATCAGGAATCCTCATCGAGAGAATTTTACTCGATAATTTCAGTCCTGACAAGGTTAGTGAGGCGGTAGAGAGATATGGCCACCTTGTTTCTCTTGAAGCTTCAGGAGGGATTACACCCGGCAATGTTAGAGGCTATGGAGAAGCGGGTGTAGATTTTGTGAGCATGGGGTATATGACTCACTCGGTAAAAAGCTTAGATTTAAGCTTGAAGAGCACCCCGCATGTCAAATAAAATCATCAAGTGGACTGAGTCGAGCGCGATCGTAAAGCGAACAAAGTTTTTTTTAAGGTCTCTTAGTCCTTGGGGAGTTAAAGGTATGAACCTTTATGATGTATTTAGATTTTTTGGTCTTGGGTTGATAAATGGATCAGTGTCTATCAGAGCGGCCTCAATTTCTTTTAGACTTCTATTGGCCTTTTTTCCCGCCATGATTTTACTTTTGAGTGTTTTACCTCACACCCCTCTCGAAACAAATGACGTGATGGATGCT
>Ga0209709_10000910_pt1 | contig 27762 bp, 30 predicted proteins | sample ArcticOcean_MG_C_2_FD_187435 | JGI IMG/M metagenome (GOLD analysis project Ga0209709, IMG submission 187435) | Marine microbial communities from western Arctic Ocean - ArcticOcean_MG_CB4_136 (SPAdes) (version 2) | ecosystem: Environmental > Aquatic > Marine > Oceanic | place: Arctic Ocean...
AAAGTGATGAAAAAAAATTAGATGTTTATGAAGATTTTCCAATCTTATATAAAAAATATTATTTTGCTTATTACGGAAAAAAGGTAATGACATATACAATGACAAAAAAAACACCATTTACCTTTCCCACTGAGCGTTATCTAAATGTTGTTAAACGAGGATATAAAGATTGTGACCTTGATAAAAAATATCTTAACAAAGCATTAATTTTTTAGTAATAAATTTTACATACATTTTTAACAATAAGTTTTGTTGCTTCATTTTCCACTTGAGTTATAAAATAACAGAAGTATAAACATGACAAATATAAGTGCCCTCGTGGTGAAATTGGTAGACACAAAGGACTTAAAATCCTTGCCCTTTTGGGAGTGCCAGTTCGAGTCTGGCCGAGGGCACCATAAAAATGAAATATAAAATATTTATAGTTTCTGATAAAACTAAAAGTTCATTAAAAATAAAATTTTTTTTGGAAAAGAAAGTTGAACTATCATCCCTAAATAAATCTGATGTAATTATAGTAATTGGTGGTGATGGATTTATGCTTCAAACATTAAAAAAATTTTATAGATTTAAAAAACTTTTTTATGGAATTAATTCGGGTAATTATGGGTTTTTAATGAATAAATTTTCTAATAAAAACTTTATAAAAAATTTAACAACTTCAAAAATAGTTCAAATTCACCCATTAAAAATGATAGTTAAAACTAAAAATAACCAAATAAAAAAATCAATCGCAATAAATGAAATTTCAATTTTAAGACAAAGTAAACAAGCATCAGTAATCACTATATTAAATGGAAAAAGTACAATTATTAAAAAACTAATATCGGATGGTGTATTAATTTCAACACCAGCAGGAAGCACAGCATACAATTTATCAGTTCATGGACCAATATTGAGCCTAGATTCAAAAAAAATTGCCATAACACCTATCAGTCCATTTAGACCAAGAAGATGGAAGGGAAAAGTTATTAGTGAAAAATCTAAGATATGTATCAAAAATCTAGATATAAATAAAAGACCAATTAGTGCTGTTGCAGACAATATTGAAGTTAGAAATGCTAAAATTATTAGAATTGAAAAAATAAAAAAAATAAATTTTAATTTATTATACAATAAAAATAATAGCCTTCATAAAAAAATTAAAATTGAACAGTCTAGAAATGAAACCCTATTATAAATGAAAATTTATGATTGTTTTATGTATCACAATGAAGATACAATTCTTGATTTAAGATTAAATTTTTTAGATGAATATGTTGATTTTTTTGTTATCGTAGAAAGCAAATACAATCACAAAGGTGATGAAAAAAAATTAAATTTTGATATAAGTAAGTTCTCAAATTTTAAAAATAAAATAAGATATTTAATTTTAAATAATTTACCTACAAATTTAGAAATTATTAATGATAGTGATGACGAAGGAGAAAAATCTCGAAAATATATATTAAATGGATACAAAAGAGATCATTTCCAACGAAATCATATCTCTAATGGTATTAAAGATGGAAGCTCAGAAGATATTATTTTAATTTCAGATATTGACGAAATACCAAATTTAAAAAAAATTAACTTTGAATCTATAAAAAATAAATTGATCTTATTTAATCAAAACATGTGTTATTTCAAATTTAATCTTTATCAAAAAAACTATAATTGGGTTGGCTCTAGAGCTTGCAAAAAAAAGAATTTAATATCCCCTCAATGGTTAAGAGATATTAAAGCTAAATCATATTCATATTGGAGGTTAGATGTTTTATTTTCTAATAAAAAATATATGGACATTTTTTTTGTTAAAAATGGGGGGTGGCATTTTTCTTATTTAAACACACCACAACTTATTGATGAAAAATTACGTTCGTATGCACATCACAGAGAGTATGAATTGAATTCATTAACAAATACTGAAATTGAAAATAGAATAAAAAATAGGCAATCGATATATAATTTAAATTTAGATCAAAAAAAAAACCAATTCGCTGAAGGTGTAAAATTAGATGTGTTAGAATTAAAAAAATTGCCAAAATACATTTACAATAATTATAAAAAGTTTGAAATGTGGCTTGATTGATAATAGAAATAGTAAAATGGTAGTACACTAAATGATTAAATGTGGAATAACCGGTTCTAGTGGTGTGCTTGGTAGAAGAATAATAAAAATTTTACCATATAAATTTTATAAATATAAGGGGGACATAACTGATAAAAATGAAGTTAAAAAATGGATAGATAAATATGATTTTGATATATTTATTCATTTAGCTGCAAAAGTACCAGTAAATGAAGTAAATAAAAATTATAAGAAAGCATACCGTATAAATGTCAATGGAACTTTAAATTTAATAGATTCATTAAATAAAAAAAAGAATAAACCAAAGTGGTTGTTTTATGCCTCAACTTCTCATGTTTATAAAATAGGCTATAAATCCATTAAGATAAATGAAAACAATATTGCCAAACCACAAAATAAATATGGAAAGACAAAATTAATGGCTGAAAAATGTTTAATGAAAAACTCTACTATTAAATTTTGTATAGGCAGAATATTCAGTTTTACAGATAAAAATCAAAAACTACCTTATGTGATACCTTCTATTACAAAGAAAATTAAGTTTTCTAAAAAAAAAATTACTTTGAATAACTTAAATCATTACAGGGACTTTTTAAATACTAAAGATATAGTTTCAGCAATTGACACCTTAAGAAAAAATAAATCTGTAGGTATTTATAACATAGGAACAGGTAAACAATTTAATTTAAAAACAATTGCTAATCTGATAGCAAAAAAATTTAAAAAAAATATTGATTTTGTTGATTCAAAAAAATCTACATACTTAATTTCTAACTGTAAAAAAATTGCTAAATTAAATTGGAAGCCTAAAAAATTTAATATGAATTTAAACTATTTTTATTAATGCCAGAAATTAATATTATAATACCAACTTTTAATGAAGAAAATAATATTGTTAAGCTTTTAAAAGCAATAACTAAAAAATTACCTAATAGCAAGATTACAATAGTAGATGATTCAAAAATTAATAAAATTGAATTAATTTTATATAAAGAAAAATTTAAAACCAAAATTAATTATATACATAGAAAAAATTCAAGAGGAAGAGGATCGGCAGTACTTTTTGGATTTAAAAAAAGATTAAAAAAAAATTCAAATCAAATTTTTATAGAAATGGATGCTGATTTTTCACATAATCCATCTGAATTAATAAGAAATATTAAATTATTTAAAAAAATGAAAAGTGATTTATTAATTGCGAGCAGATATTTACCTAAAAGTAAAATTTTTAACTGGACGTTCTCTAGAAGAATTTTTTCTAAATTATCTAATATTTTAGCAAAGTTTATTTTAAAAATTGAAGTTACAGATTATACAAATGGCTTCAGAATTTATTCAAAAGAAGCTACAAAACTTATAGTAAAAAAATGTGGTAGAATAGGAGACGGATTTATTGTGTTATCTGAAATACTTTTAATTCTTAATATAAATAGTTTTAAAATTAATGAAGTAAGTTCTATTTTTGTTAACCGTATAAGAGGAGAAAGTTCTGTAAATTTAAAACTAATTATTCAATCTTTTATGGGTCTAATTAAACTATTTTTTATAAAAAAAAATTATAAAAATTAACTATTTATATTTAAATGAAAATTTTATTCATAACTCAACTAACTGAAAAAAATATCATACCTATTAACAATACAGTTAGCGACTCTCTTCTACTAGGTTTAAAAGAAATTTACCCAACGGATGTAGTTGATTATCCGGGTGCTTGGTACATGGATAAAAATGAAGTTAAGAAAAGAAATTATGCTTATAAAAATAATTTTTGGGGAAATGGCTTTACTTATTACGATATAATATCTGATTATCAACAGGTTGATCGAAATGATGTATTAAATAAAATTAACAATAATTATTTTGATTTTATTATTTATGGAGCAATTAGATGGTCAAGAAAATTTTTAAATGAGGCAATTTCCTCAACTAGTAAATTAATATTCATTGATGGTGATGATGACACAATAATAGATACGGATGTTTTAAAACATGGAATATATTTTAAAAGAGAACTAATTCACGATAATTATAAAAATGTTTTCCCCATTAATATTAGTATTCCAAAACAAAAAATAATTAAAAAAATTAATGTAAACCCCACAAATCTTTTAGCCCCACTAATTCCCTATAGAAGAAATACTTACATTTATGATAATGAAAAAGATTACTATAAGATGTGGCAGAATAGTATTTTTGGTATTACGTATGTGCGTGATGGATCGTGGGATGCTATACGTTACTATGAGATGTTGATGAATGGGTGCATTCCTCTTATTCTTAATCTTGAAAAATGTCCTTCAAATACATTAACAAAATTACCAAAAAAAAAATTAATTGGTATTTCTAATAAATACTCCTGGATTTTAAATCAAAATTTTCCAACTAAAATCTATAAACAAAGATTTTTATCTGCAAAAAAATTTATTTTATATTTTCAAGCTCTATTTCAAAAAAAATATAGTGCAGAATCTTTTATTTTAGATTTTCCTGAGATAAATGAAATTAGAGAAGAGCTATTAGAATATACCAAAAATAATATTACAACTAAACATATTGCCAATGAAGTTATTAATATTTCAAATAATTTTTTTTCATCCTCAGGTCAGAAATAGTTAAATTTTTAATTGTTGATTATCACCACTTATAAAATCATTATATTTAGTATGTTTGAAAAAATGAGATATCCAAATTTGGTGATGCCAAACTTCAGGCTTTAATGCTTTCAAATGATGTGGTGTACATATTTTTATGTCTTCATTATTTAAATTAAATTCATTTATAGCTAGTCGTTCACCAGTATAATCATTATATAATTCTATTTCACCTCCAATAGTATCATCAAAATAAGAATAAACTCGTGGTAAGAAAAAGTTTGAATTATTGGTCATCATTGAAAGGGCTGTTTTTGTTGAAGTGTAAAAATCAAAATCATGCATAACAGCACCTATTGGAGCAGGATTATATTTAGAAAAGAAAGTTTTAGAAGTATCGTCGATATTTCCAATTATAAGTTTTGCTTTTTTTAATTTTTTTTGTAATTTATCTTTTTCCATAGAATAAAATCCTTTTTTCCAATGGTAAGGTAGATCTCTATAGTCAACAGGTTCTGGAAGACCTGTCCCAGTATCAAAACCATAAATATCAATTTCAATATTAAAATATTCTTCAATTTCTTTTATATATTCCTCTAGGATTAACAGCCCACTACCACCTGCAACGCCATATTCAATAACACTTATTTTTTTGTAACCTAATTTTTTTGCTAATCTAGCTGCATTAAAACAAATGTATGCATATGGCATAGATCTCAATACACTCATATTCAACCTAAATTCAAAACTACCTATTTTATGATCTCTGATTACAGATCGTACAATTCTAATATTTTTTAAAAATTTCATAATATTTTATAACAGTTTTATAACAGTTTTTTTTTACAATAAAATTGAATTTGTATTTAATTATTGTTATTAAAAAGATCTATAATGGAAAATATTTTAAATAACAAATTTATTAATTTAGATGAAGTATCTACAAAGTATCATCAACAATATCTAAATAATAAACCTTTTCCGCACATAGTTTTTGACAATTTTTTTAGCACACCTTTTCTTGAAAAGATTCTTGAGGATTTCCCTAAAAATTTGGAAAAAATAGGTATTAAATTTGAAGATAAACAAGAAAAAAAAATTGCATCAAAAAATCCCGATATCATTTTGAATAATACAAATACTTTAATTAATTTTTTGAATTCATATAAATTCTTAAACTTCTTAAATAACCTTTCTGGAATGCAAGAAACCTTAATACCAGACCCATATTTATGGGGAGGAGGTTATCATGAACTTAAAAATGGTGGATACTTAAATATACATGCTGATTTTAACGTTCATCCTCAATTAGAATTAAATAGAAGAATTAATTTATTAATTTATTTAAATAAAAACTGGAAAGAAAACTATGGTGGATCTTTAGAATTATGGGACAAAAATATGTCTAAATGTGTTTCAAAAATAATACCAACATTTAATAAAATTGTAATTTTTAATACTAATGATTTTAGTTACCATGGAAATCCAGAGATAATTGATAATCCACATAATACAAGCCGTAAGTCTATAGCCTTATATTATTATTCTAATGGTAGACCAAGAACTGATGCGAAAGATGAAATTTCACACAATACCATCTTCCAAAAAAGACCTAACTCAACAGATCAAACTAGAACAAAAATCGTATTTAAAAAGATATTTGGAAAATTTTACATTAGAAATAAAATAAAATGGTAAATTTTTATTAGCAAAAAAATTTTTTTTATATTTTAAAACTATTTTTAAAAAAAAATATATTGCCAATGAAGTTATTAATATTTCAAATAATTTTTTTTCATCCTCAGGTCAGAAATAGTTAAATTTCTAATTCTTGATTTTCATCAATAAAAAATTAATTACATTTATCTAATAATATTAAACTTTAAATAAATTTTAAATCATTTTACTTAAAAAATTACTTAATTTTAATGAAAGTTGAACTATAGTTAATGTTGGATTTGCATGTCCACCAGTTGGAAAAACAGAGCTTCCAGCAACAAATAAGTTTTTAATATTATGAACCTTAAGGTTTTTATCTACAACAGAGTTATTTGAATCATTACCCATAATTGTTCCACCTAAATGGTGTCCTCCAATGTCAGATGTAAATTTTGATTTATCATATAAAAAGTCAAATCCTGCTAGTCTGCCAATTTCTTTTTTAATAAAAACATGTCCTAATTCTTCTATTATTTCTCTAATAGTTAAAATTGCTTTATCTGAAATATTATATTTTAGACCTATTCTTGGAATTCCCAAGTCATCACGATTATCTAGCAAAAACAAGGAATTATTATAAACAGGGTCCTGTTCCCATGACGAAAAAATACTTAAACCACATGATAAATTTTTATTTAAAGTTTTGTTCAAAATCAAATTTGACAATTTTGGAGCTACACACAATAAATTTTTTAATATATCTTTGAAATTATCATTATTTCTTTCATTAATAGTTAAAAAAAAACCAGCGTTTGATATTTTTTTATTTTTTATAAATTCATAACTTGGAGAAATATTGACTGTGAATTTTCCAACATTCATATAATTTTCAAAGTAATGAAAATCATTTTTAAAATTTTTTTTGATCTCTGTATTATCAGCAACACCAGTCCCAATTAATTTAAAAGGGTGCCCCATCCAATATTTTCCAATAGGTAAATTTTTGAATTTTTTTGGATTTAAATGACGAAACCACAATAATAGTCTTGAATTTTCTATACCTCCACAAGCTAGAACCAGGAGTTTATTTTTGATTGAGTAAGTTTTTTTTGATTTAATTATCACCTCGACTACTGAGTCATTCTCAAATTTTACATTATATATTGAAGTATTAAGTGCAAGATTTATATATTTTGATTTTTTTACATAGTTAAAATATTTATCATATATTCTTAAATTAGATTCCTGAAATTCAATAATTTTTAAATTTTTATTTAATTTTTTTTCACCAAATGCATTTTTAATATCCAAAAACTTACATGCTTCATCTAAATATATATTTAAATCTTTTTTTTTAATTGGCCATTGTAAAAAATCATATTCATCTAAAGTTCTACATGTTCCACCCCAGTGTCCAGTTGTTCCTCCAAATTGACTAAGTCTTGACTCTGATAAATAATCATTTGATGTTCGTCCGATCATTTTTCCTGAGTATCTACTTTGAGCCTTTTCTGAGTATGTTTCATTACCAGCCTCAATAATCAAACTAGATATTTTTTTTTTTTCTAAATCTAAAGCAACAGCTATTCCTGCTGGGCCACTACCACAAATTATTACCTTATAAGAAGTATCTGAAATATTTTCAGCATCAATTATCATAAATCCGATTCATTTATAATCCAATGTAAATTTTTTTCTTTTTTAATCAAATTTTTTTTTAATAAAAAAATACTTTTATCAAAAAATAAATTGAATTGTGTAATAGCATAAATACTAACGAATAGTTTAATAGCAAATCTTCTAGTCATATTATATCATATCAAATAATAATCTAAAAAACTACTAAGTCCAAATTTTGTTAAGTTAATATTGTTTTATTCTAAGTTTAAAGATCAGCTTTTCTTAAGTTGGTTACTAAGTCATTACTTGAACCCATTTATATCATATTTATGAAAAACTCATTAACAGATTAAATCTTAGGAAATTACTTATTAATAATATTATTCAGTTAATTTTTAAAATACTATATTTAAGCGTATTGACCAGCCACAAAACCTGATGACCATGCCCATTGAAAATTATAACCACCAAGGTGACCAGTAACATCCATTACCTCACCAATAAAAAATAAACCAGGATTTTTTTTTGACATCATTGTTTTAGAAGAAATTTCGTTAGTATCTACGCCGCCTAAAGTTACTTCAGCTGTCCTAAAACCTTCAGACCCAGTTGGATTGATGACCCAAGTATTTATAGCGCTACTTAATTGTTTTAATAATTTATTTGATAACTCAGATATATTACCATTAACATTATTTTCTTTACAAATCATAAAAGCCAACCTCTTAGGGAGAATTTCTGAAATTATATTAATAATATCCTGTTTTGGATTTATGTTCTTTTCTTTTTCTAAGAGTTTAAATACATCAAGTTTTGGTGAAAGATTAATCTTAATACTGTCCCCTAATTTCCAGTATGAAGAAATTTGTAATATTGAAGGTCCACTTAATCCTCTATGAGTAAATAACATTCCTTCTTGAAAAAAGATTTTATTAAAGAAAACAACTGCTTCCAAAGATAAGCCGCTAAGTTCTTTACACATTACAAGTATTTTTTCACTAAAAGTTAAAGGCACTAGGGCAGGCAATGTTTCAATAATATTAAGATTAAATTTTTTAGCTACATCATAGCCAAATTTACTTGCTCCAATTTTAGGAACAGATAGGCCGCCAGTTGCAATAATTAATGAATCACAAAAAAATTTATCAATGCCAACAGAAATAAAATACTTGTCATCTAACTTATTAATATCTGTAATAATTATTTCTTTCTTTAAAGTAACATTTGCCATTTGACATTCTAAAACCAACATATCAACAATTTGTTGTGCACTTTCATCACAAAAAAGCTGTCCTAGTTTTTTTTCATGAAATTTAATATTATGTTTTTTTATTAGATTTATGAAGTCATTTTGTGTGTATTGGTTTAAGGCAGATATTACGAACTTAGGATTTTTTGAAATAAATTTATTTGTGTGTGTGTTTATGTTTGTAAAATTACACCTACCACCACCTGATATACGAATTTTTTCTCCAATTTTTTTTGCATGATCTACTAGAAGTACTTTTCTTCCTCTTTTACCAGATTCAATGGCACTCATTAAACCTGCTGCACCTGCGCCAATTATAATAACATCATATTTTTCTGTCATGAATTAGTTATAAAAATTAGTAGTGTGGTGGTTTCTTATCTTCTTTGATAATATCTGCTCCAATACTGCCATCTAATTCTTCAATTCTTTTGTTAAAATTCGAAATTTCTTTTTTTAAATTCACAATTTCTTTCTGTTGCGAATAAAGCTCACCACTTATTTGTGATATTTCATGTTGAAGAAAGGCAACTTGTTCTTCTAGCTTTTTAATTAAATTTTCCATATAAATATAAACTTAAGAGACTTTTGTTATAAAACAAGAAATGATGACTAACTTAATAAAAAAAAACTCAGTTTTACTACCAGTTGATATTCAAAAAGCCTTTATGAATCGTATCTCTTGGTTAATTGTAGTGAAATAAAGAAAAAAAAATAATTTATGAATGTGTTTATAATTTTATCAATACTTGTAATTACAATTGGAGTTATTTTATTATTAGTTCATCCATCAGTATTATTTAAATTGAATTGGGAGGAAAAGTCAGGAAAAGAAAAAATATTAATGTTTATGTTTTATGGTACTTTAGTTTATATAATAAATATCATTTTTTGGATTATTAAATGATATAATAGTATTGAATAATGGACTTTAATCATTCCTTGGTCTATTACAAAAATAACAAATTCACATATTAAAAAATCATCACAAATTATTAGGTAAATATTGAAAAAAACAACAGTCCCTTCACAAGCACTTTTAAATATTGCAAAATCTTTTAGTTTTAATTCACAAAATTATATCCCAAAAGAGGGAGCATCTTTTTCATTATTTAGAATAGAAATTTTATCAGGATTAACAGTAGCATTAGCTTTAGTTCCAGAGGCTATTGCCTTTGCTTTTGTTGCTGGAGTTGCTCCATTGTCAGGTCTTTATGCAGCTTTTATTGTTGGTTTAATTACCGCCTTAGCTGGTGGTAGACCAGGAATGATTTCTGGTGCAACAGGTGCCCTAGCAGTAGTTATGGTAGCCTTAGTCGTAGATCATGGCGCTGAATATCTGTTTGCAACTGTAGTTTTAATGGGAGTTTTACAATTGATTGCTGGTATTTTTAAACTAGGTAAATTTATTAGAATGGTTCCCCAACCAGTAATGTTAGGTTTTGTTAATGGGCTAGCAATAGTTATTGGTATTTCTCAACTCAGTCAGTTTAAAACAATTAATTCTTTTGGAGAACTTGTTTGGATTACTGGAGACACATTAATTTATTCTATAGGCTTTGTTTTATTAACTATGTTGGTGATATGGTTATTACCTAAAATAACAAAATTAATACCAGCAACTTTAGCTGCTATTTTAGTCACAACAATATTAGTTTTAATATTAAAGATTGATATTCCTAGTGTTGGAGATCTTGCAAGTGTTAAAGGAGGTCTTCCAGAATTTTCAATACCAAATGTCCCTTTAGATTTTGAAACATTAAAAATTATTTTCCCATACGCGTTTATATTGGCATCAATTGGATTAATTGAAAGTTTATTAACTTTAAATTTAGTTGGAGAAATCACAAATAAGAGAGGTGGAGCAAGTCAAGAATGTTTAGCACAAGGATTGGCAAATACAGTTACAGGTTTTTTTGGAGGAATGGGTGGTTGTGCAATGATTGGACAATCAATGATTAATGTTAAATCTGGTGGAAGAACACGTATTGCTGGAATAGCTGCTGCCTTATTTTTGTTAATTTTTATTTTGTACACTTCTTCATATATTGAAATGATACCAATAGCTGCTTTAGTGGGTGTTATGTTTATGGTGGTGATAGGAACTTTTGCCTGGAATTCTTTAAAAATACTATTCTTTGTACCAAAGAGTGATGCTTTAGTTATTATACTTGTAACAGTTGTAACTGTTCTAGAAGATTTGGCTGTTGCTGTAATTGTTGGAGTTATTGTTTCTGCATTAGTTTTTGCATGGAAATCAGCTTCAAGAATTAGAGCTATCGAAAGACCATCTATTAGAGAAAAAGGTGCAAAAGTTTATGAAATAGAGGGACCACTCTTTTTTAGTTCAACTAATAGTTTTTTAGAAATCTTCAAACCATCTGAAGACCCAGAGGTAATCATTATCGATTTTGCTAGATCTAAAGTAATTGATCAATCTGCTTTAAAAGCGATTGAAGATATTGCTGACAGATACAACAACATTGGAAAAAAAGTTAAACTTAGACATTTAACTCGTGACTGTCATAAATTACTAAGTAGAGCTGGCCAACTTGTTGTTGATAGCGATGATGATCCTGATTATGGAATTGCAGTTGATTACGATGTTAAATTAGGTATTTTTGGAAAGTAAAAAATTTAAGAGGATAGGGTGTTCTATTACCCGTTGCTCCAGACACAGGTGTTAGCTAACTCAAACACTGAAAAAAAATAAATTAAATCGCTTTCAGGTTGTAAATAGAAATAACCATATAAGTTAACGATTTGCTTGTATGATAAATAAAATTTTGCTTAAATAATTATTATTAAAAATAATAATCATGAAGAAAAAAAAAAAAAATTATAAAAGAAATTCTAGTTCAGCAATTTCATTAGAGAAGTTGCCTAATATGCTTGGTAAATTTTATATAAAATATAAAAAGCAGCAAGTAGCTAACAAGTTTAAAGAAATCAAGATTAAAGAGAAAGGAGAATTAAAACGTATTATTCATGAAAAGAAAAAATTAATGTTAAGAGAAGAAAAAATTCTAAAAGAAGAAGAGAGATTAAAAACAAATGAAGAAGAACTAAAGCTAAAAAATAAAGAACTTAAACTAAAAGAAGAAGAACAAAGAAAAAAAGATGAATATTTAAGACTAAAAGATGAAGATCTAAGACGGAAAGACAATGAACAGGTACAAAAAAACAAAAAACAACAATTAAAAGAAGAAGAACAAGAACGAAAAGATATAGATCTAAAAGTAAGAGAAGAAGAGCAAAACTTAAAAGAACAAAAAGAACAAAGACGTAAAAGAAAAGAACAAAAAATAATAAATGAGCAACAAGAAATTTTAAAAGCTGCTGAAAATAAAAAAATAAAAGAATGGGGAGAAAAATTTGATATACAGCAAAAATTAAAAGAGGAAAAAGAAATATTACAAGATGAAAAATTTAGAAAAATAGAGGAAGAAAGAAAACTAAAATATTGGAGTGATGATAAAATTAACAAGGAAAAAGAAATTCACAGTGAAGAATCAGCAGACGGTCCTGAAGTAAGTAAAGCGGATCTAAATTAGCTCATTATCATTGTTGGCTTATCAATCATAATGCCAATTTTTTATTCTTATCAAAGAAAGAAAAAATCTAAATAAAAAATTATGCCCTCATTTGATGTAATAAGTAAAATTAATTATCAAGAATTTGATAATGCTCTTGCTAATTGTTTAAGAGAAATTGGTAACCGATATGATTTTAAAGGACTTAATATTTCAATTGAAAGAAAAGATAAGATAATCACTACACTAGCGCCAGATGAATTAAAATTAAAACAAGTAAATGAATTACTACAAATTCATCTTATAAGAAGAAAAGTAGATCCAAGAGTAATATTTATTAAAAATTCAGAAAGTGCCGCAGGTGCAACTATCAGGCAAGTGAGTGAATTGGAGGAAGGTATTAGTCAAGAAAATGCTAAAAAAATTATTGCTGATATAAAAAAACTAAAACTTAAAATCCAAATTAAAATTCAAGGAGAAGAATTAAGAGCTGAAGGAAAAAAAAGAGATGACCTTCAGGAAGCAATATCTGCAATAGAAGCCATTGATATTGGTCTCCCAATTGAATTTGTAAACTTTAGAGATTAATTTCATTTTTATGAACAAAGAAAACGTAAGTAAACTATGGTGTCCACTAACTTATCTTTGCACATATTTTAACTTATAAAACCTTATATAATATTAAGATAAAATTTAATAATTTGTATTTAAAAAAAACAAAACATGAGTTATGATTTTACATGATATTTGTAAAAAATCTTAAATCCGTCTCTGATCAAAAGTGGTCAACAACTGAGAAATACCCTGGTGTTAGATGGAAATTTTTAATTGATGCAGATTTTATGGGAAGTTCTGGACTTTCACTTGGTTTTGCTGAAATTGCACCAGGGGGAGACTTGACTCTCCATTATCATTCACCTGCAGAAATATATGTAGTTACCAATGGTACGGGAATACTAAATAAATCTGGTGAACTTGAAGAAATTAAGAAAGATGATGTAGTTTATATAGCAGGAAATGAAGAACATGCGTTAAAAAATAATGGAAAAGAAACCTTGGAATTTTATTGGATTTTTCCAACAGATCGCTTTTCTGAAGTTGAATATATTTCAACAAACTAGAATCTTAAAAGGAGAAAATTTTAAATTAAAAATAATGACTACATTAGAAGATTTTTTAAAACTAAATAAAAACAGAAAAATTAGGACTATTTCAAAAGATCAAAATGTACGACAAGCACTTATTTTGATGTCAGAAAATAATATAGGTGCAATCATTATTGTTGATAATAATGATCTTCCAATAGGTATATTTTCAGAAAGAGATTATGCAAGAAAGATTGTTTTAAAAGGTAAGAGTAGCAAAGATACATTATTAAATGAAGTTATGACTAAAGAATTAATAACTGTTACTAAAAATTATAAAATTGACCAGTGTATGAAAATAATGAATGAAAAAGGAATTAGACATCTTCCAGTGTTAGAAAGTAAAAAAATTATTGGAATTATTTCAATCCGTGATGTTTTAAAAATTATGATGAAAGAGCAAAAAGAACTTATAGATCACTTACAAAAATTTATAACTACTTAACTACAAATGAACACAGCACACATAGTGCTCCGATAAGACTCTACTAACCCCATAGATGTGTAGCTATTGATTTCTTATCAGTGGATAAACTTTAGGGCTTAAGTACTTAAAGTTAGTGATCATGATTAAGATCAATGTTGCAAGTCCAATGCCAATAGTTACCTGTAAAAATATTGCCAAATCAAACTTCCAAGTGATTTGAAAAATATTTTCAATGATAAACTGTGAACCAATTACTGAAAAAAATAGAGCTATTAGGATAATAGATGTAAATATAATAAAAAATTCAATAATTGAAGAAAGCACAACTTCACTCTTAGAAAAACCTAGAATCTTAAATATTAAATTTTGAAATTCTTTAATTTTTCCTTGAACCATTATTGCACTTGATATGACAATTAAACCAATGACTATAGTTATTGCTGATATAACAGTTACAGCAATAAACACTTTGTTTAATAGATCGGTTACTTTTTCCAAGTAATCTGTAATTTTTATAATAGAAAGACTAGGCATTTTATCCAACAAAGCAGTTTCATTGAAATTTTCTAAATTTTTAAACTTCGAGGTTGCTAAATATTCGTGAGGTATATTTTTTGCAAATTGAGGATTTAATAACATTGCAAAGTTAATAGTAAAATCTCTGTAGTCAACCAATCTAAAGTTTACAATCTCTCCTTCAATTTCACGACCATAAATATTTAAAGTAAAAATATCACCAATTTTAATATTAAGATCTTTAGCAACTTTACTATCAAGCGAAATTTGAAGTTTATCAGGCCTGCTTAAATCCCACCACTTACCCTCTGTAATTGGATTATCTTTTAAAACTTTATCAGTCCAAGAAGACCTTCTGTCATTTCTAATAGCCCAGTTGCTATCATTATTTGAAGCGGTATAAGTTTTCGGATCTATTCCATTAATTTTTACAATACCTGTTGAGACCATCGGCACAATTTCAAGGTTAGCTTCTTTATCCATATCAAAAATTAAATCTTCAAATATTTGCCTTTCATCACTTTGAATACCAATAAAAAAATAATCAGGAGCAAGCTCTGGTATTGATTTTGCAATTTCTCTTTTAAAGTTTGAACCTACAAAAGCTAAAGTTAATAATAATGTGACCCCTAAACCTAAAGACATAATAGTTATAGGGGTAATACTTTTAGTTTGAGTAATATTTTTAACAGATACTTTAATTGAAATATTTGGATGTTCTTTAAGTCCCTTAAACAGTTTAATAATCAAGTTTGACAGTAAATAGAAGACCAATAGACAAATAAAGAAAGCTCCAAAATAACCTAAGCTATAAGTGGGTCGAGCAGAACCAATAGTAAAGAAAGAAATCAAAATCGATAATAAAAATAGACTTAAAATGATTGATTGTTTTGAATAATGAAATTGAAGGTTTTGAAATACATTTCTAAATAGATTTGAAGCCTTAACCTGATCAATTGCATTAATGGTTGGTATAGAAAATATGACTAATACCAATAAACCTACTGAAAAAACTTTGAAATAATTAAGAATAGAAAAACTACCTTCAATATTTAATCCAAGGTCAGCTGATAAATAAACATCTACAATGGGAACTAAAAAGAAACTAAAAGAGTAGGATGCGGTAGAAATTAAGAATAATAGAATGAGTAATTGCAGATAGTAAACTATTTTAATATCTCTTGAATAAAAGCCTAAAGACTTCTTAACTGCTATAGACATATTGTTCTGATTGATGAATGAAAGTAGGGTGTTAGCAATCCCAATTCCAGCAATTAACATTGCGCTAATTGATACAAGGGACAAAAATTGAGAAAAATTATCAATTATTCTCTTTAAAGGACCATCAGATTTTTCATGATATCTAAGTCTAACTTTTTTTTCATCTTTAAATAATTGTTCAATCTTTTTAGATAAAGTTTTTGGATTATCTCCCTCATTAAACCTTACTTTATATTCATAGTTTAAAAAGCTACCTAGATTATTAAGCCTTAATAGTTCCAATGTTTGTTTTCCAGCTAAGGCAAAATCACCAAACACAAAAGCACCACCAATATCAGGTACCGATTTTACAATACCAATTACAGTAAAGAATTTGTCTTGAACTTTAATTTTATCATTTATTTTTAAATTAAGATTTTTGAAAATATTTTCATTAACAAGTATTGTGTTTTCTGTAGTTTGTAACTTTTCAAACGCATCACTTGGCTCATAACCTACTTTGCCAAATAATGGATAATTTTCATCTATTGTTTTAATTCTTGAAAATATTGATTTATTTTTAGTCTTATTAGTAGTTGAGATCATGGTGTTAAACTCAACCATTTGAGAAACGGTAGCAAACTCTTTAACTTGGTTAATTAATTCTAAATTGCCAACATTACGATTGTAATCAATTTCTATATCACCGCCCAAAAGTGCTCTCGAGTTATTATTTAGTTCTCTATTCAAACTATCCTCAATTGTGAAAATTGAACTTAAGATAAATAAACTGATAAAAAGTGTTAAAATAATACTAGAAATTTTTTTATAATTTCTACTTAAATCTCTTAAGACATATATCAAGGTTAAATTGTATTCTGAAAGCTTAGACAATTTTTCCATCTTTGATTTTGATTTTTCTTTTTGCTTTATTTGCAAGTTTTTGGTCGTGAGTGACCATAATTAAAGATGATTTTTCTTCTTTGATATATTTAAACAAAATATCTGCAATCATTTGTGAATTTTCACTATCTAAGTTTCCGGTAGGCTCATCTGCTAATATTAGCTTAGGCTTCATGGCTATAGCCCTTGCAATTGCTACTCGCTGCTGCTCACCACCTGAAAGTTGGCTTGGTAAATTATTAAATCTATTTTTTAACCCAAATCTATCAAGTAATTCTTTTGCTCGTTCATTAGGATTTTTTAAATCATTTAATTCTAATGTTAGAGCAACATTTTCAGCAGCAGTATAATTTGGAATAAGATAGAAAGATTGAAAAACAATACCAATATTTTTTCTTCTAATTTTGGAAACTTCATCTTCACTCATTTTAGATATTTCTTGATCTTCAAAAAATATCTTACCAGACGTTGCTTTTTCCAGCCCTCCAGCAAGCATTATTAAGCTTGTTTTTCCAGATCCACTTTCGCCAACTATTGAAATAGACTCATTTTTTTTAGTCTCTAAATTAATATTCTTTAAAACCTTAATTGTATCGTTACCAGTTTGGTATTTAAGATTAACGTTTTTTAGTTTAAGAAGTACATTCATGATTCAAAGATTTATTATTAAAATTATTGTCTTCTGTCTAGTGAGCATAAACGTCAATGCTATAGAAAATGTCATCTTATTCGGTGATAGTTTAATGGCTGGTTATGGTCTTCCACAGGAAAAACATTTAGCCATTATTCTTGAAAATAAGCTTAAAGACAGTGGTTATAATCTTGAAGTTATTGATGGGAGTGTATCTGGTAGCACATCTGCTGGTGGATTAAACCGAGCTGAGTGGTCTTTATCTGAACCTGATATTGATTTAATGATCTTGGGCTTGGGAGCTAATGATATGTTAAGAGGAATAAGTCCCATTGAGACTGAAAAAAATTTAGAAAAAATTATTCAAATAGCAAAGTTAAGAAATATAGAAATAATTTTAGCAGGAATGATTGCTCCAACAACTCATGGACTTAGTTATAAAAAAAAGTTTGATAATATTTATCCAAATTTAGCTAAAAAATATGATCTAAATTTAATACCTTTCTTATTAGAGGGGGTTGCATTAAATCCAGACTTTAACCAAGATGATGGTATTCATCCAAATGAAAAAGGAACTTTTGTAATTAGTAAAACACTCCTATTAAGTATTGTTAATAAAATTAAGGGGGTTTAAATTTTATTCAAAGTTGAGTTTTGAACTGGGTCCTACTTATTTTTTGAGACTTTAAACTACCTTGAAACTTCAGGCCTATAACACTACTAAATCAAGTTTTTGTTTACCTAATCTCTCGTTACCATTCTCGGTTACTAAATACGTTTCCCCTAAATTCATGGCTAATTCATTGACTGAATCCATTAATATCATATGCATAAAGAAGACATTACCTGGTTTAATAATGTAAGGATTACCTGTGTATAGCATTGGCCAGTCCATCCAATTGGGTGAAAATGTTGAACCCAAAGAATATCCACAAGCATTCATCCTTGCTTTATTATATCCAAGATTATCAAATGTTTTTGCATGGATATCAAATAGTTCACCTGCAGTATTTCCTGGTATTAATTTTTTTTCACAATTAGTTAAGGCTTCAACACATGCCTCATGCATTTTAATATGTTTTGGGTCAGCTTTTCCTATTGGAATTGTTCTAAACATTGCTGAATGATAGTGTTTAAAAGTACCAGCCCACTCAATACTTAATTGATCTTGATTAGATAAAATTCTTTTTTCTGCTTGATAACGACAAAGAAGAGCATTGTGACCGGATCCTATAATATAATCATTAGCTGGATAGTCTCCACCACCCTCTAAAACAACTTTTTGCATTTCAGCTAAAATTTTTGCCTCACTTGCACCTGTTTTTGAATATTTCCAAGCCTCATCTAGAGCTTTGTCTGCGAGGTTAGCAGCTTTTTTTACATAAACTATTTCTTCCTTAGATTTAATAACCCTATGTTTTGTAATAAGTTCTGATTGATCTTCAACTTCACAGTAATTTTCTAAAGATTGATTTAATTTTAAAGCATTACGACCAGTCATTCCGTATGCTTCATACTCAATGCCAATTTTTTTTCCTTTTAAATTAAGTTCGTTTAAAATTACTTTAAGGTCATTCGTAGGATTTGCACCATCTTTGTCTACCCATATTCTTATATCCACTATATTAGATGTATTTTGTGCTTGTCTTAAATCAGGAGCTCTTGTTAGAAGAATTATATTTCCTTTTTGATCTAATATTAAAGTTTGAAAAAATACAAAGCCAAAAGTATCATAACCAGTAAGCCAATACATAGACTCTTGTCTAAACATTAAAAGAGCATCTAATTTTTGTTCTTTCATAGAATTTAAAACATCCAACTTTCTTTTTTGAAATTCTTCTTTAGTAAAATGAAGAGCCATTAATGAATAATTGCCTTAGCTGATCCTAAGTTGTCTATTTGACCAGTGTACAATCCTTTTCCTAAAATTGGGACAACACCAACTGTAGAACCAGTAAAAACATAAAAATTTTTATTGAGATTAATTTTATCTTTCTTAAGTTTATTAAGAACAAAGCGAAGTGAATTTAAAGGGTTAATGTAAACAGTGTTGGTATTTCCTGATACACTTTGTTTAATTGTTTTATTTGAAATATTTGTTTCAAGATTTCCAATATTAATTTTTTTATATTTAAGTTTTTTTCCAATTAAAATTTTTACATTGCCTCCAAAATCACTACACAAATCACCAAAAGATGTAATTTTTTTTTTTCTTTGTCTATAGCCAATTACCTCAATACAAGGAGCCATGTGAGATATATATTTTGTAACATTTTTCATAGTAATCGATTCTTTGGATGAAAAAAAAGATTGTTTAATTAGATAACAAACTTCAAGCTCAATTCCTAAGGTAGATCTATTGATTTTTACTTTTTTTCCACTCTTTAAAAAATTATTCTTAAATATAGATGCGTAAAATGGCTCTTTTTCATTTAATTTTTTCATCACAGGAATTCCTGTTCCTGCTGCCTTAAATCCAATAATTGGATCGGAAATTTTACTTTCACATAATTTTCTTAATTTCTGAGCTTCACTTAGTTTTTTTGTAAATCTTGAAGGTAGTGGTGCAATTAATTTATTGTTTAAAAATGCTTTAGTAAGCTTGTTTGCAGTAATTTCTAACAAAGTTTTTTTCACTATTTAATGTTTAATATAGTTGCAGGATCTAGTCTAGTACGAAACCAGTTAAGTCTGATGTCTAGATGAGGTCCTGTTGACCTACCGCTAGTTCCAATCGTTCCTACTATATCTCCTTTTTTGACATGGTCTCCTTTATTTACAAAAATTTTATCCATATGCATATAAAGTGTTGAGACACCATGGCCATGATCAAAAATTAAAGTAGCACCTGTATAAAATAAATCTTTTTTTGCTAAAGTTACAATTCCATTATTCATTGCTTTAATTGGAGTTCCTTTTTTTTGTGCAAAATCTAATCCATAATGAGGCCATTTAGGAATACCATTTAAAATTCTTTGACTACCATAAACTCCAGTAATAATTGCATCATCAACTGGGATAATAAATTTTTCTTTAAAAAATGATAAATCACTATCGATTTCTCTAGCTTCTCCAATTAACTTATTTTCTCTTTTTATTCTTGCATAAAACTCTTCAGGAGGCGTAACTTTCTTTTTAGGTAATCCTTCAATTTTTTGAATATTATATTTCCGTTTTTGTACTTTTTTTGTAAATTTTTTACCATTTTCAGATATAATAATGTCTATTTTTCTATCCTTTTCAATTCCAAAAGCAAAATAACCATCTTTTGAAACTTTAATTTTCTTTTTATCTATAAAAATTTCAGTGCCAGGGTTTGTTTTTCCAAGTATATAATGCCCTTGAATAAATTTTCCTTTAAATTCTAAAGAAAAAGAAGGAGAAGAAAATATAATTAAAAAAAAAAAATTAATTAGTATTTTAATTTTTATCATAATGTTTGATTATACTTTAATAAAAGATTAAAAAAAATCTATATTAAAAAATAATGATAAAAAAAGAATATTACTATAGTTTAGACCTGTTCAGAGGTTTTTGTGGGTATGGAGTGGCAATTTGTCATTTAAATGCTTTTATATTTTTAAACCAATATATGGAATATTTATCTTTAATTTTTGTTGAATTTTTTTTTGTTTTAAGTGGTTTTGTTTTATACCCTCAATTATTAAAGGTAATAGATAAAAAAAATAATTTATTGATATTTTATAAAAGAAGATGGATGAGGACTTTACCATTATATTTTTTAACATTAATTTTAGTATCAATCTTAACTAGTCATTTATTTGATATTAATTTTTTTAAATATTTTTTTCTTATCCAAAAATTTATACCTAATTTTATCGAAAATGACTATTACCCTGTGGCATGGTCTCTTTCTATTGAAGAACTTTTTTATTTGTTATTTCCATTAATTTTAGTTTTTTTAAATAGTAAAAACTTTTTAAAAATTTCACTATTAATATTTATTTTTATAATCTTAATTAAGTATTTTTTAATAAGTAACTTTGATGCAAATTTTTATAGAACAGGCACCTTTTTGAGGCTTGATGCAATTTTATTTGGTTTTTTAATTTCACATTTTAAGTTTGAAATATTAAAATTTAAAAAGATTATTATTTTATTTGCACTAATTTTTATTACCCTTTTTTTATTAGGTTATGATTATTTTGTAATAAATAGGATTTATCCAAATAATAGATTTTTGTTTATAATCTTTATGCAGATTACTAGTGGTCTTACTTTACTGTCATTTATTTTTACAGAACCACTATTAAATAATAACTATCTACGAAAATTTAGCTTATTAATCTCACAACAAACTTATTCTATTTATCTTTTTCATATAATAGTGATTTACATTTTAAGTAAAATTGATCTTTCTATTTATATTATTACTCCAATATATTTATTGTTGTTGTTTTTGATTTCGACTTTGATATATAATTTTTTTGAAAAACCTTTGTTAAAACTAAGACCAAAAATTATTGAATAAAATGTTTAAATTATTATTTAAAAATAAAAAATTATGGGTTGGACCATTTATTATAATAATCTTAATAATATTTATGATTGTTCTATCTGAATATGAGCTTAACCCATTTGGGTATATTATTTATTAATTTAATTTATTAATATATTTTTGATATTAATAAAAATCTTGTTAGCTATTACTTCTGAGCCTTTTTTTGAAGTATGAACATCATCAACCCAATAGTCTATCTTTGGATTTAATTTTTTTGCAAGATCTATGCAAGTATATTTTTTTTTAACACAATGTTCCATAATAGATATATTTTGGATAAATAACTTTTCATCATAACCTTTAGAACCTATATTTGTTATAAATATAGGTTTAGAATTAATTTTACTACTATCGTCGTGTAATTTATCTATTCTGATTAAGTAATTTTTAATTCTTTTATGATATTTATCTTTTAACATATTTATATCATATTTTTTTTTTGCATTTTCGTATGTAATGAAATTATAATTATCCATATAATCTCTTGTTACCTTTCCATTATATTTTACAAAACCTTTTTTTGGTAAAAATTTAAATTTTAATTTTCTTAAACTATCCAAAAGAATACTTCTGCTTCTTATATTATCTAAAAAAACTGCTTTTTTTTCATTTCTTAATAAATGACCATCATGCTCGTTACTTAATACAATATTCTCATTGATTCTAGAGTCGTTTATACCAACATAAAATATTATGTATTTTGGTGAAAATTCTTTTAATTTGTTTAACCAAATTTTAAAATTTGAAACCATACCTGCAGATGACTGACCTTCAATACCTCCATTAATAAAGCTAATATCAAAATTATTTTCTTTTAATCTTTTATTTAAAAACCCGGTGATTGTATATTGTTCAGGTTTATACCTTTCGTCAATAACACTTCCTCCAAATATAACTGCTTGAATTTTAGATGGACTAATATCTTCTCCTCTAAATCCATAATAATTTCTTCTATAAAAGTATTGAATTTCTTCATTTACATTTTTATAAATGATTCTTTGATTTTTCATTCTATGCTCTCGCATGTAAGGACCAAAATTATCTTTATCAAACCAATATCCAAAAAATAGCTCTATTAAAAGTATCATGAATAATATCAACAGAATATTGAAAGAAAAAATTTTTATAAATTTTTCAAAAGAAATTGTCACTTAGCGGTCCATCCTCCATCTATAATTATTGAACTACCAGTTATCATCGATGATGCGTCAGAACCCAAGTAAGTAATTGCAGTTGCAACATCACTTTCTGTTGCAATTCTTCCAAGTGGAATATTATTTAATACGTATTTGTTAAATTGTTTATTAGATAGATATTTTTTAGCTCTTGGTGATGCAACAAAAGTAGGGCATACACTATTAACTCTTATATTAAATTTAGCTAAATCTACTGCCATTCCTTTTGTCAAACCTTCAATACCAAATTTTGTCATACTGTAAACCGTTCTATTTGGACCGGCAACAAGGCCAAACATTGAAGATGTGTGAATTATAGAGCCTCCAATTTTTTTTCTATTTTTAAACTTTAACATTTTGTCAGTACATAGCTTTGCTACATTAAAAGCAGCTTTTGTATTTGTATCTAACAATGTTTCTAATGAGGATTTTTTAACTTTTAAAAAGGGTTCTGGTAAATTAGTACCTGCATTGTTGACAAGAATATCAATTTTTTTTATTTTATTAATTTCTTTACTAATTTTTTCGTAATCATTTACGTCACATTCAATACATTGAATTCTTATTTTTAATTTTATTTTTAAAGAATTAAGCTCATTAGTATTTCTACCAATAGCAATAATAGAGGCACCAACCTGATGCATAGCCATCGCAGTTGATCTGCCAATACCTTTTGTTGCACCTGTTATTAATGCAACTTTACCTTTTAAATTAATATCTTTTAAGAATTTAGTCATTATTTTGCTGTCCACCCCCCATCAACCATGAAAGAAGTCCCAGTAATTGAGTTTGAACTATCAGCGGCTAAAAAAGCAACAGCAGTTGAGACATCATTTTCTTCAGCAAGTCTTCCAAGTGGAATGTTTTCCAATACCTGCCGTTTAAATTTTTTGTTTTTAAAAAATTCTTTAACCATGGGTGTTGCAACAAAGGTAGGACACACTGTGTTAACTCTTATATTGTATTGTCCTAATTCTAGAGCCATTCCCCTTGTTAAACCTTCCAAACCAAACTTTGTCATATTATACACACTTCTTATTGGCGCACCAACTCTTCCAAGTTGTGAAGACATATTAATTATTGAACCTCCAACTTTTTTTCTACTTTTCAATTCAACCATTTTTTTAGAGCAGATTTGAGCAATATTAAAAGCAGCCTTCATATTTAGCTCAACTAAATATTCCATATTTTCTTTTTTAACTTGAGTAAAATGTTCTGGTCGATTGTTACCAGCGTTATTAACAAGTATATCTAGTTGTTTAATTTTTTTTAAAATAGTTTTAAATTTTTTTAAATCGGTAACATCACATTCAAATTTTAAACACGATCCTTTTGTTTTTTTAATTAATTTTTCAACTTTTTTTAAATCTGATAAAGTTCTACTCACTATAATAACTTTTGCACCAGCTTCAGCTAAAGCGATTGCTGTAGCTTTTCCAAGTCCTTTTCCAGCTCCAGTAACCAAAGCTGTTCTATTTCTTAGATCTATTTTTTTAAACATTTATAATAAGAGTATCTTTATGTCAGTATATATTAAATCAATGGCTACGATTAAAATAGCAAATAAACCTATCCAAGCTATCCACTTATATTCATTAATCCATTTTGATATTAAATTAGCAGCTGTTGCCATAAGGATTATTGATAAAGCTAATCCAAAAATTAATAAAATATAATGGTCTCCAGCAGCACCAGCTACTCCTAAAACATTATCTAAACTCATTGTAAAATCGGCAAGTAAAACAGTCCATATTGCTTTGATAAAACTTGAGTTATCTACTTTTACATTCTCTTCACCAGATTGTCCCTTGATTACATCGGTATAAAGTTTGTAAACTATATAAAGTAATAACAAACCACCAATTAGTCTTAAACCTGTTATTTGAAGTAAATAAGCAGTTAGCATGGTTAAAATAATTCTTAAAATTACGGCACCACCTATACCCCAAAAAATTACCTTTTTTCTTTGATCAACTGGAAATTTAGATGCTACCATTCCGATTATAATGGCATTATCTCCTGCCAAAATTAAATCGATAAAAATTATTTGAGTTAATATTATAAGTTGTTCGGATCCAAAAAATTCTGCAAACATATTAATTGTTTAATATCATATCAGCCCCTTTTTCTGCAATCATTATTGTGGGTGCATTAGTGTTTCCCGAGGTAATATTTGGCATCACCGAAGCATCTATTACTCTTAAATTTTCAACCCCATGAACTTTTAATTCATCTGATACAACTGAGTTTTCATCGTTGCCCATTTTACACGTCCCAACAGGGTGAAATATAGTTTGAGCATAATTGCTTGCTGCTTTAACTAGCTCTTCATCATCTTGAATATTAATACCAGGTCTAAACTCTTCTGGTTCATACTGCTTGAATTCATTACTTTCTAAAACAATTTTTCTAATTAATCTTAAACCTTCAGCAGCAACCTTACGGTCATCAGGACTTGAAAGGTAGTTCATTTTTATTTTAGGATTTTCTCTACTGTCTTTATTTATAATATTAATTTCTCCTCTACTTGCAGGCCTTATGTTTGCAACAGTAGGTGTGAATGCTGCAAAATCATGTAAATTTGAGCCTCCTAATTTATCTGTACTAATTGGTTGAACATGAAACTGTAGGTTGGGTGTTTCTCTAGAAGTATCACTTTTTGCAAATCCGCAGAGCTGACTAGCACCCATAGTCATTGGGCCACTTCTTAAAAAAACATATTCCATTCCAATCATTAATTTACCAATTAAACTGTTAATTTTTTTATTTAAAGTTTTGATATTTTTAACTTTGTAGACAGGTCTAAACATCAGATGATCTTGTAGGTTCTTACCAACACCAACAGAATTCTTTATAATATCAATGCCTAGTTTGGTTAGCTTTTCAGCCTCACCTATTCCTGATGTTTGAAGAATTTGTGCTGAACCAATTGATCCTGCACTTAAAATAATTTCTTGATTACCCTTTATTGTAAAAGATTGTTTATCCTTCCAATAAGAAACACTTATAGCTTTATTATTTTCAAAATTAATTTTTTCAACATGACACTTTGTTTCAATTTTTAAATTTTTTCTATTTTTAATAGGGTTTAAATATCCAACAGCTGCACTACATCTTAAGCCGTTCTGCTCTGTGACTTGAAAATAACCACAACCAAGATTATCACCCTTATTAAAATCATTAATCTTAGGAATGCCAATCTCTTCAGCAGCATTCATAAATACATCTAATATAGGTAGCTTTATTCTTTGATCTGAAATAGATAATGGTCCACCAACACCATGAAATTCACTTTTGCCTCGTTCTTGATTTTCAGCTTTCAAAAAATAAGGTAAAACATCATTCCAACTCCACCCTTTATTTCCAAGCTGTCTCCAGATATCATAATCCTGTTCTTGACCTCTTATATAAAGCAAACCATTGATAGAAGAGCTACCACCTAAAGTTTTTCCTCTAGGGTAGGGTATAGACCTATTCTCCATAGTTTCATCAGGTTCAGTTTTGTAACACCAATCTGTTTTAGGATTGTGCATTGTTTTATAATATCCAACTGGAATATGAATCCATGGATAAGAGTCTTTCCCACCAGCCTCGATTAACAAAATTTTATTACTTGGATTCTCAGACAGTCTATTCGCTAGTACACATCCAGCAGAACCTGCACCTATAATTATATAATCAAAGTTATCCATTAGATTAGATCGTTTATAATGTGAAAATTTAAAAATGCTAGTGTTACGGCCATTAAATAACAATAATTTAATATAATAACCCTTGTTTTAAATTTATTTTTTTGAGAAGCTTCTTTTTTTATAAAAAACACAACAAAGGGAAATAAACAATATGAAAAAAATCATATCATTATTTGTAGGATCTCTTCTTTTAACTATTATGACAGTTACAGGAGCAAATTCCGCACAAACTCTTAAGTGCCAAACTGTAATTAGTGCAAAAGCTGATGAAGTGATAATGTTAAAAGATTTCACTGACACAGTAACTGCTTTAACTCAGGGTTCACTTAAGTTCGAAATTATGCCAGCTGGATCAGTAGTTGGTGTTAAAGAAACTTTAGATGCAGTTGATAAAGGATTAATCGATTGTGGTTTTGCCTGGACTCACTATTGGTCAGGTGATCATCCAGCAGCTATGTTATTTGGTTCGCCAGTAGCAGGAGCAGGTGTTGGTATCGATAATATTGCTTTCTTATCTTGGTTTCAATATGGTGGTGGTAAAGAATTATATGACCAACTATGGACTGAAATGGGAAGAGACATTAAAGGATTTATGTTGCAACCAGTAGGCCCTGAAGCTTTAGGTTGGTTTAAAGAGCCAATCAATAGTATGGCTGACTTTAGAAAGTACAAGTTCAGAACTCCTCCGGGAATTCCTGGCCAAACTTATAAAGACATTGGTGTAGCTTCTGTTGCAATGGGTGGTGGAGATATTTTACCAGCTCTTGAAGCAGGAACAATTGATGCTGCTGAATGGTGTTGTCCTAAGCCGGATATGACATTTGGTTT
>Ga0209709_10000912_pt1 | contig 27748 bp, 23 predicted proteins | sample ArcticOcean_MG_C_2_FD_187435 | JGI IMG/M metagenome (GOLD analysis project Ga0209709, IMG submission 187435) | Marine microbial communities from western Arctic Ocean - ArcticOcean_MG_CB4_136 (SPAdes) (version 2) | ecosystem: Environmental > Aquatic > Marine > Oceanic | place: Arctic Ocean...
AAATAAAAGAGCAAAATAATAAGGTAAGTATTTTCATAAAAATAGAAAAATTATCAATTATATAGCTCTCATTAAAAATTTTATTAACTCCATCAGGTTGATTAAAAACTAATATAATTGCAAATATTAAAGTTATTAATGTCAAAAAATTTATTAACTTGAAACTTTTTTTTACAAAAATACCTAACATTAAAAGTGTCATTACTGATATTGATAAAAATAGTTCTGGCAATATATAAACAATTGATTGCACTAATTCACCTCTTTAGATAAGTAAAAATTAATATTAGAATTATAATTTTCAACTAGATTATTAACTGAACTACTAACAGTATTTAAAAGAGGCTCTGGATAGAATCCAAAGAAAATTATTAAGAATAGTAAAGATGCAAAAATGCAAGTTTCTATTTTGTTTAAATCAGATTTCAATTTTAATTCTGGATTTGAAAGTTTGCCAAAAACTACCCTTTTATAAAGCCAAAGCATATATGCTGCAGCTAATATTACTCCAGTGCTTGCGAATATAGCTACTAAAATATTTTTTTGAAATGCTCCGACTAACACAAGAAATTCACCAACAAAACCACTTGTGCCAGGCAAACCTAGTGCAGCGAGTGAAAAAATCATAAATACAAATGCATATCTAGGCATCAGATTCACGATACCTCCAAAGGAAGAAATCATTCTTGAATTATATCTATCGTACAATACTCCAACACATAAAAAGAGAGCGGCAGATATTAAGCCATGACTAATCATCTGAATTATACTCCCTTCTAATCCTTGTTTATTTAAAACAAAAATCCCTATAGTAACAAAGCCCATATGAGCTACAGAAGAATAGGCTATTAATTTCTTCATATCATTTTGCATGAGAGCTACCAAAGATGTGTAGATTATAGCAACAATACTTAAAGCAAAAATTAGTGGTGTAAAATAATCTGAAGCTAATGGAAAGAAACCTAATGAAAAACGAATAAATCCATATCCTGCCATTTTTAATAGTATTGCTGCTAAAATAACCGATCCTGCTGTAGGAGCTTCAACATGAGCATCTGGTAGCCACGTATGAAAAGGCCACATGGGCAACTTTACTGCAAAAGAACTGAAAAAGGCTAACCACATCAAATATTGATAGTTTTCTGGTATTCTTATACCTAATAATTTTATTACATCTGTTGTGCCTGTGATCCAATAAATGGAAATAATAGCCACTAGCATTAATACAGACCCAAGCAGTGTGAATAAAAAAAATTTAAATGCTGAATAAACTCTGTTTGGTCCTCCCCAAATACCGATAATCAAAAACATTGGTATAAGTCCTCCTTCGAAAAATAAGTAAAATATTATCAAGTCGAGTGAACAAAAAACACCAAGCATTAAAGTTTCCATTACAAGAATTGCTATGAGAAATTCTTTAATTTTAAATTTAATACTATTGATAACTGAAAAAATGCATATAGGAGTTATAAATGCAGTTAATATTATAAATAAAATTGAAATACCGTCTACGCCTACTTGGTAATTAATAAATCCACCCATCCATACTTTTGTTTCAACAAATTGGAAGTTCGATGTTGTTGGTTCAAAAGAAAACCAAAGAAAAATAGAAAGAAAAAAGTTAACCAATGAAGAAAATACTGCAACATATTTTGAATTTTTCTCTACATTTTTTGGTGTACCTTTAATGAATAAAATAAATAAAGATCCAATAAACGGAATAAGAATAATTGAAGATAATATTGGAAAATTCATTTAATATACGATTAAGTAAGTTAATAATATAGATAAACCTAAAAGCATAACTAAAGCATAATGATATAAATATCCGCTTTGAAAGTTTGATGCTTTTGTTGATAAAATTTTTACTAGTTGCGAAAGTCCATTCGGTCCATATCTATCAATCGTACCAACATCACCTTTGCTCCACAAAAATAACCCAATTCTTTTGATAGGTTTAATAAAAATAAAATTATATAAATCATCAAAATACCATTTGTTAAGTAAAAAATTGTATAAAGCTTCATTCTTTAAAATTAATTTTTTTAGAATTTTTTTATCTTTTAAAAATAGATAATAAGAAATTGGTATCATTATAGTTACTATAGCAGGCGTTAAAATAACCACCCATAGTGGGGGATGATTAAGATGGGTTTCTTTTAAAAACAAAATTGAATTTTTCCAAAACTGACTATCAACACCTATAAGCATATCTTTAAATAAAAAACCAACTGATATAGCCCCAATAGCTAAAATTGAAGAAGGAATCAACATGATCAGAGGAGATTCTTTAATTGATGTAATAGTATTTTTTTTATTTTTATATTTCCCATGAAAAGATTTAAATATTAATCTCCAGGAATAAATTGAAGTTAAGAATGCTGTTAAGATTCCTACTATAACAACAGAGTAGCTCATTATACTTCCTTCTAAATAAGCAAACTCTATAATAGCGTCTTTGGAATAAAAGCCAGAAAGAAGTGGAAACCCAGTTAATGCTAACGTTCCTATTATCATAAGTGAATAGGTGTAAGGTATTTTTTTCCATACTCCTCCCATTGATCTAACATCTTGCTCATTATGAAAAGAATGGATTACACAACCTGCACCAAGAAATAAAAGTGCTTTAAAAAAAGCATGAGTAAATAAATGGAAAATAGCGATATGGTAGGCTCCAATGCCTGCAGCAAAAAACATATATCCTAATTGACTGCAAGTAGAATAAGCAATTATCTTTTTAATATCATTCTGCACAAGCGCTACTGATGCTGCAAAGAAAGCAGTCATCATTCCAATTGTAGCCACAAAATTTAGAGCAACTTGGGAGTACTCAAATATTGGTGAACACCTTACTACTAAAAAAACTCCAGCTGTTACCATAGTTGCGGCGTGAATTAATGCAGAAACAGGTGTTGGTCCTTCCATTGCGTCTGGCAGCCAAGTGTGTAAAAAAATTTGAGCAGATTTTCCCATTGATCCAATAAAAAGCAAAATACAAACTATTGTGATTAAATTGAATTCAACGCCTAAAAAGATTAATTTTTTTTCTACAAAATTAGGAGTTAATTGAAAAACTTCGCTGTAAATTACTGTATCATAATGAAAAAAAATTAAAAAAACACCAATCGCAAACCCAAAATCTCCTACTCTATTTACAATAAAAGCTTTCATTGCTGCATTGTTTGCTGACTTTTTTTTATACCAAAAACCAATTAGTAAATAAGAGCAAAGTCCAACACCCTCCCATCCAAAAAATAACTGCAAAAAATTATCTGCCGTAACTAAGGTAAGCATTGCAAAAGTAAATAAGGATAAATAAGCCATAAAACGTGTTTTATTAGGGTCATGATCCATATATCCAATGGAGTAAAAATGAATAATTGTTGATATTAAACTTACAATGACTAGCATTATTGATGCTAATGGATCTACGTATATAGACCAATTAACATTAAAACTTCCTGAGCTAATCCAGGTAAATATTAGTCTATTATTTGAATAGCCATCATTTATTACTAGATAAAAAATATATATAGATAGAACACTTGAAATACCGATTAATGTACTTGTTAGGATCTGACAAAATTTAGTTCCTAGTGTTTTACCAAAAAAACCTGAAATAACTGAACCAATTAAAGGTAAAAATATAATTGCATATTCCATATCAACCTTTCAAAGAATTTATTTGCTCAACTTGGATTGAACCTTTGTTTTTATAATATACAACAATAATAGCTAAGCCTATCGCTGCCTCAGCTGCGGCAACAGTTAATATAAACATTGTAAAAATTTGCCCAACTAAATCGTTTAAAAAAATAGAAAATGAAACTAAATTAATATTTACCGCTAATAGCATTAGCTCTATAGACATTAAAATTATAATAATATTTTTCCTATTTAAAAAAATACCAACCACTCCTATTGTAAAAATTATTGCTGCTAGAGTTAAATAGTGTTCTAAATTTATTTCAATCATCAAATTTAACACCTTTTCTATATTCAACTTCTACTAATGAGACTGCACTTTCTCTATCTCTTTCAATTTGTCTAAAATAGCTTTGCCTTTTAACATTTTCTCTTTTACTAAACGTGAGAGTAATAGCTCCAATCATGGCTACGAGAAGTATAAAACCTGATATTTGAAAAAGATGAATATAATCAGTATATAAAACATTCCCTATGGCGTGTGTATTACTTACACTTGGGTTTATGTTGGAGAAAGGAGCAAAAGAAGACTTGTATTTCCAGCCACCCACAACAATAAGCAATTCGAGCAAAATAATCGCACCAACAACTGAACTTACAGATATATTATTTATTAAACCTTTTTTATCAGGTTTTCTCTCTGTTTTTTCAGATACATTTAACATCATTACAACAAAAAGAAACAGAACGGCTACTGCACCAACATAAACAATTAACATTATCATTCCCAAAAATTCAGCTCCAATCATAATAAACAAGATTGATACTGTTACAAAAACTAATATAAGAAAAAAAACTGAATAAACTGTGTTTCTAGAAATCGTGACCATAATTGCAGAAAATATTGTTATGGTTGCAAAAAAATAAAAAAAAAGAGTGTGAGCTAACATTTATCTAAAAGATGAATCTGCTTTGATATTCTCAGCTAAAGCAGTCTCCCATTTATCTCCGTTATCTAAAAGTTTTTTCTTATTATAATAGAGTTCTTCTCTCGTTTCCGTAGCAAACTCAAAATTAGGACCTTGCACAATAGCATCTACAGGACAAGATTCTTCACATAATCCACAGTAAATACATTTTAGCATGTCTATATCGTATTTAGTTGTCTTTCGGCTGCCATCTTTTCTTTCTTCAGATTCTATTGTAATAGCTTGAGCTGGGCATACTGCTTCGCAAAGTTTGCAAGCTATGCATCTTTCTTCTCCATTTGGGTATCTTCTTAATGCATGTTCTCCTCTGAATCTCGGACTCAGCTTTCCTTTTTCAAAAGGGTAATTTATAGTTTTTTTTGATTTGAAAATTTGTTTGATTGCAATAAATAATCCAGAAACAAAATCTGCCATAAAAATTGTTTTTATAATTCTGTTAATACTAATCATTAATTATCCTACTGTTGGTAACATATCTAAAAAAAATAAAAAACTTGCTGTTAAAACAACCCAAAGTAATGATATTGGTAAAAAAATTTTCCATCCTAATCTCATCAATTGATCAAATCGATATCTTGGTACTGTTGCTTTTACTAAAGAAAACAAAATAAAAAGAATTAATATTTTAAGTATCATCCAGAAAGGACCAGGTAAAATACTAAATGGATAAATATCTATTGGACTAAGCCATCCTCCTAAAAAAAGCACAGAACCAAGTGCACATAAAAGAAGTATATTTGCATACTCTCCCAACCAAAACATTGCGTACATCATCCCAGAATATTCTGTTTGGTAACCAGCAACTAACTCTGACTCAGCTTCAGGTAAATCAAATGGAGGACGATTTGTTTCAGCTAGAGCGGATATAAAAAAGATAACAAACATAGGGAAAAGAGGGAAAACAAACCAAACATTTTTTTGAGCTAGTACTATTTGGTTTAAATTAAGTGAACCCACGCAAAGAAGTACATTAATAATAATTATTCCAATTGACACTTCGTATGAGATCATTTGCGCTGCTGATCTGATAGCTCCTAAAAACGGATATTTTGAATTGGAAGCCCACCCTGCCATTATAATTCCATAAACACTTAATGACGAAACAGCAAATAAATATAGAATCCCAACATTAATATTAGATAACACCATTTTGTTACTAAAAGGAATTACTGCCCAAGCAATCAAGGATAGTGTAAGCGTAATTATTGGAGCTAATACAAATATAGTTTTGTTAGAGCTTGCAGGTATAATTATTTCTTTAAAAATATATTTTAAAGCATCAGCAAGTGTTTGAAAAAGTCCAAATGGACCTACAACATTAGGTCCTTTTCTTTTTTGAACAAGAGCCCAAATTCTTCTATCAAGCCATACAATTAAAGCTACTGATACTAAAACAGGTAATAGTAAAAAAATTATTTTATAAATTTCGTTAAAAAAAATATTTATATAGGTCATTAACTCACTTTCTCAATTCCTGAAAAAGTTAGGTTTTTTGATATTTGTCTACATTCATTCATTACTTTTGAAGATCTAGCAATTGAGTTTGAATAGTAATAATCAATTAAATTTATTGAAATATTTCCTGGTACAAAATTAATTTCTTTAAATTTAGTAATATTTTTACTTTTCTTTTTTTCAATATATTGAATTATAAACTTTCTTAAATCATTTACATTATTGTGTTTAAGTGGTTTTTTCATCATTACAGAAAGATCTTTAAAAATAGTCCAATCTTCACGAGCTTCTCCAGGGGGGTATGAAGCTTTATAAGCATTCTGGAGTTTGCCTTCTAAGTTAATAAACCAGCCATCTTTTTCAGTGTAGGCAGAGCCAGGTAAAATAATATCTGCGATTTCTGCTCCTTTATCTCCATGGCTTCCTTGGTAAACAATAAACTTATTTTTTTTATTAAAATTAAAACTATCAGCTCCTAATAAATATATAAATTTAAAAGTATCATTATCTAGTTTGTTAAAAAAAGAAAAATTGTCATTTTCATTTACTGAATGAAAATCTAGTTCTAGAGCTCCAACACGCGACGCATGTTGATTGAGAATATTTAAAGCATTCCAATCTTTTGTAATGAAGTTGTTATTGAATAAAAAATTCTTTAATGTTTCAAATATATATTCACCCGCTTTGCCTTTCAAAGCTGATTCTCCTAAAATAACCAATGGTTTTTTTGATTCTTTTATTTTTTGATAAATTTTATGTTTTCCAGATACAATATCTTTAACAATAGAAATATCAGATCCAAGACTTGTGTATGGATAAGTTAATTCACCAGGGTCTCCTAATGAAAAAATTTCAGTTTTATTTTTAATATACGCTTTTCTAATTCTTGCATTAAGTATAGTAGCTTCTAATCTGGGATTTGTTCCTACCAGAAGAATAAAGTCAGATTGTTCAATTCCATTAATTGTTGAATTAAATTTATAGTTAATACTTTCTTCTGGATTTATGTAAGTTCTATCTTGTCTGCACTCTATATTTTTTGAACCTAAAACTTCTTCAAAAAAACTCTTAAAACTGTAGATCGTTTCGAGGTCTGCTAAATCTCCAACGATTCCAGCTATTTCATTTGAATTTAATTTTTTTAGTTTTTCAGTTATAAAATTTAAAGCTTCATTCCATGAGATTTTTCTCAATTTTCCATTTTCTCTGACATAAGGAACATCCAATCTTTGTTTTAATAATCCATCGCAAGCGTATCTGGTCTTATCTGATATCCATTCCTCATTAATATCTTCATTTATTCTAGGTAAAATCCTTTTGACCTCCCATCCATAAGTGTCAACTCTAATATTGGATCCTACTGCATCCATAACATCAATAGTTTCAGTTTTTTTAAGATCCCAAGGTCTAGCTTCGAAAGCGTAAGGTTTAGAAGTGAGAGCTCCTACAGGACATAAGTCTATAACATTGGCAGATAATTCTGATTGCATTGATTTTTCTAAGTATGTTGTTATTTCAGTGTCTTCTCCTCTACCTAGCGCCCCCAACTCTGGTATTCCAGCAATTTCAGTTGCAAATCTTATGCATCTTGTGCAGTGTATACATCTTGTCATTTGAGTTTTGATTAGCGGTCCCATATTTTTTTCTTTTACTTGTCTCTTTTTTTCAGTGAATCTAGAAATATCTAAACCATAAAAAAGAGATTGATCTTGTAAATCACATTCTCCTCCCTGATCGCATACTGGACAGTCTAAAGGATGATTGGCTAGCAGAAATTCCATTACACCTTTTCTTGCTTTTTCTACAAAAGACGTATTAGTTTTAATTTTCATTCCTTCGCTTGCAGGCATTGCGCAAGAAGCTATTGGTTTAGGAGATTTTTCTAATTCAACTAAGCACATTCGACAATTGCCAGCAATTGAAAGCCTTTCATGATAACAAAATCTTGGAATTTCTGAGCCAGCTAATTCGCAGGCCTGAAGAATTGTCATTCCTTCTTTAAAATCAATTTCTTTATTATTAATTATAATTTTAGGCATTATCTTTCTCCAGAAGGTGTTGGTCTATTAAATAAGGAATATTATTTTTTTTCTTAACAAACGGTTCTTCTTGACTTCTTTTTTCCATTTCTTTTCTAAAGTGACGAAGTAATCCCTGTACAGGCCATGAAGCTCCCTCACCAAAGGCACAGATTGTATGCCCTTCAATTTGTTTAGTAACATCATATAAGAGATCTATTTCTTTATAATTAGATTCTTTTTCAGAAATCCTTTCAAGAATACGCCACATCCAACCACATCCTTCTCTGCAAGGTGTACATTGACCACAACTCTCATGTTTGTAAAATCTAGCAATTCTAGCTATACATTTAATAATATCTTGATCTTTGTTGATAACTATTACTCCAGCGGTTCCCAGTCCACTTTTAACTTTTATTAAGGAATCAAAATCCATTGTGATTGTTTCACAAATACTTTTAGGTAATAATGGCATTGAGGATCCTCCTGGTATAATTGCTTGTAAATTTCCCCAACCTCCAACAACTCCTCCAGCATGAGTTTCAATTAAATCCTTTAATGGTACTCCCATTTCTTCTTCAACATTACATGGGTTATTAACATTTCCAGATATACAAAAAATTTTTGTTCCAGTGTTTTTTGGTTTACCCAATGATGAAAACCACTTTGATCCTTTTCTAAGAAGTGTAGGAATAACTGCTATTGTTTCAACATTACTGACTATGGTAGGGCAACCATACAGACCTACAAGAGCAGGAAATGGAGGTTTAAGTCTTGGTAAACCTTTTTTTCCTTCTAAACTTTCTAATAAAGCTGTTTCTTCACCACAAATATATGCTCCGGCACCATAATGAATATGAATATCCAAATCCCATCCAGAATTACATGCATTCTTACCTAAAAAATTTTTTTCATAAGCTTGATTTATTGCTTCTTGCAATTTTTGACCTTCTCTAAAATATTCACCTCTAATATAAATATAACAAGTGTGGGCACTGATGGCATAACTTGAAATTAAACAACCTTCTATTAGTTTCTGAGGTTCAAATCTTAATATATCTCTATCTTTGCATGTTCCGGGTTCAGATTCATCAGCATTAATAACTAAATAATGGGGTCTAAGACCAACTTCTTTAGGTGCAAAAGAGAATTTTAACCCAGTGGGGAAACCAGCCCCTCCTCTTCCGCGCAACTCAGATTCTTTAATTTCTTTAATGATCCATTCTTTGCCTTTTGAAATAAAATCTTTTGTTTTTTTCCAATCATCCCTTTTAATACTTGAATCAATATCGGCTCCAAAATCATTGTATAGGTTTTTAAAAATTCTATCTTCGTCCTTAAGCATTTTTTACCTCTAATAAAGTTTTTCTTTCTTTCTCTGGAGCCGAACTATTTCTATTTTTTGCAGAACCTGGTTTTATCGTTTTGTCCTCAAGTAAAGATTGAAGTATTTCTTCAGTTTTACTTTCATTTAAGTCTTCAAAATAGTCTTGGTTAATTTGCATCATAGGAGCATTTACACATGCACCTAAGCATTCTACTTCGACCCAAGAACAAAGTTTATTTTCGGACAATTGGTTTGGATTTGGAGAAATTTTTTTTTTACATATATCTAAAATTTTTTTTGCTCCTCTAATCATGCAAGGTGTTGTAGTGCAAATTTGCACAAAATATTTTCCTACAGGTGACAAATTAAACATAGAATAGAAAGTACAAACTTCATAAACTTGTATGTATGGGATAACCAACAGTTTAGCCACATACTTAATTGCTGCTAATGGTATCCAACTAGCATTTTGTTTTTGCACCAAGTAAAGCAGAGCTATAACAGCACTAGCTTTTCTATCAGCTGGATATTTTTTTATTTCATTTTGAGCTTCCAAAAAATTTTCTTTAGAAAATTCAAAAGAATCTGGTTGTATTTTGCTTACTTTTTTTATGCTCATCTGTCTACTTCTCCAAAAACAATATCTAAAGATCCTAATACAGCAGGAACATCAGCTAACATATGACCTTTAAGCAAGTAATCCATTGACTGTAAGTGAGAAAAACCTGGTGCTCTTATTTTGCACTTATATGGTTTGTTGCTACCATCTGAAATGAGATAAACACCAAATTCACCTTTTGGAGCTTCTACCGCAGTATAAATTTCTCCTTTAGGAACTCTAAAACCTTCTGAAAAAAGTTTAAAATGGTGTATTAAAGCTTCCATAGAATTTTTTAAATCATCTTTTTTTGGAGGTGTTATTTTTCCATCTACAGATTTTACGGGGCCATTTGGCATTTTTTTAATGCAATTAACAATAATTTTTATACTCTCGCGCATTTCATCCATCCTACAGAGATATCTATCATAACAATCTCCATTTTTTCCAACAGGGATTTTAAAATCTAAATTCTCGTAACATTCATAAGGTTGAGATTTTCTTAAGTCCCAAGCAACACCAGAACCACGTAACATTACCCCAGAAAAACTGTGTTCTAGCGCTTCTTGCTTTGTTACAATACCAATATCAACATTTCTTTGTTTAAAAATTCTATTATCAGTTAAAAGAGTTTCTAAATCATCAAGGATTTTTGGAAACGAAACACAAAATGATAAAATATCGTCACTTAAACCTTTTGGCAAATCTTTATGTACTCCTCCTGGTCTAAAATAATTTGCATGAAGTCTAGATCCAGATACTCTTTCATAAAATGTCATTAAAGTTTCTCTTTCTTCAAAACCCCAAAGAGATGGTGTAAGAGCTCCTACATCAAGAGCTTGTGTAGTTATATTTAAAAGATGACTTAAAATTCTTCCAATCTCACAGAATAATACTCTAATATATTGACCTCTAATCGGAACCTCTAAATTTAAAAGTCTTTCAATAGCTAAAGCAAAAGCATGTTCTTGGTTCATTGGAGCAACGTAATCAAGTCGATCAAAATAAGGAATTGCCTGCGAATAGGTTTTGTGTTCAATGAGTTTTTCAGTACCTCTATGCAATAATCCAATATGTGGATCAATTTTTTCAACTACTTCACCATCTAATTCAAGAATTAGTCTTAGCACTCCGTGTGCAGCTGGATGCTGTGGACCAAAGTTTAAGTTCATAGTTTTAATTTTTCTAGCCATTATTTTTTTTCAGTCTCTTTTTTTTCTTCTCTAATATACTTAGTTCCTTCCCACGGACTCTGGGAATCAAATTTTCTATATTCTTGATTTAGTTTGACAGGTTCATAAATAACTTTTTTCTTTTCTTCGCTGTATCTAACTTCAGTGTGGCCAGTTAAAGGAAAATCTTTTCTTAGTGGATGTCCTTCAAAACCATAATCTGTAAGTATTCTTGTGAGATTTGGATGGTCTTTAAATTTGATTCCATACATATCAAAAACTTCCCTCTCCATCCAATTAGCAGAAGGAAAAATTTTTATTATAGAAGGTACTAATGCATTTTCTTCTATGTGAACATTAATAGTTACTCTTAAGTTATTTTCATGACTAAGAAGAAAATAAACAATTTTAAATCTTTTGTCTTGTTCTGGATAATCTACAGCAGTAACATCAATTAGTTGTTTAAATCTGCACTTGGAATTTGTTTTTAAGTATAAAATAGTAGAATATAAATCTTCTATATTTATCTCTAGAATTAGTTGACCAAAACTAATAGCAGATTTTTTTACCACAGTAGTTAAATCTGAATTAACTGTTCTTTCTAAATCTTCAACAGTTATGTCCATTTTTTATCTTTCTAAAGTTCCCTCTCTTCGAATTTTTTTTTGAAGTTGCAAAATTCCATATAACAAAGCTTCAGCAGATGGAGGACAACCCGGCACATAAATATCAACTGGCACTATTCGATCGCAACCTCTAACAACTGAATATGAATAATGATAATAACCACCTCCATTTGCACAGCTGCCCATTGAAATTACATATCTGGGTTCCGGCATTTGATCATAAACTTTTCTAAGAGGTTGAGCCATTTTGTTTGTTAATGTGCCTGCCACTATCATTACATCAGATTGTCTAGGTGAAGCTCTTGGAGCAGCTCCAAATCTTTCTAAGTCATATCTTGGCATTGAAGCTTGCATCATTTCTACAGCACAACAAGCTAGACCAAATGTCATCCAATGGAGAGAGCCTGTACGAGCCCAATTAATTAAATTTTCTGCAGAAGTTGTGATAAATCCTTTTTTACTAAAATCATCAGCAATTTGTTTAAACTCTTCTGGTACCTGATTTTCATTTTTTTTAAAATTTAACATATCAATCCCAGTCTAAAGCTCCTTTTTTCCACTCATATATAAATCCAATTGTTAATATAAACAAAAACATCATCATAGACCAAAATCCAAGAGCTCCAAGAGTGCTTAAAGAAATAGCCCATGGAAATAAAAAAGCTATCTCTAAATCAAAAATTATAAACAAAATTGCAACAAGATAGAATCTAACATCAAATTCTATTCTGGAGTCGCTTAAAGCCTCAAATCCACATTCATAAGCAGAAAGTTTTTCCGGGTCAGGATTTTTAGGTGAAAACATAAAATTTAAAATAATAAAACCTACACTTAAACCTAAAGCTAAAAATATGAAAATTAAAATAGATAAATAGTCTTTTAAAAAATCAGTTAGCATAATTATTAATTAACTAGTTTATATAACACTTATTTTAACACATATAGATGTCAGATTGTCTGTAATTTTATAAAATATTGCCACACTTATACAATGTGGCGGGAGTGACCGGGCTCGAACCGGCGACCTCCTGCGTGACAGGCAGGCGCTCTAACCAACTGAGCTACACCCCCATATAATAATACAAATTGATGGTGATTAATTAATAGTGCTGTCACCACAAATTCACATTTATTAACATCTTATATACTAAAAAAAGAAAACCTACACATAAAAATCAATAAAAGTAATGGGGAAAATTCTAGATTAATTGTATTATATTGAGTAGTCGAAACAATAAATAAATAAAAAGAAATATTAAATTGAATATAAAATCAGAAATTACTTTTGTTATAGTTTCATTAGAATCGATTAACAATTTAAAAAAATGTATAAAAAATATAGGTAAAAATTACAAAGTAATAATTGCAGAAAACTCAAATAATCCAAAAGTAAAAAATGAAATAGAAATTAATTTTAAAAATGCAGAATGTATACTTTTGGGGGAAAATTATGGTTATGCTACAGCAGCAAACAGGGGAATATCTTATGTAAAAACAAAATATGCTTTTTTAATAAATGCAGATATACAAATTTATGAAGATCAAATAGTAAAAATAGAAAAAGAAATAAATTCTTTAAATAAAAATTTTTTTATTGCAAGCCCTTTCTATGATGATTTCAAAGATTTTATTGAAAATAATAGATTTGATAAAATAACTAATTTAAACCAAAAAATTCATCAACAAAGTAAATACGAAAAAGTAAATATATTAAAAGGTAGCTCAATGATATTTAATTTATCAAATTTTAAAGAAAAAATATTTGATGAAGAATTTTTTTTCTTTTTTGAAGAGATCGATGTTTGTAAAAGACTTTTTTCTTCCGGAGGAAGTATTTATTTATTAAATACTATTAAAATAGAACACTCTGGAAATTATGGAGTGGAAAATGTAAATTCTCACACAATGAATAAATTTAGAAATTGGCATTACTACTGGTCATCATTTTATTACCATAAAAAACACTATGGCTTTTACATTTCAATCAAAATTCATATAACAAAACTAATAAAGTTTTTCTTATTGAAAAATTTATATAAAATTTTTAATAAAAATAAAGCTGAAATGTTCAAATCAAGATTTGCAGGCCTTATAAATTCTGTATCTGGAAAAAAATCTTCTACTAATAAAAATTTTGGTGGGCGGTAAAGGACTCGAACCTTTGACCCTCTCGGTGTAAACGAGATGCTCTACCAACTGAGCTAACCGCCCAAATAAAAATCTAAACTTTTTTACTATACGCCGTGAAAAAAGTAAATTTATTTTTCTAAATCTTTAATATTCATAAATTTAGAAGACAAATCACTATTTTTTCTTTTGATTTCATTAAAAAAATTCCATGCCAAAACTAAAATGCAATCAATTTTACCTTTTACTGATTTTTTTCCCACAATTGGTATTTTCATTCCTGGTAAAAATTTACCATGCTTAAGTTTATTGTCTTCAATAATATATTCAATCTCTTTAGCTATACCAAAAAAATTTAATGCTGTAGTAGCTTTAGCTGGAGATCCATAACCAACAATTTTATGTTTTTTCTTTAATTCTATAATATTTTTTCTTACATTATCCCTAATTTTATAAACCTTTTGAGCAAAATCTTGATAGGTTTTATATTTTTTTATTCCAAATTTTTCCTCTTCTTTTAATAATTCTTTAACACTACTTTCAATTTTTATTTTTTTGTTTTTTTTAATATATACTCTTATAGATCCACCATGAGTATTTATTCGTTCTACTTTATAAATTTTAGCATTATATTTATTAAAAAAGTTGGCTAGAGAAGTTATGGACCAATAATTATAATGTTCGTGGTAAATATTATCAAAAGTTAAATCTTTTAGAGTATTTAATAAATATTGAACTTCTATAATTATAGTACCGTTTTTACTTAAAAGTTTAAACATGCATTCAGCCATTTCTTTTAATTTATCAGAATGGGCAAAAACATTTGAGGCTAGAATTAAATTTGCATTTTTTTTGATTTTATTTAAATTATTTTTTACAAGAAAGCCATTAAATGTTTTGATTTTATTTTTGTTTGCAATTTTTGCTAAATTTTTAGCTGGTTCTATTCCGAGTATTTTTTTAAAACCCAAGTCTTTAAATGGTTTTAAAGCAACACCATCATTGCTACCTATGTCAATTATATAAGATTTTTTACTATTTAATTTAAAATCTTTTATATACTTTTTTGTAGCATTTATAAAATGCTCTTTGAACGACTGAGATGTAGAAGAGGTGTATAGATAATTTGAAAACATTTTTTTGGGATCAACAGCTACCGATAATTGGCAGTTATGGCATGAACTACAATAATTTACTTCTAAAGGATACAATTCACACTTATCATTTTTTTTATTTAGTAAATTATTTGCAAGAGGTTGATAGCCTAAGGAAACAACTCTCTTTAAATCTGTGTTTCCACATGATCGGCAATCAAATTTATAACAACTAAGCAATAAATCTCTTTCATTCTCATCAACAAAAACATGTTTTATTGTATGAGTAACTCCATAATTTTCATGTTCTCTCTCACCTCTTACTAAGTTTAAAAAAGTAGTGTCTTTAGTAAAAACCATTGTATGTGCAACATTTGGTTTTATAATTGATAGTTGCCCTTCATTAACTACTTGTGTAACTTTTGGTGAATTTGGATTAAGTATGTCTTGGAAAACTTCTATAATTTGACCTTTTGTAAATAAACATTTTTGTTCTTGCTGTGGGTGATAGTGGTTTGCTCTAATTGTTCCTTTTTTTGAATCTATTAAACCTATCATGTTTATTGGTTCAGTTAGTTCATGGTTGCTGATCTTACCTCTTAAATCAATGTAATCATTACCTCCATCTCTAACGTGTTCTAAATCTTTAATTAAGTTTTGTTTAGACCATTTAAAAATCATCTCTTTGATACTTTCTTCTAGCGCATAAAGAAATTTAAAACCTGTTCTTAATATTTTTTCATTAGATAAGGAGAACCCCATGTTTGGAACTTCATCGTTAGTTTCTTTTAAAGTTATTTTTGGGTTATATTTTTTGCAAATTTCCGCAACCTCTTTTACTGTTACAGTGTCTTTAATTAAGTTGAATGTATCTGATGAAATATCATCTCTTTCTTCCATAAATTTAAAACACCTAGCTACATCGATGAGAGGGACTAAACTTTTTATCTGTCTTCCCCCAGAAAATAATTTTAGAGTACCATCTTGTGATGCAATTTTTGAAAAAAGATTAGGCATTATATCAATACGTGTGGTGTCAGTAGAATATCCGTATACTGAACCTAATCTTAAAATTATATAGTTTTTTCCAGATTTTTTTAATTGCTCTTCATTAATAGCTTTTGATGAAGAATAAGAAAGTACTGGTTTTGTTTCTTCGTCTTCGAGTATATTATTTTTAACTTTTTGAATTCCTTCATAAACAACATGCGTTGAAGGCAAAATTATTTTACATTTGTCGCTTATAGCATCTAAAATATTTTGAGTTCCTTCTTCAGCAACTAGTTTGATTTTGGTATCACTTTCAGAATTGCTCTCACTTTTAACTCTAGGTACTTCTGTTATTCCTGCAAGATGGTGCACAATATCTGCATTTTTACAGTACTTAGCAACAAGCTCTTTGTCTAATATATCACCATGCACAAAATCCATATTCCAATTTCTTATTTGGTTAACTCTTTCAGAAATAAATCTATTATCAATAATTGTAATTTTATTATTCCAGCTTATACCTGAGTAAATTTTACATAACTCGGTACCTATGTAGCCTAGTCCGCCTGTAATTATAATATTTTTTCCCATTATGTATATTCTATATATATTTTCGTATATATATTATCAATATCAATGAAAATTTACGATTGCTTCATATTTTCAGATGAAAAAATGATCTTAGACATACGTCTGAACGTTTTAAACGAATATGTTGACTATTTTGTGATTGTAGAATCAAAATACAAGCATAATGGTGATATTAAAAAAAAAAAATTTGATATTGAAGAATATCAAAAGTTTAAAGATAAAATAATTTATATTTATCTTGAAAAAGAACCGACTGGTTTAATTTTAATTAAAACTGATGAAGTAGAATATATTAAAAATGAAAATATTCTCCATAATACTTATTTAAGAGAAAACTATCAAAGAAATATGATATTTGATGGTTTAAGCAGTGCTGATGAAGATGACTTTATCATTGTTGGTGACATTGATGAAATACCTAATCTAAAAGATATAAATTTTAAAAAGGAAAAAAATAAAATATTTATTTTTAAACAAAAAATGTTTTATTATAAATTAAACCTTTTTTATAAAGAACTAGCTTGGACAGGATCTAAAGCTTGCATTAAAAATAAATTAAAATCTCCACAATGGTTAAGAAATATTAAAAGCAAAAAATATAGTTTGTGGAGATTAGATGTATTGTTTTCTAACAATAAATATATAAATATAAAATTTGTTGATAATGGTGGTTGGCATTTTACAAATATGAAAAGTCCAGAAGAAATATTTGATAAACTTAAAAGTTTTTTACATAATGTAGATTTTAAACTAAGTGGTTTAACATTAAATGATATTAAAAAAATGGTAAATGAAAAAAAAATATTATATGACCATTTTGCAGATCAGAAAAAAATAAACAGATGGGATAGCAAAGTTGTTCTTTCTCCACTAAGTATATCTTCTCTTCCTGACTACATAAGTTCTAATAAAGAAAAATTTAAAAATTGGATAGAAGGATAATATATTAAAATGAAAATATTTGACTGTTTTCAATTTTTTGATGAAAATATGATGCTTGACCTTAGGTTAAATATTTTAGATCAGCATGTTCACAAATTTATAATAGTTGAAAATGCCTACATGCATAGCGGTAAAAAAAAAAATCCAGTTTTTGATATACAAAACTTTACTAAGTTTAAAGATAAAATTATTTATATTCTTGTAGATAAGTTGCCTGAAGGATTATACAATATTGATAAAATTAAAAATGTAAATGATGTAGGTAATAGAATAATAGATAACACACTGAAGATTGAACATGCACAGAGAAATACAATTACACAAGGTTTATCTGAAGCTAAAGATGAAGATTTAGTCATTATTAGTGATGTCGATGAAATACCTAACCTGGAAAAAGTTAATTTTAAAAAAATAAATAAAAAAATAGTTCACTTCAAACAAAAGATGTTTTATTACAAATTTAATTTAAAATATGGTTCTGTACCATGGTTTGGATCCAGAGCATGTTTAAAAAAAAATCTTATATCCCCTCAATGGTTAAGAGATACAAAATCTAAAAAATACCCGTTTTGGAGAATTGATACTTTCTTTTCAAAATCAAAATATAATAGTATTGAGTACATAGAAAATGGAGGTTGGCATTTTGTAAATATTAAAAGCCCTGAAGAAATAGAAAAAAAACTAAAAAATTTTGGTCATCATTGGGAATATCAAGTTAGCGGGTTAAATCTGAATGACATTAAAGACATGGTTGAAAATAAAACAGCAGTGTATGATTATCACGCAGACATGAAAGAATCAAAATGGTCTGGGAAAGAAAAACTAACTAAATGTGAATTAGATGAACTTCCTAAATTTTTAAATTTAAATAGTAAAATATATTCCGATTGGATTGAATAGTTTAAAATTAAATTGTTAACTGATTAACTGTAGACAGGCTTTTCATTCCCTGGAGATTTATGTATTTTTTCAACTTCAATCCATTCGACTGGCTTCAATTCTTTTATCAATGCTTCTTTCAAAACTTCTTCCACAGTATGTACTGGTAATATTTTAATATCTTTTGCTATCTTTTCTGGTATTTCAGCCAAATCTTTTTCATTATCTTTAGGTATTAATACTTTAGTAATTCCAGCCCTATGAGCTGCTAAAAGTTTTTCTTTTAATCCTCCTATCGGCAATACATGGCCTCTCAATGTAACTTCACCGGTCATAGCAATATTCCTATCGACCGGGATTCCTGTGATACAAGATACAATAGATGTAACCATAGCAACCCCTGCTGATGGACCATCTTTTGGTGTTGCTCCTTCAGGTACATGTACATGGAAATCTTTTTTTTCAAAAATTGGTGGAATTATTCCAAACTCTAACGATTTTGATCTAACATAAGATTTAGCAGCTTTGACAGATTCTTGCATTACATCACCTAGCTTTCCCGTCATTTGCATCTTCCCTTTTCCAGGCATCATAACTGATTCAATCTTTAAAATTTCCCCTCCAAACTCTGTCCAAGCCAAGCCAGTAACTACACCAACTTTATTATCACTTTCTATCTCTCCAAATTTAAACTTTTGCACACCTAAGTAGTTATGTAAATTTTTTGAATCTATTGTAAAATTACCATTTTCATTTGTTAGTAAATTTCTAACAGTTTTTCTAGCAATTTTTGAAATTTCTCTTTCAAGATTACGCACTCCAGCTTCTTTAGTATAACTTCTTATTATATCTTTAAGAGCAGGTTTATCTAAATTCCATTCATTATTCTTAAGCCCATTGTCTTTAATTTGTTTAGGTATGAGATAATTGTTTGCAATATTAATTTTTTCATCTTCTGTATAGCCAGGAATTCTAATTACTTCCAATCTATCAAGAAGAGGTCCTAATATATTAAGTGTATTTGCTGTAGTAACAAACATAACATCTGAAAGATCATAATCTACTTCTAAGTAATGATCGTTAAAAGTTGAATTTTGTTCTGGGTCTAAAGCTTCTAATAATGCAGATGATGGATCACCTCTGTAATCATTTCCAACTTTATCAATCTCATCCAATAAAATAAGTGGGTTTTTAGTTCCAGCTTTTTTCATCATCTGTATAATTTTACCTGGTAAAGATCCTATATATGTTCTCCTGTGTCCTCTAATCTCAGCTTCATCCCTTATTCCTCCTAAAGACATACGAACAAACTTTCTGCCAGTAGCTCTAGCTATAGATTTTCCTAAAGAAGTTTTTCCTACACCAGGTGGTCCTACTAAACACAAAATTGCTCCTCTTATTTTCCCTACTCTTTGCTGAACAGCTAAATACTCTAAAATTCTTTCTTTTACTTTGTCTAATCCAAAGTGGTCTTCATCCAGTATTTTTTTCGCATTAGTAATGCTTACGTTTTCAGCCTTTTTAGTATTCCAAGGGAGATCTACCATCCAATCAAGGTAATTTCTTACTACTGTTGCTTCTGCAGACATAGAGCTCATAGATTTTAATTTTTTTAACTCTGCTAGACATTTCTTCATTACATCTTTTGGCATTTTTGCTTTTATAATTGATTTTTGTAAATTTGCAATTTCATCTTTTCCATCATCTATTTCTCCAAGTTCTCTTTGAATTGCTTTCATCTGTTCATTCAAATAATATTCTCTCTGTGTTTTCTCCATTTGATTTTTTACTCTTCCTCTTATTCTTTTTTCTACACTTATAACATTTATTTCATTATTTATATGTTCAGACAATTTTTCTAATCTAATTTTAAGATCAAATGTTTCTAATAATTTTTGTTTATCTGGAATAGAAATATTAAGTTGTGAAGCAATTTGATCTGCTATCTTAGAAGCATCTTTTTGTTCTTTTAAATTTGAAGTTAATTCAATAGAAATTTTTTTATTTAAATTTGTTAATTTTTCTAATTTTCTTACTAATGCAATCGAAAAAGCTAGCGTATCGTCTTTGCTTTCTATTTTATCTTTTACAATTTCAGTTTGACTAGTTATGTATTCTTTTCCATTTTTGCATTCAATAATTTTAACTCTATCTATTCCTTCAACTAAAACTTTTACTGTTCCATCGGGCAGTTTTAAAAGCTGTAAAATTTTACTTTCACACCCAAAGTTATAAAGGTCGTTTGCGCTCGGATCATCAATTTCAGCATTTTTTTGGGTAACTAATACAATTTTTTTATTAGTTTTCATTACCTCATTTAAAGCTTTTATAGATTTATCTCTGCCTACAAATAGTGGGACAATAATTCCTGGAAAAACTACAATGTCCCTTAAAGGTAATGATGGAAAAAATTCAGTTTTGCTCATATTCCTTAGTATATGGCTATTATTTAGATTATTTCAACCGATTTCTTAAGCTGCGAAAGTTTTTTTATTTTTTGTGAAAGTAATTAAAGGTTCGGTCTTATTTTTAACTACAGATTGATCTACCACTACTTTTGCTACATTTTCCATAGTTGGAAGCTTAAACATAGTTTTTAACAACACGGCTTCAATAATAGATCTTAACCCTCTTGCACCAGTTTTTTTACTTATGGCTTTTTTTGCTATTTCTGCAATAGCATCATCTTTAAAAACAAGTTCTACGTTCTCAAATTCAAAAAGCTTTTGAAACTGTTTAAGTAAAGAGTTTTTTGGTTCTTTTAATATTTGGACAAGTGCTTTTTCATCAAGATCTTCTAGTGTAGATAGTATTGGCATTCTACCGACAAATTCTGGGATTAATCCGTATTTAATTAAATCTTCTGGCTCTAAACTTTGAATCAATTCACCAGGAGATTTATCTTGAAAATGTTTTACTTTAGCTCCAAAACCAATTGAAGATTCCGTTCCCCTTCTAGCTATGATTTTATCAAGCCCTTGAAATGCTCCACCACAAATAAATAAGATGTTAGTTGTATCGACTTGCAAAAATTCTTGTTGTGGGTGTTTTCTACCACCTTGAGGCGGAACGCTAGCTATTGTTCCTTCCATAATTTTAAGTAGAGCTTGTTGTACACCTTCACCAGATACATCTCTCGTGATTGAAGGGTTTTCTGATTTTCTACTTATCTTGTCTACTTCATCAATATAAACTATCCCATGTTGAGCTTTTTCAACATTATAGTCTGCTGCTTGCAATAGTTTCAATATTATATTTTCAACATCTTCACCAACATAACCTGCCTCAGTTAGCGTTGTTGCGTCGGCCATTGTGAAAGGGACATCTAAAATTCTTGCAAGCGTCTGTGCTAACAATGTTTTTCCACAACCTGTTGGACCAACTAATAGAATATTAGATTTTGATAATTCTACATCTTTATTATTTTTTGATTGATGGTTTAATCTTTTGTAATGATTATGAACAGCAACAGACAAAACTTCCTTTGCAAAAGTTTGTCCAATCACATATTCGTTTAGGGTTTTTGAAATTTCTTCTGGTGTTGGTACTCCTTCTTGATTCTTCACAAAAGACTCTTTGTTTTCCTCTTTTATGATATCCATACATAGCTCAACGCACTCATCACAAATAAATACCGTTGGGCCTGCAATTAATTTCCTTACTTCGTGCTGACTTTTCCCACAGAAAGAACAGTAAAGAATATTTTTATTATTTTTTTCAGTCATAGTGTCAAACGAATCAGATATCTCTAAATTAGACTAAAGTTTATTCTAATCAAGCATAAGTTGAGTGGGATAACTAAATATAGTATCTTATGATCTTTTTTCCACAACTTCATCAATTAAACCAAAATTTTTTGCTTCAACTGGAGTCATAAAATTATCTCTTTCTAAAGCTTTTTTAATATCTGTCTCGTTTTTTTTAGTATGTTTAGAATAAATTTTATTTAGTCTATCTTTCAAAGCCATTATTTCTTTTGCATGAATTTCTATATCGGTTGCTTGACCTTGGTATCCTGCTGAAGGTTGATGAACCATAATTCGTGAATTAGGAAGAGAATATCTTTTTCCTTTTTCACCAGCTGCTAATAAAAATGAACCCATTGAAGATGCCTGGCCAATACATAGAGTAGAAACTGGTGGTTTTATATACTGCATGGTATCATATATTCCCATCCCTGAAGTTACTAAACCACCAGGACTATTTATATAAAATGACACTTCTTTTTTTGGATTTTCAGATTCTAAAAACAATAATTGAGCTGTCACTAAACTAGCTACGGTATCGTTAACAGGACCAACTAAAAAGATAATACGTTCTTTTAGTAGTCTAGAATAAATATCATAAGATCTTTCTCCCCTATTAGATTGTTCAACAACCATAGGGATTAAAGTGTTCATTTGATCTTCAAATTTATTATCCATAACGAATCAGTATTTTTAAAACTATACAACTTATGATTACTTTTTTCTAATTTTTTTCGTTTTTTTTGAATGATTTATCAATTTTTTTTGATTTTTGAATCTTTTTATTTTTAACTTGTTTGTTAGAATTGGGCGGACTTTCTGATTCTGATTTTAAAAATTGCTCAGCTTCTTTAGTAGTGATTGTTTTTTTTAATTTTTTTGATTTCTCCTTAATTGAATTAATAATTTTTTCTTCATACAATGAACCTCTTAGACTAGCAGTAGCTGAAGGATTTTTTTCATAATATTCTAGGACTTGTTTTTGTTGCCCAGGCATTGATTGGATCTGTTTTTGAATTTCATTTTTAATTTCTTGTTCTTCAACTTTAATATTATTTTGTATACCGATCTCATTTAATATAAGGCCTAACTTAATTCTCTTTTTTGCTGTTTTTTTACTTTCAATTTTGTTTTTTTCTTTATCTTCATCACTAAGTCCTTGGGATATTAATTTTAATTCTTGTTCTACTAAATTATTTGGTAATTCGATATCATGTAATTTTTCTAATTGTTCTAATATTTTATTTTTTGACGTAGAATCTAAATTAATTTTATATTGGTTTTGAATTTGTTTTTTTATTAAGTTTTTTAGATCAGCTAAATCCTTAGCACCAAGACTCTTTGCAAAATTTTCATCAATTTTTACTTTTTCAGGTTTTTTAATATTTAAAATTTTACATTCAAAGCTTGCTTTTTTTTTTGCAAACTCCTTTTTGGGGTAGTTTTCAGGTAAGGTAACTAAAATATTTTTTTTTTGATTTTTTTTGACATCTAAAAGCTGTTTGTCAAAACCTTTAATAAATAAATCTTTTCCAAGAACTATCTGTATATTTTTTCCTTGTCCTCCTTCAAAATCTTTTTTTTCAATAGTAGCATTGTAGTCAAATACTACTAGATCACCATTTTTTGCTGGATCATTTTCTTTTTTTTCAACAAAGTTATTTTGATTTTTTGCAATATCTTCTATTCTTTTATTCACTTCATCACCAGTAATATTTATTTCATAATCTATAAATTTAATATTTTCTGTTGATTTTATTTTAAATGAAGGCAATTCATCTACTTCAAGAGTATAACTTAAATCTTTTTCTTCCCCATGGGATTTAAGATCTAATTTAGGCTGGCCCGCTACCTTTAATTTTTTTTCTTGAATTGCTTGAGCTGAGGTTTCTTGTAAAACTTTTTCTAAAACTTCACCATAAACAGCCTTGCCAAATTGTCTTTTCAAGACATCTACTGGGACCTTGCCTGGTCTAAAGCCTTTTAGATTTACAGTTTTGCTAAGTTCATTCAATCTAAGTTGAATTTTTTCATCTATAGTTTTTTTATCAATAAAAACTTTAAGATTTGTTTTTAACCCTTTTTTGGAATCTACAGTTACTTTCATAATCTTTGGTGGGCAAGAAGAGACTCGAACTCTTAATCCGTGAAGAACCGGTTCCTAAGACCGGCGCGTATACCAATTCCGCCACTTGCCCGTGTCGGATTTATTATCAAATAAAAAGATAATATCCAAGCCAATTAAGACAATTTAATTTTATTACCTTTCTTTACAATATAAATTCCAATTATAACAGCAATCAAGGAAAAGATAACTTTAATAGTAATGACTTCTTTTAAAATTAAATATCCTAAAATAACACCAAATATTGGTATTAAATAAGCAACCTGTGACTGAAAAACCAAACCATTATGTTTTAAAATATAAAATCTTAATAGCCAGGCTATACCTGTGGAAAAAATTCCTAAATATATAAGAGAAATTGTTGAATCTAACCTGGGTGTCAAATTCCATGGTTGATCAACAAGCAAGCAAATAGGTAATAATACCAAACTTCCCCAAATTAAGATTGAAGCTGTTACATTTTCATTTTTTTTACTGCTAATTTTTAAAGTTAAAAGACCTCCAATTACATAAAATGTTGATCCAGACAAAATTAGAAGAGCTGAGGTAAAGTTATTTTTATTTATTAATAAATCATCTGAAAATAAAAATACAATACCTGAAAAACCTATTAAAACACCAATAGATTTAATTAGGTTCATTTTTTCATTTTTGGTGAAAAAATGAGCTAGAATAGTAGCACTCAATGGTGTACTGGCCATTAATATAGCTGCCAGATTACTTTGTACTTTTTGAACCCCGTAGGCTATTAAAAAAAAAGGTATTACTAAATTTATGATTCCAATTGAAGCAAACCAATACCAATCTTTTGAAAAAGCTTCAATTTTAATTTTTTTAATAAGACATAATAAAACTACTGGAATTGCACCAAAAAAAATTCTTAGGAAAGCGATAGTTAATGGTTCATAAGAATAAGTAGCAATTTTAATATTAAAAAAAGCTGAAGCCCATATTAAAGCTAGCAGGCATAATACAAAATAATCTAAAGTTTTGGTTTCTCTCATTTTTTCATTAAAACTATCGATTTATCTAATTTTTTTGATGTTATGTCTAGCCTGCATATCTGTTAGCTAATAAATTCATTTTATTATTTTATAGAATGCTTTAATGATACAACCTGAAGCTTTAAATAAAAGCATTTAGTTACCTGTAAAATTATATATATAGTTAAATTAAAGATGAGCGCAAACAAAGTTTTAAAATCAATAAAAGAAAAAGAAATTGAATACATTGATCTTCGATTCACAGATCCAAAAGGTAAACTTCAACACGTAACTATGGATAAGAGCATTGTTAATGAAGAAATGCTAAATGAAGGAATATTTTTTGATGGTTCTTCTATAGCTGGCTGGAAAGCAATTAATGAATCTGACATGATATTAAAACCTGACCTCAAAAGAGAAGTTTTAGATCCATTTACTTCACATAATACTTTAGTTCTATTTTGTGATGTTTTAGATGCAGTTAAAAAAACTCCTTATGAGCGCGACCCTAGAAGTACAGCAAAAAAAGCTGAAGAGTATTTAAAAAAATCCGGAATAGGAGATAAAGCTTTTTTTGGTCCTGAAGCAGAATTTTTTGTTTTTGATAATGTAAAATTTAAAAATGATATGAACGAAACAGGATTTAAAATTGATAGTTCTGAAGGACCTTATAATACAGGCAAAGATTATGAGAACGGAAACATGGGGCATAGACCAGGAATTAAAGGTGGTTACTTCCCTGTGCCACCTGTAGATAGTGCTCAAGACATGAGAGGTGAATTTCTAAAAGCTCTTAAAGATATGGGTATTAAAGTTGAAAAACATCATCATGAAGTTGCTCCTAGTCAACACGAATTAGGGATGTATTTTGGAACGTTAACTGATCAAGCAGATAATATGCAGCTTTATAAATATGGAGTTCATATGGTTGCGCACTCATTCGGAAAAACAGCTACGTTTATGCCAAAACCGGTTAAAGGTGATAATGGTTCTGGTATGCATGTTCATCAATCATTATGGAAAGGAAATACGGCTTTATTTTCTGGAAATAAATATGCTGGACTATCAGAAATGGCATTACATTACATCGGTGGAGTCTTAAAGCATGCAAAAGCAATCAATGCTTTTGCGAACAGCACAACAAATAGTTACAAGAGATTAATTCCAGGTTTTGAAGCTCCAGTACTTTTGGCCTATTCAGCAAGAAACAGATCTGCTTCTTGTAGAATACCAATAACTATGAGTAAAGAAGCTGCTAGATGTGAAATTCGATTTCCAGATGCAGCTGGAAACCCATATTTAACTTTTGCTGCTATGTTAATGGCTGGAATAGATGGCATAAAAAATAAAATTAACCCAGGCAAACCAGCTGATCAAGACCTCTATGCTATGCCAGAAGATGAAGTAAAAAATATTCCTACAGTTTGTGGTTCTTTAAGAGAAGCAATGGAAAGCTTAGATATAGATAGAAAATTTTTAACTCAAGATGGCGTTTTTACAGACGATCAGATTGATGCATATATAGCATTAAAGTTTGAAGAAATTTATAAACTTGAACACACTCCACATCCAATAGAATTTGAAATGTATTATAGTTGCTAATTATCTCTACTTTTTTTTCTCTTTAGTACCGTTATTTATTATTTTTTCTGTTGCTGTCTTGTTAAGTATGTCAAAGTTGATAAATAAATTAAAAAATATAAATACTAAATTTATTTCTTTATGAATGATTTTTTTAAAAAAACTGATTTAACTAGAGCTGAGGCTGAAAAAATAATAGATGAAACTCTTTTAAATAAAGACGATGGAGAACTTTATTTACAAAATTCTGTAAATGAAAGTATTACTTTAGATGATGGAAAGATAAAAAATACTAATTTTACTAAAACATACGGCATGGGTTTTCGTGGTGTTTCTGAAGACGTAACAGCTTATTGCCATACCAACACTATTAATAAAAACTCATTAATTGATGCTTCTAAAAACATTAGCTCAACATTGAAAAGTTTTAAAAGTTATAAACATAATAATTCAATTAGAAGAACAAATGAAAAGTTGTATTCTGATCACAACCCTATAGAAGCAAAATCACTCGAAGAAAAAATAAAGCTTTTAAACACTGTTGATAAATATTTAAGATCAAAAAGCAATCTAATAAAACAAGTAACTGCAAATATATCTGCCGAAAAAAAAAATATAGAGATAATAAAAACTGGTGGAATGACTCTTTCTGATAGCCAGCCTTTAACTTCTTTTAAAGTGGCTTTGATAATGAAAAAAGGTTCAAAAAATACTCAAGGCTCATATGCTGCTGGAGGAAGAATGGCTTTTGACAGTTATATTAATGAAAATAACTGGAAACAAGTTTGTGATGAAGCTTTTCGCCAAGCAGAAATGAATTTAGATGCGATAAAAGCACCAGCTGGAGAAATGGATGTTGT